>Ga0257121_1002787_pt1 | contig 12025 bp, 10 predicted proteins | sample SI106_100metaG_FD_190180 | JGI IMG/M metagenome (GOLD analysis project Ga0257121, IMG submission 190180) | Marine microbial communities from Saanich Inlet, British Columbia, Canada - SI106_100 | ecosystem: Environmental > Aquatic > Marine > Inlet | place: Canada: British Columbia | collected... | reverse complement strand
CGAGGAGAGTTGTAAGAGTCAGTGTTCGGCAAGGATCCTCCCGAAGCCGCTGATTCGATCGTCGATTCCAGTCGCGCGAAGGGTGTGCCAGAGCGTAGCGACATTGATCGACAGGACTGGCTTGCCGAGCTCATGTTCGAGCTGCGCCGCCTGCTGGACAAAGGAAAGGTTTGTGCCGACCTGAACGATGGCGTCGACGTCGGGGCCATCCAGCGACTCGATGACCGGTGTCAGCATCGCGGGGGTGACCTTGGCGATTGCGGTGGCCGACGAACATCGCAAGCCGGTCACTGCCACCACTTCGAATCCGGCTTCGGTGAAGAAGGTGGATACTTGCTGATCGGCGACCGGTTGGTAGGGGCTGAACACGGAGATTCGCTCGGCTCCCAACGCTCGGAGCGCGTCGCGGCAAGCGCTGGCGCCGGTGGAGACATCGAGTCCGTTGCTTTGTCGCCGAACCCGGTCCTCAAACGCGATATTGCCGGCCACGCCGCCCCAGAAGGTTTCGGCGCTCATCCCCATCATGAGATACGTGGGTTCGCAGGTGATGACGTCGCGGATGGCGATGGTGATTGATTGCCGAATTTCGTGCAGCAGTCTTTCGAACGCTTCATCACTATCGAGGCTCGGGTTCTCGATATACATCCGACCGGTGTGAAACGTGATGCCCTTGGGTCGAATCATGGCCAGATCGTGTTCGACGACCGTATTGGTCGAGGGAGCGATCACGGCTATCCGGCCACGTTCCCCCACCACCTGTTCGCCCAACGTGTCTTCATCCATCGGCTGGTCTCGTGGCACTACCCAGCACGACATCCGAGTCGCCCTCGTTGGTGGTAAAGAGATCGGCGGAGGTTCCACCGCTGTAGAACACGTTGTCGTTCACGGAAACGGCGAGGCCGGTGAGATCGTCTATCCCCGACGAACCCACCTGATCAAACGCGACCACGGCGCCATCGGTGTCGAGCCAAACGAGGACACCGTCGCGTTCACCGGATGCACCGCCGAGATCACCTTCGGTGCTTCCGGTGGCCACAATCCAACCGTCGACCGCCCGCACCTCGAAGACCGAGTCGGTTTCAGTGGTGCCGAACTGGGTGATGAACCGCTGGTTGCCATCAGTATCGAACGATGCGATGAAGGCATCACGCAACCCTGCGTTCGGACCCCCGAGGCTGCCCTCAGTCGATCCGGCGAGTAGCACGCCACCGTCGGCGGTCGTACCGACCCCTTGTGGCCAGTCGAGTTCTGGCGTGCCGAATTGGCGGGTCCAGATGATGTCGCCGGATGGACTCATGCGAACGACGAAGGCGTCCTTTCGGCCTGCGTGGGCGTCGCCCAAGACACCTTCGGTGTAACCGGTAAAGTACAGGCCTCCGTCAGGAGCCAGGCTTGAGCCCTGCCCCCAATCGGCAGCATCGGTGCCGACCTGGCTTATCCATTCCAGATTGCCATCGGCATCAAAACGAGCGGCGAAGCCATCGAAGCCGTCGCGATTGGTCGCGGGATCGAGAACGCTCGCCGTATAGCCGGTGATGTACGCACCACCATCGAACGCAGTGACATCGAAGCCTCGATCCCAGCCCTCACCACCGAATTGCCGACGCCAGACCTCGGTGCCATCACCATCGAACTTTGCAAGCCAGACGTCTGCTGAGCCGGCACTTTCAGCGGCGAACGAGCCGTCGGTGAAACCGCCGACATAGATGAACCCGTCAGACGACATCGAGACACCGAGCGGGGAGTCGCTACTCTCGCCGCCAAACTGAGTCAGCCAGAGGGCCGACCCTTCGCTGGTGTACCGGGCGAGTACAACATCGCGACCGCCGGCATTTGGTTGAACGATCGAACCTTCGGTAGCCAACGCCACAACGACATCACCGCCGGGCGCGGCTGCGACACCGAACGAGCTATCGGCTTGGGGCGAGCCAAACTGCATATCCCACGGGTCTACGATCTTGCTGTCGTCGGCGCACGAGATTGCGGCCAGCGCCACCGACATCATCACGAGTCGACGACGAACTCGGTGTCCGGGGAACCTATTTCTTCTGCCTGATCGCAACAGCCGCCCCCACGACGACGGCAGCGAGCGCAAGCGGTAGTACCCAGCCGGGTATGCCGTCACCGCCATCATCAGTCTCGGCGTCGTCGCTGTCAGCCGCAGCGGCCGAATCACTTTCATCATCGGTGGCAGTGTCGGTCTCTACAGGTGCAGCGGTTGTCGTCGGCGCCGCCGTTGTGGTGGTGGCCGGCGCCGCCGTTGTGGTGGCCGGCGCCGCGGTTGTGGTGGTCGCTGGTTCAGTTGCCGCGAAGGTCACCTCGGTGCCGATGGCGTTGGCTGATGCACCGATTCCGTCACTAATCACAATGAAGCACGGGGTGGTCGAATCGCAGCGGCCATCGACCACATTCACGACATAGTCGACGGTGGCCGAGCCGTCATCGCCGACCTCTACGACGAACTGGCCGTAGTTGCTGAGTTCACAGTCAGCGGGGCCAGTGGCCGGGAAGATGTAGCACTGCACCACAGTAAGTGTCGACCCCGGTGCATACCCGTGGCCGCTGACGGTGACCACGTCGTCTTGGACGAGATCTTCGGTCTTGGACAGATCGGCGGTTTCGCCGTTGTGCGCAACGCCATGATCGGCGAATGCCGGAGCAGACGTCAGGCTCAAGAGAGCGATGAATACCGCTGGGAGTACGAGCAGTCTGCGGGTCATGTCTGAGAGATCCTCCAACTGGTGACCGCGCCACGCGGTATCCGAGTCCACACCCGGTCAGCGACGACACTAGAACGAAACAGCGTTCCGGTCAACGAAACAGCGAATGCTTGCAGCCTGACCTGGCTTGTTGTGTACCAGGTTTCAAATTGACCTACGGGGCCGTTCTTGACCGACGAGACCAAGGATCCTGGTGCTCCGCCCACACGGCTGACGTCGCCGATCAATCAAACGGGTAGGCGCCGATGTCGCGGAGTTCCGTTTCCATCGCCCACACCGCTTTGATCATCGAGGCTTGGAGCATGTAGTCGTGCGCGGTACCGGCAGTCGCAGCCCGCTCCGTCATCTGCTCGAGCGCCTCTTTACGAACAGCGGGGTCTGACGCCGTGAGCGTGACCGCGTTCGCGTGCGTGTGCTTCTGAACGAAGTCGAGGGCCAGTCGGCGGCGAAGCTCTGCGTACTCGCTGAACCGCTCATCGGAAACCGTTCCGTGCAAAAGTCCCGCCAGCCCACCGGCGAGCAACACGGCATCGTGCACTCCGCCATTCATTCCCATGCCGCCGAGCGGATTGTTGATGTGCGCGGCATCGCCCACCAGCACTACTCGCCCCACACGAAATTGATCGGCTACGCGCTGGTGCACGCGATAGATCGTGCGATGGGCCACCTCGTATGCAGTCGGCTTGGCGACTACTCCCTGGAATCGTCGTTCGGCACTTTCGTCGCTGAGCGCCTGCTCATCAGTCTCCCCATCGAACACAGGGAAGAGGGCCCGCCAAAGATCAACGGTCCGCAGGAGCACCATCCACTCATCGGGATCGGACACATAGTTGACGTAGGAGAGATCCGCCAGATGGTCGGACAACTCATAAGGCGTCGAGACCACCAGATATCGGTCGGCGTAGGTCATGCCATCGAAGCGGCAACCGAGCGACTTCCGCACAGCGCTCGAAGCACCATCCGCCCCAATCACCGCGTCAGCCTCAATGGTTTCGCCGCTGGTCAATACTGCGGCAGCACCCTCAGATCGCGGTTCAACAGCCCCAATGGCCGAACTGAAGCGAACATCGATCAGCGGGTTCGACGCAAACTGTTCGAGAAGGATCTGGCACAACTTGAACTGTTCGCACTGAAGACGAAACGGGTAGTTCGTGATGTCGCCCAATTCGCCGAGATCGAATCGGGCTACGACACCGCTACGGCGATCTCGATAGGCGAAGTGTCGAGCGATGAGGCCACGGGAGACCATCTTGTCGACGATGCCGTACGGTCGAAGCAACTCGAGGGTAGCTGGGTGAAACGTTGACGCCCGCAACTCGACAGGGAGCGATGGGGCTGCCTCAAGCAAGGTGACCCGAACATTATTCTTGGCAAGCACCGCGGCCGCCACACAACCGACTGGACCGGCGCCAGCCACAACGACATGTGGCGCGATAGTCGTCGAGACACCTGCGGGCATTTCAGAACTCGCGAAGCATCATGCCGTGGCCCGAGAATTGGTCGTCGATATCAAGGGCCCGCAAGGCGTGCCACAGACAGATTGCGTTGATGGCCAATACGGGTTTGCCGAGCATCTGCTCGGCCTTGTCAGCGACCTCCACCATCGACAGATTGGTTCCACACTGGATGATGGCATCGACGTCGGGACCATCAAGACGCTTTAACTCCTCCAAGAGGGTGTCGGGCTCGACGTCAGCGATCGAGGTGGCCGTCTCGCACTTCAACCCGTGAACTCGTTTCACGTCGTAGCCACACTCAGAGAAATAGCCGTCAACCTGCGCATCACCCACCGGCTGGTATGGGGTTATACACGCGATGTTGGAGATGCCGAGACGTTCGAGCGCCGCGTTGCAGGCATCCGCTCCCGAAGTGATCCCAAGATCGCCGATCTGGGCACGCACGCCAGCCTCGAATGCCGCGTTTCCTTCCTTCCCTCCCCAGAATGTCTCCGCCGACATCCCCATCAAGATGTAGTCGGGTTTGCAGGTCATAAGGTCTCGGAGTGCAGTGGGGATGGTCTCGCGAATCAAGCCGAGGAAGTGGAGAAACTTCTCGTCGGTGCTCAGGTCGGCGGCTTCGACGAAGAACCGCCCGCTGTGAAAGGTGACGCCGGGTGGCCGCACCTGGTTGAGGTCGTGTTCGACGACCGTGTTGGTCGACGGCACAACCACGCCGATCTTTGCTCGGTATCCAACAACATCAGGCACGAGGAACCTCCAAGGAACGCTGTTCCGCTCAGGCGAACACTACACCGGAGGAGGGGGCACCCGTATACGGCTCCGAAGCGGGCTCCCCGAAAACCGCGAGGCAAAGCTGAGCGAGGGCCGCGATGATCAGCCCAACCCGTGGAGGTACTTGAGGGTCTCGTCTTGTGAAACCACGTCGGCATACTTTGCATCGAGGTCGAACAGGTTGGCATCGTGAACTCTCTGGTCGCGGTCGCCAACCGCCTCGCGAACCACGATCGGAACAAACCCGTGCTGGCAAGCATCGAGGGCAGTGGCCCGTACACAGCCGCTGGTGGAGACTCCTGCATGGATCAAGGTGTCCACCCCGAGCGTCGTCAGCGTCGACGCCAGCGATGTGCCAAAAAATGCCGATGCGTATTGTTTGGTGACAATGACCTCACCGGACCATGGCTCGAGTCCGGGGCCGGGTTCAGCGAGCGGGTTTCCCTCGATGAAACACTTCAGCGCGTCGACTTTACGAAAGAAGACCCCACCATTGGCACCGTCTGGCTGAAACTCGACCCGCGTGTGAACGACCGGGATCCCGGCTGCCCGCGATGCCTTCAGAAGTTGCTCTGATGATGCGCGGGCATCCTCAACGCCGGCGTAAAGAGGCGAGTCGATATCAAGGTACGCATGGCAAAAGTCGATGATGATCAGAGCGGGGCGATAGCCGAACCCGAGCCGTTTCGAAAAACCAGCCGCTTTGTAGTCGATGTCGAGGTCTGAGTCACTCGTCGGCTCTCGAGACGGAGGGTTCATGCGTACTCGTCTCCCTCGGCGCCATCTTTGACAGGTCCCTCGACGATTCCCTCAGCGACCAACTGCGCGATCGCATCGTCTTCGAGGTGAAGGATGTCGCGCAACACTTCAAGATTGTGCTGACCGAGGGTTGGCCCGGACCAGCGAACCTCGCCGGGCGTGTCGGACAACTTCGGCACGACGTTCTGCATTGGGATCGCCCCAAAATCATGGCTGTCGATCCACTTGATGGAATCACGAGCTGCGAAGTGCTCGTCGGCCAACATTTCGGGAGCTCGATACATCTGACTGTTGGGTACGCCGTGTTCTTCCAGCAGTGCATGCAGTTCATCGCTTGTGTAGTCGATCGTCCATTCGGCGATGAGTCCATCAAGTTCGGCCTGGTTTTCGCCGCGGGCGAGATGGGTCGCGTACCTCACATCGGTGGCAAGTTCGGGACGGCCCATTGCCTCGGCCAGTCGACGCCAGACGGTGTCCTGATTTCCCGAGATCAAGTGCATCCCGCCGCCCACCGTTGGATAAATGTTTGCCGGCGCGATATTCGGAATCAACGAACCGGTTCGTTCACGGATGAACCCGGCGACGTGGTACTCGGTGAGCAATGACTCCATGACGGCCAGCACTGACTCGTACAGGGCCGCATCGATCACCTGCCCGGAACCGGTGCGCTCACGAGCATGCAGGGCACTGAGCGTGCCGATCGTGGCGAACAAGGCGGTGAGGGTGTCGCCGATGCTAATACTGGTTCGGCTCGGCACACGGTCGGGGTCCCCGGTCGTATAGCGAATACCGCCGACCGCTTCGCCGATTGCGCCAAACCCGGGCTGACCCGAATTGGGTCCGAACTGACCCCAGCCACTCACGCGGGTAATGATCAGTCGCGGGTTGATGGCGTGCAGTGTTTCGGGACTCAGCCCCCACCGCTCGAGAGTTCCGGGCCGAAAGTTCTCAATGAGAACATCGGCTTCTTTGACGAGCTTGCGGACGAGTTCCTGACCCGCTTCCTCGCGTAAGTTCACCGTGACCGACTTCTTGCCCCGGGCGACAACCGGCCACCAAAGCGAACGACCTTCGGCGATCTCTTGACCCCAATCGCGCATGGGATCACCCTTACCCGGTGGCTCGATCTTGATCACTTCAGCACCATGGTCTGCGAGTTGTTGACCACAGAAGGGACCAGCGAGCAGGGTGCCCATCTCGATTACGCGAACGTCACTCAGGGCTCCAGGCATACCCAACACTATGCTCGGCTCCGATGACGAAACATATCCAGATCGTCGAAGTCTCTCCGCGCGATGGTCTTCAGGCCGATCCGGCCGACCTCACTACCGACCAGAAGGTTCGGCTCATCGAACGGCTGATCGCTACAGGCCACACTCGCATTGAAGCCGCCAGCTTCGTCAGTCCGAAGGCGGTGCCAAAGATGGCCGACGGTGATGCCGTCATGGCCATGGTTCCCCGAATCGATGGGGTTAGCTATAGCGCGCTCGCCTTCAATCCGCGTGGTGTCGAGCGGGCGATCGCCGCCGAGGTTGATGAGGTCACCGGTGTCGTCGTCGCCTCCGAAACCTTTTCGCAGCGAAACCAGAACGCATCGATCGCCGAGTCGATCGAGCGGTGGGCCGCGGTGGGTGACGCCGCCCGAGCGGCCGGCAAGAAGACCTCGGTAACAATCGCCGCGTCCTTCGGTTGCCCCTTCGAAGGCCGTGTCGACCCTGCGCTCGTCGTCGACATTGCCCGACAACTCGCCGCGACCAAACCCGACGAGATCGGGCTTGCCGACACCATTGGGGTGGCAGTTCCCAGCAAGGTCGCATCCCTCATCGAGGGCGTTTCCCATGCGGTCGAGGCAATCCCACTGCGCGGGCACTTTCACAACACCCGCAATACAGCCTTAGCCAACATCGTGGCAGCGATCGACGCCGGGATACGTATCTTCGATTCGAGCCTCGGTGGTGTCGGTGGATGCCCGTTCGCTCCACGCGCAACCGGCAACGTGCCCACTGAAGACGTCGTCTACCTGTTACACGAGATGGGTTTGGACACCGGCTTGGACCTCGATCTCCTCATCCAATCCACGACCTGGCTGGAACACGAACTCCAACATTCAACCCCTGGTCTGGTCGCCAAAGCAGGCGGGTTCCCCACTCCATGAGCATTCTCGGTAATCGTGTACAACGCGTCGAAGACGCACGATTTCTTGTCGGCCAAGGCCGATTTGTACCCAACGTTGCGCCGACCGATGCCGCAGCCGTGGTGTTCGTGCGTTCCACCATGGCCCATGCAAATCTTCTGGCTGTCGAACTCAATCAGGCGAGGAACATGCCTGGGGTACTCGCCGCTGTCGACGCCGAATCGCTCGGGGCGAATCCAACCCCGGGGTTTCCGCCTATCCCGCGGCCAGATTTCTTGCAGCGCCACCTACTCGCAACAGACCGAGTGCGGTTCGTCGGACAACCCATCGCGGCCATCGTGGCAGATACTCTCAGCCAGGCGATCGATGCCGCTGAGATGGTCGTCGTCGACTACGAACCTCTCGATGCGGTGATTGATCCGCGCCGCGCCAGCGCCCACCCGACGGCCTTGTACGACGAACTCGGATCGAACGCCTTGCCCCCACTGCCGCTGCCTGAGGTGCCGATTCCCGACTTCTCAGACTGCGACATCGTCCTCACGATGGAAATCTCCAATTCTCGGATGAACGCTGCGCCCATCGAACCCAGGGTTGCTGCTGCTCACTGGCACGCCGATGACACGCTCACCTGTTGGTCGTCGACGCAAGGACCTCATCCAGCCCGTTCGCAGCTGGCGGCTGTGGCCGGCTTGGCCGATGAGTCTGTGCGCGTGATCGTCCCTGATATTGGTGGCGGGTTCGGCGCCAAAGCCGAACCGAGCTTAGAAGAGTGCGCTCTTGGGTGTCTGTCTCGAATCGTGCAGCGCCCGGTTTTGTGGGTCGAGTCGCGCACCGAAAACCTGCAAGCGATGTGCCACGGCCGCGCCCAGTACCACACGATCACCATGGGTGGTCGCGCCGATGGCCGGATCACGCACTATCACCTCCACAACCTCACCGATGCCGGGTACACCCCTACCGGGGCCGGGTTTCTTCCCTTCCTCACCGGGACAGTGGCCCAGGGTTGCTACGACATCGACCACGTCGCCTATACGTTCGAGGCAGTCGTCACCAACACATCCACCATTGGGGCCTTTCGCGGGGCAGGCCGCCCCGAAGCGATCGCCACGCTCGAACGGGCTGTCGACGTGTTTGCCGCCGAGGCGGGCATCGACCCGGTTGAGGTGCGTCGACGCAACTTCATCAAGCCGGACAATTTCCCCTTCACGACCATGACGGGTTCGGTCTATGACTCCGGTCGATTCGCCGAAGGGCTCCGACTCGCTTGTGAAATCGCCGGTTACGAACAGTTGCGCTCCGACCAAGCAGCACGTCGAGAATCAGGGAGTAAGAAACTGTTGGGCATCGGTGTGGCATCGTTTGTCGAAATCACCGCCGCAGCACCGGGCCCCCAGACCGAGCACGGCGCGATCTCGCTGCTCGACGACGGGTCATTCAGGGTCGATTTCGGTGCAACGGCGATGGGCCAGGGCACCGATACCACAATGGCCATGATCGCCGCCGACGGCCTAGGGGTGGGCATCGAGCAAATCACACTCCGGTCAGGTGACACCGACATAATTCCCCACAGCAACCTGACCGCCGGGTCTCGTACGACCCAGGTTCTTGGACCGACGATGGTCGATGCTTCCGAGCGGATGATCGAAGCAGCCAAACCGGTCGCCGCTCAGGTGTTGGAAGCAGCGGTGGACGATCTCGTGTTCAACCAACAAGCCGGCACGTTTGCCGTTGTCGGCACACCCGCCATCTCGATCGACTGGCCAGCAATAGCCGCTGCGACCGAGGTGCCGCTCACCACGGTGGGCGAGTTCGCCCAGGAATCCCCGACCTTTCCATCGGGCTCCAACATCGCCGTGGTTGAGGTAGATGCGGCAACCGGGTCCGTCGAACTTTTGCGCCTGATCGCTGCCGACGATGCTGGCACCATAATCAGTCCAATGCTCGCCGAGGGGCAGGTGCATGGCGGTCTCGCCACTGGGGTAGCACAAGCCCTGTACGAAGAGGTCGTCTACGACGAAGACGGGAATCTCTTGACATCGAACTTCATCGACTACCCGGTCCTTTCAGCGCGCGAAGTGCCGTCATTCGAGACCACGCACTATGAAACCCCTTCGCCCAATAACCCCCTGGGAGCGAAAGGCATCGGCGAATCTGGAACCGTTGGTTCGACCCCTGCGGTGCAAAACGCTGTCATCGATGCGATTCGGCATCTCGGGGTGACACACATCGACATGCCGATGACTCCACAAAAAGTATGGGCTGCAATCACCAGTGCATCCGGGTGAACTCTGACCAAATCGCCTTCTAGCTGAGGCCTTGTAGCCAGCCCAGAACGTCTGAACACGTCGCCACCTCGCTGACAGTCGCAAGCGATGCGATCGCCGCGTCATGAGGCTCAGCGCCGAAGGCCGCACACCCGTCAGACAACACCACCGTGTGGAGATCGAGCACATGGGCGGCCCGAACCGTTGATGCCACCCCGCCGTTCGTGACGATTCCTGCAACCAGCAATGTGGTGACAGCCAACCGATCGAGGACGAACTCGAGGCGGCTCGCATGAAAGGCGGAGTAGGCAACCTTCTCGACGGTGATGTCGATGGGGCCAACCGCATCGATCGACGACTGCCCCCAGCTTCCCGGGGCGAAGTCACCATCGGTGAGAAACGGCCGCAGACGCGCCAGTGGTTCGGAAATCAATGGTCCGTCGGGGCCTGGCACCAGCGTGAACAGGGTCGCAATGGTTGGTATCGAACGAGATCGCGCCGCGTCGATGACCGCGCCAAGCCGGTTGGGCAGCGCTTCGATCGTTGCCGAGGTCACGCCACCTCTGGCGTAGGCGCCATCGGGATGAATGAAGTCGTTTTGCAGATCGACCAGGAGGAGCGCGGTCGATGCCTGGTCGAGGTGGGCAAGGCCGCTCATGTGGCGACCGCACTGGTGATGATCACGTTTCCCAGCCCATCGACTTCGGCGGTGAAGCCGGGTTCGATCACGATGGTTGCGTCGGGTTGCTCGAGGATCGCCGGCCCCTCACAGCGCCAGCCGGACGGGAGTTCTAGGCGCGGCCAGATCGCAGTCAGGCACCACATGCCATCGAAGAACACGTTCCGTTCGCCGGCCGGAGGAGTCGTTGCGTCGGGACGCGGGGCCAGCGCCACCGGGTCGATCTTGGGCCGGGTGCCCACCACCGTCGTGCGAGCCGAGAGCACGCGCACTGCAATCGACTCGAGTACCCGGCCGTACGTTTCTTCGTACTTTTTCTCGAATGCTCCCAGCACATCGGCATGGCCCAAGGTGTCAAGATCCCCAACCGGCACCGAAACGGTGTGGGTCTGGCCCACGTAGGACATGTCGAGCACAACCGAGACATTGACCTCGTCGAGCACCATTCCGGAGTCGTCGAGAAAGCTGCGAACGGCAGTTTCATTTCGCCTGAGGCGTTCGGTCAATGTTGCAACCGCCGCCTGGTCGAGGAGGTCAGCGACCGCGAGATTGAGCGTTTGGACCACATCGTGTCGAGCATCGGCAACCGTGCACCCGAGAGCGCTGGTCACACCCGGATACCGAGGCACGAGTGCGGCCGACAAGCCAACGTCGGCCAGAAGGCCGCAGCTGTGCAATGCCCCGGCCCCACCGAAGGGCATGGCGATGAACTCTCCCGGGTCATGGCCACGTTCGATCGACACCAGACGCAACGCGCCGGCCATTCGGCTCGTGGCGATACGAAGGATCGCCTCGGCAGCGTCCTCGATCGACAGGGCCAGCGGTTCGGCCACCTCTCGACGCACCGCATCACGGGCCGCCTCGATGTCGAGTTGGTCGAGGCCACCGATCGGGCGTTCACCATTGAGGCGGCCCAACACCAAATGAGCATCGGTGACAGTCGGGCGGTCGTTGCCGCGCCCATAGCAGGCGGGCCCTGGCACCGACCCGGCAGATTCAGGACCGATTCGCAAGATGCCGCCGGCATCGACCCAGGCCAATGAACCGCCACCGGCACCGATGGTCGAGATCTCGATCATCGGCGTCCGGATGACAAGGCCGTAGTCGACGCTCGTCTGGGTGCCCGACACCACTTCGCCATTGGCGATGACTGCGACATCGAAGCTCGTGCCTCCCATGTCGCAGGTGATGACATTTTCGAATCCGGCCGCTGCTGCCAGATGAGCGCTGGCGATCAC
>Ga0257121_1002780_pt1 | contig 12042 bp, 10 predicted proteins | sample SI106_100metaG_FD_190180 | JGI IMG/M metagenome (GOLD analysis project Ga0257121, IMG submission 190180) | Marine microbial communities from Saanich Inlet, British Columbia, Canada - SI106_100 | ecosystem: Environmental > Aquatic > Marine > Inlet | place: Canada: British Columbia | collected... | reverse complement strand
TAATGATTGAGTTAATATCAGTTAAATTATCAAACATTGGGAAAGCACTATTAGTATAGTATCTTCTTGGTAAACCAGCTAATCCTAAAAAGTGCATTGGGAAAAATACCCCATAAGCAGAGATGAAAGTTACCCAGAAATGTAAGTACCCTAACTTCTTATTCATCATACGACCATACATCTTAGGGAACCAGTGGTAAACCCCAGAGAACATTCCGTAAATTGCAGATAATCCCATAACAATATGAAAATGCCCAACAACAAAGTAAGTATCGTGTACATTAATATCTAAAGCTGAATCCCCAAGAATCAAACCAGTTAAACCACCTGTAATAAAAGTAGATACAAAAGCAATTGTAAATAACATTGCCGGAGTAAAACGGATGCTTCCTTTCCAAAGTGTAGCTAAGTAATTGAATACTTTAACAGCTGAAGGAATAGCAATTAATAAAGTTGTAAATGTAAATACTGACCCTAAGAATGGATCCATACCTGTAATAAACATATGATGCCCCCAAACAATAAATGAAAGAAATGCAATAGCTAACATTGCGCCAACCATAGCTTTATATCCGAAAATTGGTTTTCTTGTATTTACCGACATAACCTCAGAAACAATTCCTAATGCAGGTAATAAGATAATGTAAACCTCAGGATGCCCTAAAAACCAGAATAAGTGTTCAAATAATACTGGAGAACCTCCTGTATGATGTAAAGCTTCACCACCAATAATAATATCTGATAAGTAGAATGAAGTACCAAAACTTCTATCCATAATTAATAATAAAGCTGCAGAAAGTAAAACTGGAAACGACAATACACCCAAAATTGCAGTAATCAAAATTGCCCACATTGTAAGTGGCAAGCGTGACATTGACATTCCTTTTGTTCTTAAATTAAGGATTGTAACAATATAGTTAAGTCCCCCTAAAAGAGAAGAAACAATAAATAATGCAATAGAAACTAACCATAAATCTTGACCCAAACCAGAACCTGGAATAGATTGTGGTAATGCCGAAAGTGGTGGGTAAATTGTCCAACCTGCAGAAGCAGGACCTGTTTCAACAAATAATGAACATAATAGGATAATAGTAGCGGCAAAAAAGAACCAGTACGAAAGCATGTTTAAGAATCCTGAAGCCATATCTCTTGCTCCAATTTGTAATGGAATAAGGAAGTTAGCGAATGTCCCCGTAAGCCCAGCTGTAAGTACCCAGAATACTAATATAGTACCGTGCATAGTTACAAGTGATAAATACATATTCGGATCTAAAATTCCTCCTGGTGCCCATTTACTACCTAAACACCATTCTAGTACTGCAAATGATTCTCCTGGATTAGACAATTGTAAACGGAACAAAATAGACATTAGCATTCCAATAATTCCCATTAACATTCCTGTAATAAGGAATTGTTTTGCGATCATTTTGTGATCCTGACAAAAAATGTACTTTGTTATAAATGTTTCTTTATGATGATCTGACATCTTCTATTATTTTTTAGTTAATAATTTTTGGGACAATGTTTTCTTTGATGCTATCCATGCATCATATTCTTCTTGTGTTTCTACAATAAATTTCATTTGCATATTGTAATGTGCTACTCCACAAATTTTATTGCATAATAAAATAAATTCAAAATCTTCTCCTTCCTGATTTTTCATTTCTGCAGTAGTTTGTGTTGGTGTAAAAGCAAACTGAGTAGTCATCCCAGGGACACAATTCATCTGAACTCTAAAATGAGGCAAGTAAGCAGAGTGTATCACATCTTGTGATCTGAATTTTAATAATACTGGCTTATCTTTTACTAAATGAACTTCTCTAGTCATTATATCATCAGTAGCATTTGAATCTTCCATATCAACTCCCAATGCATTTTTACCTTCAACTAATCTAAAATTAGCATTTCCTAATGTATTATCGGCACCTGAATATCTTGCAGTCCAAGAAAATTGTTTTGAATATACTTCAATTACTTGAGATTTAGAAGTATCTGCATTTGTAATTTGATCCCATGCGCTAAGCCCATAAAGAATAACAGCTGTAAGAACAATAGTTGGTACTACTGTCCAAATAACCTCTAATTTATTATTGTGTGGAAAGAAAAAAGCAACAGGATTTTTCTTGTTTTTATTGTATTTATATCCGTACCAAAATAAAATTGGCTGTGTAATAAAAAACACAAAAATAATAAGTAGCATTGTAAATTGCATTAGGGAATCAATAACCTCTCCATGCACCGAACTAGCTGGCGGTAACATTAACGGAATCCAGTTTACAAATTGCCAAACTACTGATACTAGAAATAAAGCCCCTACAATTAAAAGAATTTTACCTTGAATGGCATTATCCTTATCGGTAACTTCATTTACATCCTGTTTTTTTAGTTCTGATAATAATTCACTAACTCTGAGTATTTGTACTAAAGTAGCAACTAATAAAATTAAAACTAACGCGATTAATATATTTGTCATTGTATAAATTTTTTCGATTGCAAAAATAGAAAATCGTATTTATGAAAAGTATGATTTATATCATATTTTTAATTTAATTTCTATTTATACTAATTCTATATAAAATGCTAGGAAATATCTGCAGCATTCCACTCAGTAAAAGAAGTAGCTGTTTCAGATAACACAACTTTTAATAAGCTAACTCCTTTTGGTAGTTGTTCTTTAATATATTTTGCAAAATCTACTACCAAATTTTCTGATGTTGGCTGATAAGGTAAATGATATACTTTATCAAAAGACGTTAAATCTATATCAGCATGAGGGGAATTAGCATTAAGAACTAACGAATGATCATATCTGTCAACAATAGCTGGTTTTACAATTGCTTTCAAGTCCATAAAATCCATAAGCATACCATCTTTCCTGTGTCCAAGTTCACTTTTTACTGCCCCAATTACTGTAACCCACAGCCTGTAAGAATGTCCGTGAATATTAGCACATGCACCATCATATCCATGTAAGGCGTGAGCCATTTCAAATTTGAATTCTTTTGTTATTCTTACCTTTGCCATAGCTTAAATTTCTTGCTGCAAAAATAGGAATAAAAAAGTATCTTTGCCGGAAATTATGAGTGAAACTAGAGAAATAGAAATAATGGCTCCTGCTGGGAGTTGGGAAAGCTTGCAGGCTGCCTTACAAGGTGGAGCAAACTCCATATATTTTGGAATTGAGCAACTAAATATGAGAGCTAGAGCTTCTAATAATTTTACGTTAGAAGATTTAGTTGAGATTGCAACTCTTTGTAAAGAGAGAAATGTAAAGTCATACATTACACTTAATACTATAATTTACGATCATGATTTAACCCTCATGAAAAAGATTGTAAATACTGCAAAAGAAAGTGGAATTACAGCAATTATTGCTTCTGATCAAGCCGTGATTTCTTATGCTTCTTCTATTAAAATGGAGGTACATATTTCTACTCAATGTAATGTTACAAACTTAGAAACAGTTCGTTTTTATTCTCATTTTGCTGATGTAGTAGTTTTATCTAGAGAGCTATCTTTATTGCAAGTAAAAGAGATTACAAAAGGTATAGAAAAAGAACAAATAAAAGGGCCTTCAGGGAAATTAGTAGAAATTGAAATATTTGCTCATGGTGCTTTATGTGTTGCGGTTTCAGGGAAATGTTATATGAGTTTGCATACTGCTAATTCATCAGCTAACAGAGGGGCTTGCACTCAGAATTGTAGAAAAACATATACAGTTAAAGACAAAGAAACTGGTCATGAGTTTGATATAGATAATGAATACATCATGTCTCCTAAGGATTTATGTACTATTGGTTTTATTGACCAGGTACTGGATGCTGGAGTAACGGTTTTAAAATTAGAAGGTAGAGGAAGAGCTCCTGAGTACGTGAAAACTACAACTAGGTGTTATCGTGAGGCAGCAGATGCATATTTAAATAATACTTATAATGGGGAATTGGTTAAAGGTTGGATGAGCAGATTAGAAACAGTTTACAATAGGGGGTTTTGGGATGGTTATTATTTAGGACAAAAACTTGGGGAATTCTCTGGAGTAAGTGGTTCAAAATCTACAAAAAAGAAAATATTTGTTTCTAAAACTAGCAGGTATTATCCTAAACTTGGTGTTGCAGAATTTGATTTGGTTACAGGAACTCTTAAAAAAGGAGATACTATTTTGATAACGGGCAAGGTTACTGGGGTATTTGAAACAATTATAGATGAAATTCATTTAGACAGAGAATTAGTTGCTGAAGTTAAAAAAGGTGACCATTTTTCTTTAAAACTAAGTGAATCAGTGAGAGTTGGGGACAGGCTTTATAAAGTAGTAGATACAGAATACGCATGATACAAATAACCCAACAAAGAGCTAAATGTATTGGCTGTAATTATTGTGTGGAAATTGCTCCTGAAAGATGGAGAATGAATAAGAAAGATGGGAAAAGTGTACTTTTGGAAGCTAATGAAAAAAAAGGTTTCTTTACAGTTGAATTACACGACATGGAATATGAGGCAAATGAAGCTGCAGCAAGAGCTTGTCCTGTTCGCATTATTCATGTAAAAATATTAGATAGATAAATGGAAAGGATATTAATAATAGGTTCGTCAGGGCAGATTGGCACTGAATTGGTAATGGAATTAAGGAGTATGTATGGAAACGATAATGTTATTGCATCTGACATACGCCCTTCTTCTAAGCAGGTAATGCAATCAGGCCCGTTTGAAACATTAGATATAATGGACGAACAATTATTAAGAGATATTGTAAAAAAATACAAGGTAACTCAAGTCTATTTATTAGCCGCACTCCTATCAGCTACTGCTGAACAGAACATAGAATTAGGATGGAGTTTGAATATGCGTTCTCATTCTCATGTGTTGGATTTAGCAAAAGATGGATTGATTAAAAAGATTTTTTGGCCTTCTTCTATTGCGGTTTTCGGACCTACATCTCCAAAGGAAAATACGCCACAATATACGGTAATGGAACCCAATACAGTTTACGGAATTACTAAGCAAGCAGGAGAAAGATGGAATGAATATTACTTTAATAAATTTGGAGTAGATGTAAGGAGTATCCGTTATCCAGGTTTGATTGGCTGGAAAGCAGCTCCAGGTGGCGGGACAACTGATTATGCTGTCGATATTTTCCACCAAGCCATTCAGCATGGGAAATATGAAAGTTTCCTGTCTGACAGTACTGGGCTACCAATGATGTATATGCCAGATGCAATTAGAGCAACTATTGAGCTAATGGAAGCACCTGCAGAGCAAATAAAAATCCGTTCATCATACAATTTAGCTGGAGTAAGTTTTACACCAGCAGAAATTGCAACTGAAATTAAAAAACATATTCCTAATTTTGAAATGACTTATAATCCTGATTTTAGGCAAGCCATTGCGGACTCTTGGCCTTCATCCATTAATGATAGTCATGCCCAAAAAGATTGGGGGTGGAGCTTGGAATTTGATTTAGACAAAATGACTCAGGACATGATGGAAAATTTAGAAGAACAATATAAAATTAAAGCATAATGAGTAGAAAAATACAAATATACAATACCCTTACAAGAAAGAAAGAAGTCTTTAAACCTATAGTTGAAAACCATGTAGGAATGTATGTTTGTGGACCTACTGTTTATGGAGATCCGCATCTAGGACACGCCCGTCCGGCAATTACTTTTGATGTAGTATTCAGATACTTAAAACATTCCGATTTCAAGGTTAGGTATGTACGAAATATCACTGATGCAGGACACCTTGAAAATGATGCAGATGAAGGAGAAGATAAAATTGCTAAGAAAGCAAGATTAGAACAATTGGAGCCTATGGAAATTGTTCAGTTTTACACCATAAGTTACCACAAAGCAATGCAAGCATTAAATTGTTTAGCTCCATCAATTGAACCAAGAGCAACAGGACATATTATTGAGCAAATTGAAATGGTAAAACAAATCTTAAAAAAAGGATTTGCCTATGAAGTAAACGGTTCGGTTTATTTGGATGTAAATAAGTACAATGAAACCTATCCTTACGGAACTTTATCAGGAAGAAATATAGAAGATACTTTAGAGGGAACAAGAACATTAGACGGGCAATCAGAAAAGAAAAGCCCTGTTGATTTTGCTATTTGGAAAAAAGCAAGTCCAGAACACATCATGAGATGGCCTTCACCTTGGGGAGAGGGTTTCCCGGGTTGGCATATGGAATGTTCTGCAATGAGTGAGAAATATTTAGGCAAAACTTTTGATATTCATGGAGGTGGAATGGACTTGGTATTTCCTCATCATGAAGCAGAGATAGCACAAAGTAATGCATGTAACGATTGTAACCCAGTAAACTATTGGATGCACAATAATATGATTACTGTAGATGGAAAAAAGATGGGGAAATCCCTTGGGAACTTCATCAATTTAGAAGAGTTTTTTAATGGAACTCACTCTAAATTAGAAAGAGCATATTCTCCAATGACTATTCGTTTTTTCATCTTACAAGCGCACTACAGAAGTACAGTAGATTTTAGTAATGAAGCACTTAAAGCAGCTGACAAAGGTTTTACAAAACTGATGAATGCAATGGAAACTTTGCAAAATTTAAAAGCGTCAGATAACTCAACTTATGATGTAAATGCATTGGAGGAAAAGTGTTATGCCGCAATGGATGATGACATTAATACGCCTATTTTAATTGCTCATTTGTTTGATGGCGTTAGAATTATTAACTCAGTGAAAGATGGAAAAGAAAGTCTGAATGCAACTGATTTAGAAAAATTAAAAACATTGTTCAATAACTTTGTTACGGATATTTTAGGACTTGTTTCTGCAAAAGAAAGTGGTGGGGATGACTTAACTTCTGAAGTAATGGAATTGGTATTACAACTAAGAGGAAATGCAAAAAAGAACAAAGATTTTGATACTGCAGATTTGATTAGAAATGAACTTGATAAATCTGGAATTCAGATAAAAGATAGTAGAGAAGGAAGTAGTTGGGAGGTTAAAAATTAGATTTGAGATGTTAGATTTTAAACATTCAATATTTATTCTTTGCTTAATTGTACTTGGTGCTTGCAACACAGAACCTCAGCAAAAAACTAAATCCGTTTCAAAACCAAAAGTAAAAATTGAAGTCCCTACTTTTAATGCCGATTCAGCTTATGCTTTTGTAGAAAAACAAGTGAGTTTTGGGCCAAGAGTCATTAGCAGTAAAGGGTGGAAAAACTGTGCTATTTGGTTAGAAAAAAAATTCAAAACTTATACTCCAAATGTAATTATTCAAGAAGCTCCTATCACAACTTATGACGGGAAGAATCATACTCTAAAAAATATTATTACAAGTTTCTCTCCAGAGAAAAACAACAGAATTGCACTTTTTGCACATTGGGATTCTCGCCATATTGCTGACCATGATACTAAAAACCAAAATAGCCCAATACTTGGGGCAAATGATGGAGGAAGTGGGGTTGGAGTGCTACTTGAATTGGCTCGTCAGTTTAGCATCAAAAACCCAAAAATTGGGATAGATATTATTCTGTTTGATGCAGAAGATTACGGGCAACCAGAAAACTCAGATTTTCCTATTATGCAAGATTCTTGGTGCTTGGGCTCACAATATTGGAGCAACAATCCGCACAAAGCAAATTACTATGCTCGCTATGGAGTTTTGTTAGATATGGTCGGGGCAAAAGATGCAACTTTTAGGCACGAACAAATCTCCTTTTATTTTGCTTCAAATATTTTACAAAAAGTTTGGAGAAAGGCAAATCGTTTAGGTTTTGGAAATTATTTTGTATTTGAAAATGCTAAACAAATTGTTGATGATCATTATTATGTAAATCAGATTATTGGCATCCCAACCATTGATATTATTGAGTATGACCCATCAACTGAAAGTAATTTTAACAAACATTGGCACACCCATAAGGATGATATGGATAATATTAACAAAAACACTTTAAATGCTGTTGGGCAAACTTTAATGGAAGTTATTTATACTGAGTAGGGTTCGAATCCTGCTACCCCGATATTTTTCTTTTATAATTTTCCCATAAATTTTCTGTAAGTTTGTAGTATGAGAAAAATACTCTACACACTATTTTACGGCATGTTATTAAGTTGTAGTTATAATAATGCTCAAGAAATACAGAATTCCTACAACTTAGATGTAGCAAGAGAGTTAGGATTATGTTATGATGATAAGAAGCTTATGTCAGGTGGTGGAGATTTTTATTACCCATTATGTTCAGATAGTTCTGTTAGAGTATTTTTTTTAGAACCAAATTATTATGTTGCATATGTTGATGATATGTTATCTTGCGGTTCTTGTGGATGTCAGTTGGAATTATTTAAGAAAGACGATAATAAATACATATTAGTAGATGTCTGGCATTGTTGTGGTGTTGACTTAAGACAGGATTTTACAGATTATATTCTTGTTCATGATGATGAAAATGGTCCTGGATGCTTTACTACACATACTCTAAAGGCAAAAGTAAGATCTGATAGATTTTATATTGAAGAAATTACAAATTACGAACATAACATGAGTGATAATCATGCAGACTTTTGTTATCGAGAAGATTCATTATGGCTAATTGACACATATAAATCTGAAAACCGATTACTTAAATAGAAAGTGAAGGACCGTTGTATTATCGCTGTAAATTCCTATTTAATGAAGTTATATTTTCTATATTTGTTGTGTTCTTAAAAAAAATTTATGCGAATTTTGATAAAAATATTTTTTACTACTCTCGTCTTTATGATTGGTGGAGCACTAATTTTATTAAACAAAGAAGCTAGAGGTTCAAATTTTGTCGGACCGCTTGGTACAATTGTTGTGTTAGCTATGTTTGGAGGATGGAGAGCAATATGGAAATATAAAGGAGTAGAAAAACGATCTTCTAGTTCTAAAGATGTTACTTTAAATAAAGATTAAGTTCTTGGTATTTAAAGATTATTATCAGATACTTGATGTTAAAATAGTAGCAAATTCTACTGAAATACAGAAAGCATTTAAGAAACAAGCAATGAAGTGGCACCCTGATCGTAACAAGGGGGTTGACACAACTCTTAAAATGCAAGAAATACTTGAAGCGAGATTAGTATTATTAGATATAGATGCTAGAAGAAGATATGATCTAGAATATCGTATTTTTTATAATAAGAAAGACTCAAACAAATTTAAAGATCAGGACAGTAAGACATTTAATGATAGATCTAATGACTATCAATTTGCTGATGAAGAATTGAAACGTTGGATGTCTAATGCTAGAGAACAGTCTGTTGATTTAGCAAGGCAGGCTATAATAGACTTTAGAAATATTGGGAAAGCTGGATGTTTTGGAATAATAATAGAAGGGGCTGCTGCATTTATTGTATTAATGATTGCAAGTATTTTATTTACAATAATAGGTTGTTAATTATTCAATAAATTATTTTTAAAAATAATTGATTACTCTGAAAATTAATTTCTTGTAAATTTTCTGTATTTTAGCTTTGTAGTTTTGATGTATAAAATAGGGAGGGACCTATTCGGGTTACCTTTTGAGTTGTCATATCTAGTAGGTTTTAGTCCTGCTACCCCGACTTTTTTCTCTTCAGAATTCCCATAAATTTTATGTAAGTTTGTAGTATGAAAAAACTACTACTTATATTATTATTCTTGCCATTGCTGTTGATTTCCCAAACAAGTATGAATATGAACCTTTTAGGTACATATAATTATAATAACTCTGAAGGAAATGATATATGGGGTTGGGTAGATGCAAATGGTAGTGAATATGCTCTTGTTGGCTTAACAAATGGGTTTTCATGCGTAAATGTTACCTCACCTTCTTCTCCTTTTGAAGAGTTTTTTATTTCGGATATAAATTCAATATGGAGAGATGTAAAAACATGGGGGAATTATGCCTATGTTACTACAGAGGCTAACGCTGGGCTATTAATTATTGATTTAACTGATATGACAGGAAGTACATATACTCATGTCACACAGTTTACAAATAATAATGGCGGAATTACTTCTTTTACTAGTGCTCATAATATTTATATTGATGAAAATGGAATTGCATATATTTTTGGAGCTGCTGGTTCTGGATGGCAATCTGATGGAGCTATTTTTCTTGATGTTGCGTCTAACCCTACAAATCCTGTTTATTTAGGAGAATGGGATGATCAATATATTCATGATGGTATGGTTAGAGGTGATACTATGTGGGTAGGCTGCATATATACAGGTAAGTTGTATGCTGTTGATGTTAGTAATAAATCTAACCCTATAACAATAGGGGCTCAATCTACTCCTAATAATTTTACTCATAATGCATGGGTAAGTGACAATGGAGATTATGTTTTTACAACAGATGAAACTTCAGATGCTTATTTAGCCGCATACAATGTTAGTGATCTAAATAATATTTTTGAGGTAGATAGAGTTCAATCTAACCCAGGTTCTAATTCAATACCTCATAATACTTTCGTTGATGGTAATTTTTTAATTACATCTTACTATCGTGATGGAACTACTGTGCATGATATTACATATCCAGATAATATGATTCAAGTAGCTTATTACGATTCGTATTCTGGTTCTGGAAATGGTTTTGATGGATGCTGGGGGACATATCCATTTTTACCATCTGGAAATATAATTTCATCTGATATAAATAGTGGTTCTGGAGGGGCTGGAAGATTATTAATATATGAGAGGGATTTTCAGCAAGCATCTTTTCTTTCAGGAAATGTTACAAATAGTACAACTGGCTTTTCAATTAGTAATGCAACTATTCAGATAGTTAACACATCATATAGTACAACATCCAATTTGTTAGGAGATTATAGTTTAGGTTCTGTTAATTCTGGAGTATTTCAGGTTTTATTTTCTGCAACAGGATATATTCCTATCACATTAAATGTAACACTTTCTAGTGGTAATATAATTATTTTAGATGCCGCTTTAACTCCAGGGTCTGGATTGCCTGGATGCACAGATCCGAGCGCTTTAAATTATGATCCTAATGCAACTGTAGATGATGGAAGTTGTATTTATTGTAGTGGAACTTGGGTTTCTTTAAATATGTATGATACTTATGGGGACGGATGGAATGGGAATACTTGGACAGCTACAGCAACAACTGGAGGAACTAGTTATGGTCCTTATACAATTTCTAATGGATCCTCAGGGATAGAATCTTTTTGTTTGCCAGATGATTGCTATGATATTGTTTGTGATTATGGGACGTGGCAAACAGAAGTTAGCTGGACATTGACTGATGTTACAGGTACTATTTTATTATCAGGAGGAGCACCCTATTCTACAGCTCATAGTACTGGCTCAGCAAGTTGTATTACTCAAGTTTACGGCTGCACAGATCCAACTGCAACTAACTATGATCCTAACGCTACAGTGGATGATGGTTCTTGTACTTATTGTGCCACTACTTTACCTTATAGTGAAGATTTTAATAACGGTATTGGTAGCTGGACAAATACTGGTTCTGCTGGTGATTGGATATTAAATTCAGGTGGAACTCCGTCAAATAATACTGGACCTACAGATGATGTAACTGGTGGAGGTAATTATATATATATAGAATCTTCAACACCAAATTATCCTAATGTTGGCCCTTTTACATTAACAAGTGAGTGTTTTGATATAAGCAATGTGACCAATCCTTCATTATCTTTTTACTATAATATGTATGGTTCTGCTATTGGGACATTAAATGTTTATGCAAATAATAGTTTAATATGGACTTTAAATGGAGATCAAGGACAGGGCTGGAACTTAGCTCAGATTACTTTAACTTCTACAGGGAACACTCTGATCATTGAATTTGAAGGGACAACTGGATCTTCCTGGGATGGCGATATAGCAATAGACAATATAAACATAACAGTAACTCAACAGATAAGCGGTTGCACTGATCCTTTAGCAGACAACTATGATGCTAATGCAACTGTAGATGATGGATCTTGTATATACTGTGTAGACGGTTGTATGGATCCTACTCAATTTAACTATGATGCTAACGCAACATGTGATGATGGATCATGTATTCCT
>Ga0257121_1002779_pt1 | contig 12043 bp, 12 predicted proteins | sample SI106_100metaG_FD_190180 | JGI IMG/M metagenome (GOLD analysis project Ga0257121, IMG submission 190180) | Marine microbial communities from Saanich Inlet, British Columbia, Canada - SI106_100 | ecosystem: Environmental > Aquatic > Marine > Inlet | place: Canada: British Columbia | collected... | reverse complement strand
GACTTCCCGGGTCGCAGGGATGGACAAGGTACGGCTTGTGTCGAGCGGCACCGAGGCCACGATGTCGGCAATACGGCTTGCTCGCGGCGCCACCGGCCGCGACAAGATCATCAAGTTTGCCGGCAACTATCACGGCCATTCCGACTCGCTGCTCGTGGCCGGCGGCTCGGGCATCGCCCAGCAGGGTCTCGTCGGGTCTGAAGGTGTAACTGCCGGAGCGGTCGCTGACACCGTGGTTGCGCCCTACAACGTTGTGCCTGAGATCGATGAGAGCGTTGCGGTTGTTTGCGTCGAGCCGATCGCCGCCAATATGGGTCTTGTTGGCCCGGCTCCTGGCTTTCTCGAAGGTCTTCGTGACGCCTGCGACGCCGCTGGAGCGTTGCTGATGTTTGATGAGGTCATCACCGGCTTCCGCCTTTGTCGCGGGGGCGCGGCTGAGTGGTTCGGCGTACAGCCTGATATCTGGTGCTTTGGCAAAGTCATCGGCGGTGGTCTCCCCATGGGTGCCTTCGGCGCCTCTCACCAGATCATGGGCAACCTCGCCCCGCTCGGCGGCGTCTATCAGGCTGGCACTCTGTCCGGGAATCCGTTGGCAACGGCCGCGGGCCTTACTGCCATGCAACACCTGACTGTCGAGGCCTATGACGAACTCGCTGCCATCGCCGCCCGCCTCGCAGACGGCATGCAGGCCGCCTTCGATACAGCGGGTGTGGCCGCCGTCGTCCCCCGGATTGGTCCGCTCGTTGGTTTGTTCTTCGGCGACACTGCCCCAACTGACTTCGACAGTGCCAAGGCGATCTGCGACAACGGCGTCTACGCCAAGTTCTTCCACGGCATGCTTGACCGCGGGATCACGCTCGCGCCGGGCGCTTACGAGGCAATTTTCCCGTCGCTGGCGCACACCGATGCGGAGATCGACGAGACTCTCGTTGCTGTCGCCGAGGTCGCAGCTGGCCTCTAATACGCACTACGAACAAGGATTGAGTATGAGCAAGAAGACACTGTTTGGTGGAGTGCTGGCGGTTGTAGCGGTTCTTGGAATCGTGGTGTGGTGGTTTGTTTTTAACGGCGATGCGCCGGACGAAGTGTCGGTTGATGCCGCCAGTGCGCAGTTGGATGAGGATCTTGCTGCTGCGGCAGGTGATGATTCAGATGATGCCGTGCCCGATGATGCCGTGCCCGATGATGCCGTGCCCGATGATGGCGACGTCAATGCAACCTGGATTATCGATGATGAGATCGGTTCGTTCGACTTTGAGACCGCCAGCGGCAGCTTTGCTGGCTTCCGGGTTGATGAAGAGCTCACGGTCGGCGCGGTTGTCGCCGTCGGCCGCAGCGGTGGCGTCACTGGCGCACTTACCATCGAGGGTGGCAGCCTCACCGCTGCGAACATCGTTGTCGACATGACCACGATCATCTCCAACGATCAGCGACGCGAGAGCGCCATTCGTAGAACTATCGACGCCAGCAGCTTCCCGACTGCCAGTTTCACGCTGACCCAGCCGGTCGAACTGCCCGCTGGTCTTGCTGACGGAGAGACCGTGACCGTCGCCGCTGTTGGAGATCTCACCATCGCAGCAACAACCAACGAGGCGACGTTTACCATTACGGCGGTCCTGCGTGCCGACGGCTTCGGCATCGTTACCGGCTCGGCTGGGATGGTATGGCAAGACTTTGGCATTACTCCGCCGTCAGCCCCGGTCGTCGTTTCGATCGCGGATGAGGGCGTTATTGAGTTCCAGCTCATCGTTACCAAGGGGTAGGCGATCTCAGACCCTGCTGATCCTGATCACGTGCACCACCATGGCTGTCTCCTTCTTCTCGTTCACAGTCACCAACCAGTTCCCGATCGCCGACTACGGGATCGGGCCGACGGAGATTCGCATGGGTTACTTCGCCCTCAACACCTTCGTTGCCGCTGTCGGCAGCGAGATCTCCAGCCGGAGTATGCCGGTGATGTTCGCCATGAACGGCGCGGCGTTCCTGATCCTGACCGCTCAGACCAGTTGCAATCTCTGGTGGATCGATGACCTAGCCAACGTTGACGGTCAGCAGAGATGACTGCAATCGTTGTCGGCGCGGGCCCGGCCGGCTTGATGGCTGCTGAACGGCTGGTGACGATGGGTCGTCACGTAACGGTCATCGATCAACGCCGATCATTCGGTCGAACGCTGCTGCTCGCTGGGCGAAGCGGCCTCAATCTGACGCACAGCGAGCCGCTCGATGATGTTCTGGATCGGTACGGCCCTGGTCGTCCGCAGCTTGAACCGATGATCCGGGCGTTCGACCCCGTTGCCCTGCGCGCGTGGGCCGACGAACTCGGAGTTGAGACGTTCGTTGGCTCGAGCGGCCGAGTTTTCCCGGTGGGGCAGAAGGCAACGCCTTTGCTGCGAGCCTGGCTGGCTCGGCTTGTCGAAGCGGGGGTGGAGTTTCGAACCGGACTTGCCTGGTCAGGGTTCGTTGATGGTGGGATCTCTGCTGTTGACGAGGATGGATCGACGCAGGAACTCCGGGCCGATGGGGTCGTGCTCGCCCTTGGCGGCGGGAATTGGCCGCGGGTCGGAGGTGATGGGAGCTGGATCAAGATCCTGCGAGACGCCGGTGTCGAGTGTGTTGATCTCGCCGCTGCGAACGCAGGAGTTCTCGTCGATTGGACCCCCAAGCATCTCGCTGACTTTGAAGGTGAACCGCTAAAGAATGTGGCGGTCTCGATCGCCGGCCAGACCATCCGGGGCGAACCCGTGGTCACCCGCGGCGGACTCGAAGGTGGGCCCATCTATGGGCTCGGACCGCAGATACGAGATGAGCTCAGCCGAAACCGCACGGCAACGATCCAGATTGATCTGCTCCCCGACGTTTCGCACAATGGCCTGGGCATTCGGCTCGAAACGAAACGCCCGAAGGACAGTGTCTCGACATACCTTCGCCGAGCCGGAATCAAGCCCGTCGGTATCTCTCTTCTGCGTGAAGCCACCGGCAATCGGTTGCCCGACGATCGAGTCGGAATGGCGGCGCTCGTCAAGGCGGTCCCGGTGCTGATCACGGCGATGGCCTCGATCGATCGAGCGATCTCGACCGCAGGTGGCGTTGCATGGTCAGCGGTTGACGAGTCCCTCCAGCTGAAGGCGTGTCCCGGCGTCTATGTCGCTGGCGAGATGCTCGACTGGGAAGCCCCAACCGGCGGCTACCTCCTCCAGGCCTGCTTCAGCACCGGAGCCTGGGCCGGGCGGTTCGGTCGAGGCGAGTCCGATGTTGCGTGACGAAATCGATGTGTCGTTCCTGTAGGAGACATCGGCGACTGGGACCCCAACTCGAGGTGCCACGAAATCACGCCGGAGTTAGACCAGGCGTTAGGTGGTCAGATGTCGATCTTGCCGTTCACGCAGGTGACAGCGTCGCCGCCGACCCAGATCTCACCGTCGGCTTGGTCGACGAACACTCGCCCCGCCCGACCGAGTGCGGTGCCTTGTGCCGCTACATACGGCGCAGTGAGGGTGCCGTCGGCTAGTAGCCATTGGGCGAGCGCGGCATTGAGACTGCCGGTGACCGGGTCCTCGGCAGGTTGTCCACCAGCGCGAAAGAAGGCGCGCACCTCAATGGCGATGTCATCGTCCCTGGCGCCAACGGCTCCGATCTTGGCGGTTCCGATCACCCCGACGGGGCTAGGGCCAACGACGCCGATGTCGTAGCTTTCCACCGCGCCGAAGTCAGGCTCGAGGGCCAGGACGGCCTCTGCACTGGCAAGGCGCACTGCGATCCAGCCCGGGCCATTGTCGCACCATTGAGCGTCGAGCACATCGGCACGATCGATCTGAAGGACCAGGCAGACACGGGCGATGTCTCTTTCATCAGCGGGACCACTGCGGATGAGATCGGGGGCTGCGAACGCCAGCCGCCCATCTGCTTGACGAAGGTTGACGAGGCCAACCCCGCACTCCTGCACGACGATTCCTTCAGTCGCCGGGATGCCCCCAGCTTCGAGCCAAGCGTGGCAGGTGCCGATGGTTGGATGGCCGGCGAACGGGAGCTCGGACCCGGGCGTGAAGATGCGGACCCGGTAGTCGGCCGCAGCATCTGTTGGCTGCAGGATGAACGTGGTCTCGCTCAGGTTCGTCCAATGAGCGAACTGCTGCATCTGTTTATCGGAGAGATCATCGCCGTCGAACACGACAGCCACCGGATTGCCGCGGTAGGGAACCGCCGTGAATACATCAACTTGCTTGAACGGACGCATCCGCGAACCGTACTAAGTGACGGGCGGACAGAGAAGACGGCGCCATGCAGCCCGTGCATTACTTTCGCATGGCCCGATACCTGCGGATCAAAGCGTTGGTGCTGGCATCGTGGTTCAGGGCTGGTTCGTGGTCGGCGGCGAGTTCGGGGATGATGGCGGCGGCTAGTACTTTGCCGAGTTCAACCCCCCATTGGTCAAACGAGTTGAGTCCCCACACCACGCCCTGGGTGAACACCTGGTGTTCGTAGAGCGCCACGAGTTGGCCAAGTACCGAGGGGGTGAGCGACGGCGCCATGATTGTCGTCGATGGCCGGTTACCGGGGAACGTGCGGTGGCTGACCAGCGCCGGGTTGGTCTCGGTCGCTGCCACCTCAGCGGCGGTCTTGCCGAACGCCAGCGCCTCGGACTGGGCGAGGCAGTTCGCCACCAAGAGATCGTGGTGGGCTTCGACCCCAGTGAGTTGGTCGTTGGTGTGGTCGGGGGCGCTCATCACAATGAAGTCGGTGGGCACAACTGTGGTGCCCTGATGTAAAAGCTGATGGAACGAGTGCTGGCCATTTGTCCCCGCCTCGCCCCAGATGATCGGCCCGGTTTCGTACGTGACGGGTTCACCATCAAGCCGCACTCGCTTGCCGTTGCTCTCCATGTCGAGTTGCTGGAGGTAGGCGGGGAATCGATGGAGGTAGCGGGAGTAGGGCAGGACTGCCCGAGTCGGCAGGTCACAGAATGTGCGGTACCAAACTTCGATGAGTCCAAGGAGTGCCGGAACGTTTTCTGAGAGTGGGGTCGTGACGAAGTGGTCGTCGACGATCCGAAAGCCATCGAGCATTTCGCTGAACGCCTCGGCCCCGATGGCAAGCATGAGTGACAGGCCGATGGCGGAGTCCATCGAGTAGCGGCCGCCCACCCAATCCCAAAAGTCGAACATGTTCGCAGTGTCGATCCCAAAGCCGGCCACGGCATCAGCGTTGGTGGACACTGCGACGAAGTGTTTGGCGACGGCGTCGTCGCCAAGCCGATCGACCAGCCAGCGACGAGCGGACTGTGCGTTGGCGAGTGTCTCTTGTGTGGTGAACGTTTTTGACGAGACCACGAACATTGTGGTGGCCGGATCGAGCTCAGAAACGGCTGCGGCGAGGTCGCTGCCGTCGACGTTGGACACGAACTTGCAGCGGATACGTGGATGGCGGAACGCGGCGAGCGCCTCGTATGCCATGACGGGGCCGAGGTCGGATCCCCCGATACCGATGTTGACGACTGTTTCGATGGGTATGCCGGTCGCACCGACCCAGTCGCCGTCGCGCACCCGATCGGTGAACGCCTCCATCTTGGCAAGCACACGGTGTACGCCCGGCACGACGTCCTCGCCATCAAGCGTGACCATTTGGCCCATCGGGGCGCGAAGTGCGGTGTGTAGAACCGCTCGGTCCTCCGTCGAGTTGATGCGGTCGCCACGCATCATTGCTGTCGCTCGATCAGCTACACCGGTCGTCTCGGCCAGCGCGATCAGGTCGGCCAGCACAGCGGGGTTCACCCGATTCTTTGACAAGTCGACGACCAGATCGCCGACTGACAAAGTCATACGGCCGACGCGCTCTGGATCGTCAGCAAAGAGCGACCGCAACTCGAGATCGGCGGAATGTTCGGCGTGGGTGCAAAGCGCCCGCCATGCGTCAGTCATCGTGATGTCCACCTGGTCTCCTCGACTTCACTTCCTCGACATATCGTCGCTGAGGCATTCAACCCGTTTGCACCATGATCGCGGGCGCAACACCGCAGGCAGGTGACCCAGACGCATGAGTTCTTTATCCCATGTTGCCTAGTCCAATGGTTTCTTGGTTCGATACGGGGCACTTTGTTGGACTCGTGGATCACGGCGCTGTTACTTTGCGCTCATGAGCATGAGGCCGCCAGTAGAAAATTGGTCCACCGACTGGGATCATCACGCTCCTGAGTGGGTTGCAGACCCATGGCCGATTTGGGATGAGCTGCGAACGGGTTGCCCGATCGCGCATACCGATCGCTACAACGAGGGGGTGTGGTTGCCGACCCGCCACGAGGACCTCTCGGCGATCGCTCACGACACGACCGTATTCTCAAGCGGTCATAGCGGCGCAACCATCGGGGGCACGAAGCAGCGAGCGAAGTTTCCGCCGATTCATCTTGACCCGCCGGAGCACATGGACGTTCGCCGCGAGCTTCTGCCCTTCTTCAACCCGAAGCGGGTAATGGCCTGGGAGCCAGTCATCGAGGAGCACTGCGAGGGGCTGGCCCGTGAGCTGATCAAACGCGATGTCGTCGACCTTGCGAGCGACTACGCCGCCCATATACCGGCGGCCGTGATAGCGATGATTCTTGGTATCTCACCCTCTGACGGCGACCGGTTCCGGCAATGGATTCACGCGCTCGAGCTTGGGGATCTCGATACGGATATACGCGATGTCGCCGTTGGCGAAATGGCGGCCTACTTCGGCGCGGTGATCAACGAGCGACGAGCTGACCCCCAAGATGATCTGATCAGTTACCTGCTGGAGATTGAGATCGACGGCGAACGATTCGACGATGAGACGCTCCAACGAATACTCACCCTGCAGCTCATCGCTGGGATCGACACGACCTGGGGTGTGCTCGGTGCCTCTCTTTTGCATCTGGCAAAGACGCCCGCCGATCGTGAGCGCCTCGTCGCTGATCCATCGCGTATCCCGAATGCGATTGAGGAGTTTCTCCGAGCGTTCGCGTCGGTGAGTCTTTGGCGCACAGTCACCCAACCGGTTGAGATCGGTGGCGTAGAGATGGCCGAAGGTGACACGGTGATGATGGCGTTCCCCGCGGCGTGCCGCGACCCTGAACTCTTTGAGGATGCAGACAAGGTGCTCATCGATCGCGAACGAAACCGCCATGTTGCGTTCGGTGCCGGGATCCATCGGTGCCTTGGTTCGAACCTTGCTCGGCTCGAACTCAACGTCGGGATTCGTACCTGGCTGGCGCACGCCCCACGCTTCGAACTGGTGGCGGACGCGAACGTGATCTGGGCCGAGGGCGCGATCCGCGGTCCTCGTTCTGTCCCCGTTCGGGTCATTCGCTGAAAAGGACAGAACCCGCCTCCGAGGAGGCGGGTTCGTATCAGTTCTGGTTCAGCCAAGCGGCCGCATCAGCCGGCAGCGTGTTCCTCGTCGCCGTCTGCGCCAGCGCGGGCTGTGTCGATGAGGTACTGAAGATCTTCGGCTTGAAGACCGGAGTCAAGGTCAACGCCCTCTTCCTCCATCACCTGGAGGAGTTCTTCAAGCAGGTGAAGCTCGGCCTCAGCGGCGACATCGTCGAGACCGCCGTGGGTGACTCGCTCGTAGTAGACGACGGCGACAAGTTCTTCTGCGGAAAGGCCGCCACCGAACCCGCTCATTTGACCGAAGCTGCCAGGGGTGCGAGCGCCGCCAGAGCGTGCCGGGTCGCCGTATGTGGCAGTGCTGGTTCCAGCGGTGCCGTTGGCAACCCATGCGATTTGGCCGGCGATGCCGTCGTAGGCCTCGCCGGCTTCAGCGCTCGGGAAGGTTAACAAGACCTGGCCATCGTTGAGTTGACGACCGGTACCGCCGCCTCCAGTGCCACCATGGCAACTGGCGCATTGGCCGCTGTAGATCTCACCACCCTCGACAAGCAACCCACCTGCATCGGCGGGGGGATTCTCGAGATAGCCCACGTAGTAGATGGCCCACATCGGCAAGAACAACAGCACGGGAATGATCCACGCCGGGATTGTCTTGCGCTTCAGGCCGGCCTCGACGTATGGGGCGACGGGCTCGGGGGCCTTCGGCTCCTCGGGGACGGCTGGTGATGCTGCAACAACAGGGGTGGCAACGGAAGGCGTCGCGGCCGGTGCGGCGTCGCCGCCTCCACCGCCACCTTCGCCAGTAAGGCGAGCGCGGGCTTCGGCCGCTCGTTTCAGCAGATGCTCGGGAAGTTCGGTCACCGTGGTCTCCGGTGCGGGGCTAAGGACAGATTGGGTGCGCCTTCATACAGTCTTCAAGAAGACGAGGATGATGACACAGACCTCTAGAGGATAGAGGCAGTGTCGCACGTCCGGCTAAGTGGGCGAAGGAATGTCGCGAGATCTGTCGCCGAATGTGTGAAGTTAGAAATTGACATGGTAAACCCTCCACCCAACCCGAGGGCTTTGGCCTGATGGGACTACACTTGTGCGCGGTTTCACGAAGTTCGTGAACTCCCGCCTCCCACCTGGAGTCGAGCGTGGTTGCTTTTGTTCTGTCCTGCATCGTTGCCCTCGTGATCACGGGGGGGATCGTCGCGTATTCAAAGCGGTTCCCAGCCGACGCGTCCATGACGTGGGGCCAAGCCATGCTGGGTTCATTCATCGTCTTCTTCTTGATGTTCTGGGTCTATGGCGTCGTGCCTCACCAATGGTTGGTGTGGGCTGACAACGAACTCAACTGGCGTGTTGACAAGTTTTTCGTTGGGCCTGGCGGGATTCTGAAACACTCACGTGACGGCGGCTTCATGCCGCTCGACATCACGTATGTCGTACTCCGTGACCTCATCGCCGTGATCATCTATACCGTCGCCTTGGGCGCAAATATTTCCCTGTGGTCAACCTGGCAGAAGCGTGGCCAGGATACCGCTGCTGCTGCGCCTGAGCGTTCGGCCTTTGGCCGTCCACTCATCAAGGAAGGTTCGTCGTCGTGAGCAACGTCGATGCAAACCCTCCGATGCCGCTTTTCCGGGATGATTACGTCCTTCAAGAGGTCGATGGAGCCTGGCTTAGTCAGCAGGTCAAGCCCAAGCAGTTCATTCATATCGACCAGTCCGAGTGCATCATGTGCGAAGGCTGTGTCGACATTTGCCCTTGGAAGTGCATCCACATGGTGCGCCCGGATGCGATCGACGAAGCGATCGGTACCGAGCAGCCTGGCAGCGACCCCAACGATCATGTGATTTTCACGATCGACGATGATGTGTGCACTCGTTGCGCACTTTGCGTTGATCGGTGCCCGACAGGCGTCATAATTCTCGGCAAGATCAGCGATGCGCCCGCTGCCGGTGACTCTCATCAGCGGACTAATACTCATGGCTACGGATACGGAATGCGCCTCAGCTGAGGCGTAGGAGAAACAAGAACTCAGATGGCTACCGACGAAGATGTAAAGAAGCCGTTCCCGCAACGGATGCAGGATTCAATGTCCCAAATGGGGGATCAGATCCAGAGCTCCCAGGCATGGAACTCGATTTTCCGGCCTGGTTCGATTTTCCGGAAGGGCTACACGGATAGCCCGCGCAACCGGTCCTACGTGATCATGAACAGCGTGTTGTACCACCTTCACCCGGTGAAGGTGAAGCGCCACTCGGTGAAGGTCAGCTACACCCTGTGCTTGGGTGGTCTGTCATTTCTCTTGTTCATCCACCTGACGATCACGGGCATCTTCTTGATGTTCTTCTACCGCCCGACGGCGGCGGCGGCCTGGGATGACATATATACGCTGCAGAACACCGTCACGTTCGGCTTATTGGTTCGCAACATGCACAGGTGGGCGGCTCACCTCATGGTGCTGAGTGTGTTCCTGCACATGGCTCGCGTCTTCTACCATGGCGCCTACAAGCCGCCCCGGGAGTTCAACTGGGTTATCGGCGTGATGCTTCTTCAGTTCACGCTGTTGCTTTCTTTCACCGGCTACCTGCTCCCATGGGATCAGCTGGCGCTCTGGGCTGTGACCGTGGGTACTAACATGATGGGGTATACCCCAGTGTTCGGTGATCAGGTCCGGTTCGTACTGCTGGGTGGTGTCGAAATCGGCACTGATACTCTGCTTCGTTGGTACGTGCTCCACGTGCTGCTGCTTCCATTCGTTGTCGTCATCTTCATGGCGATTCACTTCTGGAGAGTCCGCAAGGACGGCGGCATCTCGGGGCCGTTGTAGGACCAGGGAGAACAGAACATGACTGAAGTTCCCGAACACCTCCGTAAGAAGGCCGCTGAGGCTCGTGCGAAGGCCGATGCTGCAAAGGCTGGACCTGCGTCGTCTACTGAGGAGACAGCGCTTACTGCCGAGCAGCAGGAAGCAGCATCAAAGATCCCTGCACATTTGCTCGAGCGCTCAAAGGCCGCCGGAGCAAAATCGGGCGGAGGGGAAGCCGGTGGCGTTGTTGTCACCACTCCCGGTGCTGGCGCCCCTGCGGCGACTGCGGGTGGGCCGGTTCTGACTGGGCCAGGGGGCAACACCCAGCGTTTGCTCACCGTTGTCAAGTCTGGTTCGATCCAAGACACGAAGTCTTCTCCACAGGACAAGGTTCATACGTGGCCGCACCTTCTTGTGGCCGAGTTCGCAGCAGCTCTCTTCATCACGGCGTTCATCCTGATCTTCTCGATCTTTGTGAACGCTCCACTGCTTGAGTTGGCCAACTTCAACGAGACGCCAAATCCTTCAAAAGCCCCCTGGTACTTCCTTGGCCTTCAGGAACTGTTGACCATGTTCCATCCGATGGTTGCTGGCGTGACCATCCCGGGTATCGGCCTCTTTGTGCTGATCCTGGCTCCGTATATCGACCGAAATCCCTCGGCCAAGCCTGAGGACCGCAAGTTCGCGATCTCGCTAATGACGATTCACCTGATGTTCTGGGCGATCCTCGTCATGATCGGCTCGTTCTTCCGAGGTCCAGGCTTCAACTTCGTCTTCCCGTGGGAAGCCGGACTCTTCTTCGAGCTGTGAGCAAAGGAGACTGCCAATGATCACCCTCGGAATTATCGCAATCGTCGTGCTGGCTGGCACCGCCGTTATTGCCATCATGCGCGGTCGTCAGGCCGACGAAGCGGTCGGTATCTTGTCCAGCGAGACCAAGAAGCGCGACACTGCTAGTTCGGCGCTCGGTTCAGAAGCGGAGCTTTCCGGCAAGCAGGTTGAGAGGGCTGCGGCGCTTGATCGCAAGGCCTCGTCGCAGCAACTCGTCCTCGCCGCTGACTCTGCCCCTCCTGCCCCATACGTGCCGCCGGACCCCGAGGTCATCGGTGTCAGCCGACGTCAGTTCTTCAACCGCTCGATCGTTTTGATGATGCAGATCGGTCTCGGTGGCTTTGGCGCTGCATGCATTGCCTTCTTGTGGCCCCAGCTTGGTGGCGGCTTCGGCTCGGCCATCAAGATCGGACTTGTCAGCGACTTGCTCGCCGATATCCGCAGTAACAATGGCTTCCTATACAAGGCTGAAGGCCGTATGTGGTTGACCGAGTACCCAAACGGCGCGGTCGAGAAGGCTCGAGCCGCGTACTCGGCTCCCGAACTCGCCGGCATGGAGGCAGGTCTCACATTGGGCCTCGATGGTGGCATTCTTGCGCTCTACCAGAAGTGCCCCCACCTCGGTTGCCGTGTGCCCGAGTGCGGTACCTCTCAATGGTTCGAATGTCCGTGTCATGGCTCGCAGTACAATCGAGTTGGTGAAAAGCGTGGCGGTCCTGCGCCTCGCGGCATGGACCGTTTCGCGATGAGCATCGGTAGTGACGGTTCACTTACCGTCAACACTGGCGCCATCGTCCAAGGTCCTCCGATCGGCACCAACACGACTGGTCAAGAAGCCGAAGGCCCCAACTGCATCGGCCAGTCAAGCCACTAGTAACCTCCGTCCGTTCCCAAGCTGAGTATTCAGACCAAAGATCCAGAGTTCTTCACGCGCATGCTGCTCGCCGCTTCAACACAACGAACCATCGGCCTCGTCATTTTGGCGATCGTCTTTATTGGTGGTCTCGTTTACATCTACTTCAACATTCGATCCGCTCGTGATGAGCTCGGTTCCGAAATTGAGTTGGCCGCC
>Ga0257121_1002770_pt1 | contig 12061 bp, 11 predicted proteins | sample SI106_100metaG_FD_190180 | JGI IMG/M metagenome (GOLD analysis project Ga0257121, IMG submission 190180) | Marine microbial communities from Saanich Inlet, British Columbia, Canada - SI106_100 | ecosystem: Environmental > Aquatic > Marine > Inlet | place: Canada: British Columbia | collected... | reverse complement strand
AAGGTGATACTGTAGTCGGTATTGATAATCATAATTATTACTACGACCCTAAGCTTAAAGAAGAACGACTTGCTCGACACGCTGACCATCCTAACTACATACATATCAGGATGAATCTTGAAGATCGTGAGGCTATGGCCAAGCTATTTGAAGATATAAAATTTGATAGTGTTGTTAACCTAGCAGCACAAGCAGGTGTTAGGTATTCAATTGAGAATCCATTGGCTTATATTGACACCAACCTAGTTGGCTTTGCACATATACTAGAAGGCTGTAGACACAATAAAGTTAAGCACTTAGTGTACGCCTCATCAAGTTCTACTTATGGTCTCAATACCAAACAACCATTCTCAACGCATGAAGCGGTTAACCATCCAGTAAGCTTGTATGCTGCTACTAAGAAAGCTAACGAGCTTATGGCGCACACTTACTCTCATTTGTATGATTTACCTACTACAGGATTAAGATTCTTTACAGTTTATGGCCCATATGACAGACCAGATATGGCACTACAAGGGTTTACAAGAGCGATTATGAATGATGAACCTATTACAGTGTTTAACTACGGTAAACATCGTAGAGATTTCACCTACATTGATGATATTATCGAAGGCATCATCAGAGTGTTAGATAGGCCGGCACGAATAAATCCTGATTGGGATAGTGATAATCCAGATCCGGCCACATCAAGTGCACCATATAGGGTTTATAATATCGGTAACAACAATCCAGTAGAGCTAATGGATTACATTAAAACATTAGAAACCTCATTAGGAAAAACAGCAGAAAAAGAACTACTACCTCTACAACCTGGCGATGTGCCAGATACTTATGCGGATGTAGATGATCTAGTAGAACAGTTTGGCTATAAACCTAGTGTGAGTGTTAAGCAAGGGGTGGAGAATTTTGTGAAGTGGTACAAAGAGTATAACAATCTTTAGTTTTTAATTACTAATTTTGCTTGTTCGATCGAATCAAAAATAAATTCCGCCTTAGAGTTTTCTTCATCAATATTATGTCCACTTTTTACTATGATAGTGTTAGTAATACCAGTAGCACTATTAGTTTCCATATCTGCTTCTTTGTTGCCAATCATCCAGGATTCTTTCGTGTTAATTCAATGTCAATAAATTGTTTAAAAAAGGCTTTAACGAGTTGCTGAAACACTTTAAAATTATATATATTTTGTGCTACTAGCTAATATATTTTTAGGGCTTGAAGTGTGGTATATGTTTTTTAGTAATAAACAGGATAAAACCAATGAATTCAAAAAAATATTTTAGCAATTATTTTTCTTTAATTAATAAAGGCCTTGATTTTGTTGAAATCGCCGATTTAGAGAAAGTTGTAGATTTGGTAAAAACAACTGCAGACTCAGGTAGAAAGATAATTATCGTCGGTAATGGCGGAAGCGCATCAATTGCTAGTCATTTAACAGTTGATTTTATTAATGCAGCTAATATTAAGGCTATTAATTTTAATGAGTCAAGCACTATAACTTGCTTTTCAAATGATTATGGTTATGAGAATTGGGTCGCTAAGGCATTAGAGTGTTATGCTGATTCTGGAGATGTTGTTATCTTGATTAGTAGTAGTGGTCAATCTAAAAACATGTTAGTAGCTGCCAATAAAGCCGAATCTATTGGTGCTGGTGTCATAACTCTAACTGGATTTTCTTCGGATAATCCTCTAAGAAAACTAGGTGAGATTAATCTCTGGGTAGATAGCAATGCTTATAATATTGTTGAAATGGTACACCATATCTGGCTATTAGCTATTGTTGATTATATTGTTAGTAGCGAGGAGTAAATAATTTGAAATCAGTTGTCACAGGAGGTGCAGGATTTATTGGTAGTCATTTAGTTGATAAATTATTGGATATGGGTCATGAGGTTACAATATTGGATAATTTTAGCACTGGACGCAGGGAGAATTTAACACATGTAAAGGATATGGTTAATTTAGTGGAGTGTGATTTATCGGTTAAAGGTGACTGGATTAAAGAACTTGTAAATACTGACTGGGTATTCCATTTAGCATCGCTTGCTGATATTGTACCTTCTATTCAAAACCCAGAGGGATACTTCCGTTCAAATGTTGATGCAACTTTTTATATATTAGAAGCTGCACGTTATAACAATGTTAAGCGCTTTATTTATTCCGCATCTTCATCATGTTATGGAATTCCTGATAAATACCCAACGTCCGAAGAGTCAGACATTAGGCCACAATATCCTTATGCTTTGGCAAAAAGGATGGGTGAGGAATTAGTTGATCATTGGTCTCAGCTATATAACTTGCCAGCTATATCGCTACGTTTCTTTAATGTATATGGCACAAGATCAAGAACATCAGGAACATATGGTGCAGTCTTTGGGGTTTTTTTAGCGCAGAAGCTTGCTAACAAACCTTACACGGTAGTAGGTGATGGAAATCAAACAAGGGACTTTACTTATGTTACTGATATTGTAGATGCTCTTATTGCAGCCGCTAATAGTAAACTTGCCAACAAGGTATATAATGTTGGTAGTGACACCACAGTATCAGTCAATAAAATTGTAGAATTACTTGGTGGTGAAAAAGTTAATATTCCAAAGAGGCCGGGTGAGCCTGATTGTACTTATGCAGATATTTCAAAAATAAAAGATGATCTTGGTTGGCGTCCTACTATTTCTATTGAGGAAGGTGTTGAGAAAATTCTTAAAGATATTGATTACTGGAAAGAGGCAACTGTATGGAATCCAGATTCTATTGCTGAAGCAACCGAAGATTGGTTTAAATATCTAGGTAATTAATTATTTTGAAGAACACAAAGGCATTACTGCTTGCAGCTGGACTAGGCACAAGGCTTAAACCACTAACCGACATATGGCCAAAATGCTTAATGCCCATTAAAAACCGACCACTATTAGAATATTGGTTAGGAATTTTACATAAAACCGATATTGATAATGTTTTGGTAAATACACACTATTTTTCAGAATATGTAGAGGATTTTCTTAATCAACCTCAATTTAAAGATTGGGTACACTCAGTCTATGAGGAGAATCTTCTTGGGACAGCGGGTACTTTAAGAGAGAATGCAGATTTTTTTCTAAATAGTACTGTAATGCTAGCACATGCAGATAATTGGACTTGTTGTGATTTTCCAAATTTTTTATCTTATCACCATAATCAAAGACCAAAGGGTACGGTTATTACAATGATGACATTTAACTGCCCTAACCCCTTATTGTGTGGGATTGTAGAGCTAGATAAGAATGGTGTTGTTGTTGGATTCCATGAAAAAGTTCAAAACCCACCAGGAAGATTGGCCAACGCAGCGGTTTACCTCATAGAGCCAGAAGTAACTGAATGGATTAAAAATAATCCAAAAATATCTGACTTTAGTGCTGAAGTTATAGCACAATTTATGGGCAAAATTGCAACTTGGGAAAATAAAGAAATTCATAGAGATATTGGCACGATAAATTCATTAATAAAAGCTCAGAATGATTCATGTGATTTTTCATTATGGAGCGAGGATAATTCTTGGCAGCAATCTTTTTTAACAAACCAAATACATCGACTAATAAATAATGAACATTACTAATAAAATAGTTACTCTGGATGCAATCAGATTTAATGTTACCAAAGATGTAGCAGTTTGTTATGGACATTTCAACTTGATTCATCCAGGGCATCTGCGTTATTTGCGACATGCTAAAACTTTAGCAAATAAATTGATTGTTGCAATAGTGTCAGATAAAGACTTAGGTAAAAATACAAAAGAACACTATTTTCATGAAAAAGAGCGTGCGGAAAGTATAGCAAATATTGAATGTGTAGATAATGTAGTAATACTTAATAATAATTCCTTGAATGAGTTAATTAGCTCTATTAAGCCGAATTTCTTAGTTTTAGGTAGGGAATTTGAAAGTCGAAAAACTAAAGATATTCAACTAGCAATTAATACTGTCAATAAACAAGGTAGAGTTGTTTTTCATGCAGGAGAGACTCATTACGCCACGACACAACTACTGCGCGATAATGTTTCACATATAGATCACAATAATATAGTTAAATTCAAGAATATATGTGAAAGTAACAAAATAACATGCGATACATTACATGGCAAAATTAGCAATTTTTCTAATACAAAACTATTAGTCATTGGAGACACTATAGTTGATAATTATGTAGCTTGTGATCCTGTAGGAATAAGTGCTGAAGCGCCTGTCCTAGTTGTTAAAGAACTTGAAAATCGTGAATTTATAGGCGGAGCAGCAATAGTAGCATCACATGTAAGGGCGCTTGGAGCAAAGTGCCATTATATTAGTGCTGTTGGAGATGACTCAATTTCAAATAGTGTAAAAGAGGTATTAACTAATCGTGATATAGATACGAATTTGATTGTTGATACTAGCAGGCCTACTACTTATAAAACACGTTATATGGTTGATAGTCAGAAATTATTTAGAGTGAGTCGGATTAAAGACCATAAGATTTCTAATAAAATTGAAATTGAAATTATTAAAAAATTAAATGAGCTAGCTCCAGATATTGACGGAATATTGGTAAGTGATTTTTTATATGGCGTTATTACACCAAATATATTAACTGAAATTTCGCATCTTGCGAAGAAATTTAACTTCAAGTTATTCGGGGATTTACAATGTAGCAGCCAGTTTGGAAAAATTACTAAATTTAATAAGTTTGATTTGATTACGCCAACTGAAAAAGAGGCACGAATTGCTTTAGATGATAATGAAAATGGCATTGAGTGGGTTGCCAACAAGTTATTAGAAAACACAAGCTCAAAGAACCTGTTGATGAAATTAGGTCCTGATGGTTTTATTGCTTATAGTGGTATAAATTCAGGCAAAAGGCAAAATTTTCCTCCATTGACAGCAAATCCTGTTGATGTTACAGGTGCAGGAGATTCTTTATTTGCAGCGATGTCAGTATCTTTATCCTCAGGTGCTAATCTGTTAGAGGCATCAGCTATTGGTACATGTATGGCGTATCTAGCTGTAAAAAGGATTGGGAATATACCCATTACAAAAGAACAACTAGAGAACTCTATAATAGAGATGTTGTCATGAATATTTATTAGAGGTAATTATAAAATAGGAATAATATATGAACAAAATATTTATAACTGGAGGCGCAGGTTATGTTGGTGCAGTAATGGTTCCTCACTTACTCGAGAAAGGTTTTCAAGTTACTGTATTAGATCTCATGATTTATGGTGAACATGTTTTGCAAAGACATGATAATTTAAATGCTGTTAAAGGCGATATTAGAGACAAAGATTTATTAACAAAATTGATTCCTGGTCATGATGTAGTAATACATTTAGCATGCATTTCAAATGACCCTAGCTTTGAAATGAATCCTGAATTAGGCAAAAGTATCAATCTTGATGCATTTAGACCTTTGGTCGAGATTTCAAAAAATTCCAATGTTAAACGATTTTTTTATGCATCTTCTTCAAGTGTGTACGGCATTAAAGATGCTCCAAATGTTCATGAAGAGATGGAGTTAGAGCCTCTAACTGATTATTCTGTTTTTAAAGCAGATTGTGAAAAAATATTAGCAGAATATCAGTCAGATGATTTCACAACCACCACAATACGTCCTGCAACCGTTTGCGGCTATTCTCCTAGGCAGCGCCTTGATGTAGTTGTAAATATATTGACTAATTTGGCCTATCATAAAAGAGAGATTTCAATTTTTGGAGGAGACCAGCTTAGGCCAAATATACATATCGCAGATATGGTAGAGGTATATATGGTTCTGCTTAGAGCACCCAGGGAAAAGATTGCTGGAAAGATATATAATGCGGGTTATGAAAACCACCCGGTAAAGGAAATAGCGGAAACCGTAAAAAATGTTGTTGGGAGTGATGTGAAACTTGTAACAAGTCATTCAGATGATAATCGATCTTATCATATTTCGTCTGATAAAATTAAAACTGAACTAGGCTTTGAAGCAAAACATACTATTCGTGATGCGGTTGAGGATTTGTGCGAAGCGTTTAATAATAACCTTTTGCCAAATTCATTAAGCGATGAAATATATTTCAATATCAAAAGAATGCAAAGTTTAAATATTGTTTAAATAAACCCTGTGTTTTTAAGTTACTTTCTAATTTTATGATAAATAAAAGCAATAGATATTTGTTTGATTTGAAAGAGAGAAAGATTAACCATATGAACTTTATTTAAATTTATTATAAGTACAAAAAAATGGACCTACCAGTAAGGAGTGGATTTATAAGTGGTATTGAGGCAATGCGTGGAATTGCAGTAATTGCAGTAATACTATATCACTTCGATACTAATTTGATACCTAGTGGATTCTTAGGGGTTGATTTATTTTTTATTATCTCTGGGTTTGTTATTACAAAATCATTATATAAAATAAAAGCAGAATGTATTTCTGAATACTTATTGTATTTTTATAATGCAAGATTGAAAAGAATATTTCCAGCACTGGTTGTGTTTGTATTTTTTACATTCGTGCTTTTGGCCTTAATAGAGCAATTTAATATAATAGAACTGAGAACGGGAGGTTTGTCTCTCCTTGGGTTGTCTAATCTGTATATGATAAGAGTTCAAGATAATTATTTTGATTTAGATCAAGGGTTTAATGTTTTTAACCATACTTGGTCTTTAGGAGTTGAGGAGCAATTCTATCTTCTTCTGCCTATCATTTTCTTTTTGCTTAAAAGCCATCAAAAGAAATTAATTTACATTTCGTCAATATTGGCTGTTGTGTCGTTTTTTATGTACATTGTTTATTCTGAAAATACTGTTGTTCAATATTATTCACCTGTTACGAGGCTGTGGCAATTAATGATGGGTTCAATTGCTTTCCAGTTGTATAAGAATAACGACATAATAATTAATCCGATGTGGACTAAGCTGTTTTTTTTATTGGTTATCTTGTGTTTTTTTTTCGACAAAGACTATTTTAATATAACAGCTCCAATTTTAAGTGTAGCTGCTGTGTTATTAATATGGGGGGTTTGTTCTCAAGAAGACAGCGTTATATCTAATAGATATTTAGTTTATATTGGGGGAATTTCATATTCCTTATATCTTTACCATTTGCCCATTATTAGATTGTTTAATTTTCCAGAGTATTGGAGTATTGTGCAGTTTGCATTGTTATTTGTACTCGCAATCTTAAGTGTAGAATTGGTTGAAAAACCCTTCAGGTACGGTAAATTATCAAAATTAACCAAAGAAAAAGTTGTTAGCTTTTCTGCAATAAGTGCTATAGTATTTTCTTTATCATTATTCGTATACTCAAACTCAAATGCTGCTAAAGATTATTTCGATCATTTTGCAGTTCCGAGCCATGACAAGATTAAGCCGGCCCAATGGAATAATATAGGTTCGACAAAAAGCATTCTTTATTCCAGAGGAGAAAGAAGCTTATTTTTCGTTGGAGATAGTCATTCTGAATCACTCACACCTACGATGGTAATGTTGCATGAAAAAAATAATTTACAAATAAACTCCATTGCAGTAGGTGGGCTTTTTACCACTAGCATGGATTCGAAAAAACGTGCGTTTAGTTTAAGAGGTAATGCTATAGTAAAAAATATATTAAAAAACGGAAAAAAAGGTGACGTTTTAGTTATAACTAATCAATTAATGACCTGGTTTTCTAATACTTATAACGATAAGTATGAAGAACATCGTTTGTTGCATAAAGGCGATCTATTGAGCCAAGACGAGGCTTTAATTATTTTTTCTAAAGATCTTATTAATTTGTCACGGTTGCTCGATGAAAAAGGAATGGATATTATATTATTTGCGCCTTTTCCAGATTTTCCTGTTGATTCAATAAATTGTTATTCACCTATATTGGATTCTATGGGGGCTTCACTAGACGGTATTTTTAACTCTTTGCTGGTTAAGAATTTTAATAAATGCAGGACAACTAGATTAGAGCAAGATCAAAGGAGATTTAATATTCTTAAAGCTTTAAATAATATCTCTGATGGAAATTTAAATTTTCATATAATAGATACAATTAATTTGGTTAGTAGCGATGGTTATACATCCGCGTATAAAGGAACAGTGCCACTATACCATGATGATGATCATCCGAATTTTAATTTTAATAGACTTATTTATACTCAATTTATAAATACATTAAATTCTATATAGTATGTTGGTAGGGTTGGATTTCGATAATACTTTAGCTCGCTATGATAACGTGTTTGAAAATGAAGCTAAAAAAGTAGGCTTGGTTGGGCAGGAGTGGCATGGAACAAAGCAGGATTTAAAACATATCCTTCAGTTAAGAGATGATGGAGATATGGTGTGGCAAAAAATACAAGGACAAGTGTATGGTCCAAGTATGCATAAAGCCAATTTATTTCCTGGTGTTGCCCGTTTTTTACTACGCTGTAAACTTCAAGGCCACACAATTTTTATTGTTAGTCATAAAACTAGATATGGGCACTTTGATCCCACCAAGACACTATTACGTGAAGCTGCTTTAAGCTGGATGGGCGATCAAGGTTTTTTTGATGATAGGATATTTGGTCTTTCTAAGAAGAATGTGTTTTTTGAGGCTACCAGGCAAGAAAAGGTTGAGAGAATAGAGAGTCTTAATCTTGATGTTTTCGTAGATGATTTAGAGGAGGTATTTGCAGAGGAAAATTTTCCTAGTATAAAGAAAATACTTTTTAGCAACACTTCTACAGATGCGTATCATGATATAGTCTGTAATAATTGGTCCGCTATTACTAACAGTATTGTTGGCGAGATTACCGATGAAGAGATAGGATATCTTGCAAGATCTATCTGCAATAATTCTATTCAAAATATTAAAAAGATACAGGGTCGAGGGAACAGTAGGCTATATAATATCTCAACCGATGAGATGGGTGATTTTGTACTAAAAGATTATCCAGATCTATTGATTGATCCAAGAGAGCGTTTAATGACAGAAGTGCACGCTCTTAAAATGGTTGAAAACTTTCAACGAACGCCAAAGGTTGTTGCGTTCGACAAAGAACAGAATGTCGCTTTTTATGAGTGGATTGAAGGTACACATTTATCTCATGTTCGTAAAGAGCATATTTCTCAAGCATTGGAATTTATTGAAAATATTCAGAGTCTTGAGAACCGAGATTCATATCCATTGGCGTCCGAGGCCTGTCTATCAGCAGATCATATATTTTCTCAAATTAATCAGCGATTTCAACAGCTTTCATTAGTGAAAAATCAAGTGCTACAAATTTTTTTGAATACTACGTTCAAACCACTTTGGAATGAAGTGCATGATTGGTCTGAGCAGCATTGGCCTAAGAAAAATCTTGTCAATGATTTGCCCAAAACTATGCAAGTATTTAGCCCTTCTGACTTTGGATTTCATAATGCACTACTAAAAAATGATGGAGAGATTTGTTTTCTAGATTTTGAATACTTTGGACGAGATGATCCAGTAAAGTTGATGGCAGATTTTTTATGGCACCCAGGTATGAACCTTGACTTCTCTCACAAGGTGAATTGGCTTAAAGAAACATTTAGGATTTTTGGTAAAGATCCTAATCTTTATTCTCGCTTTCATGCAGCGTGGCCATTGTATGGGCTCCGCTGGTCTCTAATTTTGCTTAATGAATTTAGAAAAGATGGCTGGAACAAGAGAGTTTATGCAAATACAGACTTAGAGTCTAACCATGAAAAAAGATTAGATGAGCAACTTGCTAAGGCTATAAGCATATGCGAGCAAATTCAAACAGCAAATATGAAGTGCCCTTATGTATAAGTTTCAATATAAAATAAGAATCATTAAGTATAAAAAAATCCAGAACAATTATCAAATTATTCAATAATAGGTAAGGAGAACAGTAACTTGGCATATGAATACCTTGTTGAAAAGGCACTAAAACTTCGTCAAGATACATTTAATGCTTTTATTGAGCATGGCGAAGCACATTTAGGCGGAAGTTTTTCTATTATTGAAATTCTTCTAGCACTACATGAGGAAGTATTAACAAAAGAAGACAAGTTTATTCTTAGTAAGGCGCACGCTTCTTTTCCTTACTGCATTTACCTAAGAGAAAAGGGTTTTAATACTCCAATTTCTACTCACTTAGAAATAGACACAGAAAATAATATTCACTGTACTACAGGTAGTTTAGGTCATGGACTCCCTATAAGTGTAGGAATGGCATTTGCAAGAAAACTCCAAAATAAGCTAGGAAATGTTTATGTTATGATAAGTGACGGAGAGTGCCAGGAAGGAACTACATGGGAGTCATTACTAATTGCCGCTAGGCATAAACTGGATAACTTATTTTTATTTATTGATTACAATAAAATTCAGGCTTTATCAACACTTGAAGAGGCTCTGCCATTGGATAATTTGGCAAGTAAATTCAAGGCCTTTAATTGGGACACAATAGAAGTTACTGATGGTCATTCCTTTGATGAAATACTTTATGCGCTTAAAAAGGAAAATACGGCATTGAAACCACGTGTTATTATTTTTCATACTGTAAAAGGTAAAGGAATTAAAGCATTCGAAGGTGATCCTGCTTGGCATGCAAGAAAAATTAAGGGCATAGAGATGGAAGTTGGTAAAAAAGAGTTAGGTTTAACATGAGAAGACGATTCGGTAAAATAATTTCACAGCTAGCTGAAAAGGACGAGGAATTATATGTTCTTGTTGGCGATATTGGTTATCGTGTTTTTGATGAGTTTCGTGATAAATTTCCAAATCGATTTATAAATATGGGAATATGTGAACAAAGTATTATTAGTGTAGCATCAGGCATGGCATTGGAAGGACTTAAACCATGGGTATATACTATTACTCCATTTCTTATTGAGCGCCCCTTTGAACAAGTTAAGCTTGACATAGATCAGCAAAATGTAAATGTAAATCTTGTTGGCTTTGCAGACTATCCAACGCTTGGTCCAACTCATACAGAAATAAATGCCAAAAAAATGATGAAGCTTTTCCATAATATTGAATCATTTTTTCCATCAGATGGAGACGAAACTGAGAAAATGATTCTTCAGGCCTATGAAAGAGAAGGTCCATCTTTTATTAGTCTAAAGAGCGACCCTACGCTTAGTAAATCCATAACTGGAGGTAAGAAATAATGGATTTTTTATCAGAAGATGAGAAAATACTTGAAAAGGAGTTCATGGATCAAGGTTATATTATTAGAGAAGCTGCAAACAAAGATGCACTTAATAAAATTAATAAATTTGTTATTGATATGTTGCGTAGAAAGGGAGGTGATTCATTAGATAATACCCATGAAAGTATTAGTATTAGCAAATTAAACGCTTTTCGTCTTGAAGTTATTAAAGAAATTAATGAACAGTCATGGTTAAGAGAGTCATACTACCAGATAGCTAAACCATACCTAGATATTCTAGTGGGTAATGAGCTGGCAATGCAGTTAAGGGTGAATTTGAGTATTCAACTGCCAGGAGATAGTAGCTCTCTGTTGCCAATCCATGCGGACACATGGTCAGGAGATTCCCCATATGAAGTAGTTGTTTGGCTTCCTCTGGTAGATTGTTATAATACAAAGAGCATGTATTTTCTGCCACCTAAAGCAGCTGACAATCTTTCTGATAATCTTAAATTACACGTGCAAGGAGACAGTGAACAGCTTTTTAATGAAATAAAAGATGATGTTAGTTGGATTAAGATAAATTATGGCGAGGTGTTAGTTTTTAATCAAATATATCCTCATGGAAATCGTGTTAACAAGGAGTGCGAAACTCGCTGGTCATTGAATTGCAGGTTCAAAGGTCTTTTTACGCCATATAAGGATAAAAAGATTGGTGAATTTTTTGAGCCTATTACTTTACGCCCAGTTACTAAAGTATCGATGAGTTATAAACTTCCAGTTACCGAATAGATATGTCAACTAAAAGTAATATAGAAAACAGCTTTCGTGGGTATGTTTTTAGCAGACCATTTATGGAAGAAAGAGTGCCACAACATGTTCAAAATATTGTAATTCGTGATTATTGCTCGAAGCAAGGTATTCAATATTTATTAAGTGCGACAGAATATGCCATGGAAAATA
>Ga0257121_1002762_pt1 | contig 12105 bp, 13 predicted proteins | sample SI106_100metaG_FD_190180 | JGI IMG/M metagenome (GOLD analysis project Ga0257121, IMG submission 190180) | Marine microbial communities from Saanich Inlet, British Columbia, Canada - SI106_100 | ecosystem: Environmental > Aquatic > Marine > Inlet | place: Canada: British Columbia | collected... | reverse complement strand
TCGGTGTATCTTTTTGTAGTCTATTTGCAACATGGAATAAGCCTTCAGGATCATCATGTCCTGCCTCGGTCGGTGTTCGGATAATTTCTGCTCCTAATGCACGCAGCGTAACTTCTTTTTCCATGCTCATTTTCTCAGGCATAACAATGATCATTTTATAGCCTTTGACTGCAGCTGTAAGAGCTAATCCAATTCCTGTGTTTCCTGATGTTGGTTCAATCAATGTATCGCCTGGCTTAATTCTTCCGGATTTTTCTGCATTTTCGATCATTCTTAAGCCTATTCGGTCTTTTACAGAACCACCAGCATTTAAAAATTCACATTTTGCAAATAAGTTACAATCAAGCTCTATTCCAACTGAGTTAAGTTTTACTATTGGCGTATTTCCAATCGCACCCAAAATATTATCTAAAGGCATTTGTATTCTTTCTTTAACACATTTTGAAATGGTAAATTCAATATCAATTTAAATATATTATCCATTGATAATTGCAATGATAATAGGAATAGGAAAAAATAGTGGCAAAAATCTTAATCATTTCGGCAACAAATGACAAAAATTATGAATTGGCTAAAGATTTACATCAGGTTACATCTGATATGGATTGCTCAACTGATATAATATGCTTAGAAGATCTAGCGTTGCCACTTTTTAGTTCTAATGTTCTAGTTGATGAGATTGATCTTAGTTCGTTATTGGAAAAAATGAATGAATCAGATGGGTTTATTTTTTGTTCTCCTGAATATAATGGTGGTGTACCGCCAGTGTTATCTAATGCAATTACTTGGGTAACCATTAAGTCAGAGAATTGGCGAGAAGCGTTTTTTGGTAAATTTTCTATTATTTCTTCATATAGTGGTGGAGATGGTCACCGTTTTATCAGTGCATTTCGTAGTCAATTAGAATATATGGGGACCAATGTTTTGGCTAGAAGTATATCTGTAAATAAAAATAAACCCCTAGATAATGAATCCGCAAAGCGAATTATCCAGGGGCTTATTGATATAATTAACTAAAAATTAGCTAATTTTAATCTGATGACTATCTGGTTTTACTTCTTCAATCTTTGGAATGCTGATCGTTAAAGTGCCATTTTTGAATTTAGCATTTATTTGATCAGAAATAACGTTGTCAGGAAGTGTAAAGTTTCGACTCAATTTGCCTGAAACTCTTTCGCGAATACGATACGTTCCATCATTCGATTTCTTTTGATCTTCTTGATCAGCTGTTAACCTTAATTGATCATCTTCTACTTTAAGGCTTACATCTTTTTTATCAAAACCTGGAAAATCAGCTGAAAGAATAAATTCCTTTTCATTCTCTGATATATCAACTGGAATTGAATTAGTTTGTTTAGCTGTTAAATCATTCCAACCATCATTAAATATTGAATTTATCATTTGATCAAAATCTGATACTAACGAGTGTGCTGGTTGCCATTTTACTAAAGTCATTTTAGACTCCTTATTTTTGTTAATTAAAATCAATAACATTAATGCAATGGATATGCCATAGATTAAATTATGCCATAATTTGCAACCTGATTGACAAAATGACAGTATGGGATGACGTATTGTCATATCATACAGATTTATATGACACAAATTATTTACTTAATAAATGAAAGTAGTAACTGATCATAGATGTTTATCATCGCTGACCAGTCATAAGGACGTGCAATATGATTAAATTTTAATTTCCTAATTTTTTCAATATTCATAATTGCAGATTTTAACATATTTAATAAATCACCATCATTATTATAGATATGATCTTTATGGTAATCAATTGGCATTAGTTCTGGATAAGATAATCTTTTAGGAAGTAAAGGATAAGTATCACAATAAATTGCTTCCATTATGCTAATGCCAAAAAAATCTTGATTATTTGTAACTGGTAAAATATCAGCTTTCCATAACCATTCAGCATATTCTTTAGGTGAATTGCAATAGCCAAAGTAAACTATTTTATTGTTTAATATTTCTTTAGCTTGATCAAAAATTGTTGGATATTTATTATATTTTTCACCTAAAACTGCAATTCTAAAATCAATTCCATTTTCATGAAGATTGAATAATATCTTAAAAAAAGTTTCTGGATTTTTATCATGTTCCCAACGGTGATTCCATAAAATCAAAGGAGGACCAGTATTTACATTTTTAAAAGAATCAAATCGCTTAAAATCGACTCCTATATAAAGAACTTCACTTTTATCCTTAATTGTTTGAATAGTATCTATTTCATTATGATCAGGAAAATTTTTTAAAAATAATGTTAATTCATCAATGAATGAATTTTTATGATAATTTGAATTAAAAAGAACGTAATCAGCTGTTAAAGCAGATGTATAATTAATAAATCCATAATGTTTATGTTTATTATTAATGAAGTCTTTATCTTTTTTTGACCATGGATATGATAGTTGGTTTTCATGAAAATATAAGATGGTTGGAATTTTAGATGATTTTTTACGAGTTAAACTCATAAATGTTGTTAGATCAAGCATATCAGTAGCTATTATTAAATCAGGTTGGCTTTTCATTGTGTTAAATTTTTGGGCTAAAGTTATTGCTCCACCTTGCATACGCCATTTCCAAAATTTTCCTTCCATTGATAAGATGTTTATATCGTTAGAACTAAAATTTTGAAAATCTTCAGCCCATGATTTGTGAGAACCTGTAAAATATGCTTCTAATAATAAAATATTCATAAAAATATGCTACACATTTTCTTTAAGCCATGATTCACCATTAATAGACTTAAAAAATTTTTCACGATAAATAGCATCATTCTTTGCTTTAAATTTCTCTGAGTGAATTATTTTCCAAGGTCTATTATCTCTAGTAGCTTTTACATTTCTTGCATTATGTTGGTTGAGTTGCGAATTAAGATTCTTACAATGACCAACATAACGATGTTTTCCATCAAGGGTTTCTATGACATAAGTATAATACATAAATTATAGTGACTAAAATTACATGTGATTATTAAATCAACAAGGAATAAACTTGTAAGCGCTTAATGTAAATCCGTATTTTTACATTCGAATTTTATTATGGAAAAAAAGATTGCAGCTACCAATCGTAAGGCCTTTCATGAATATCATATATTAGATACTTATGAAGCAGGTATAGAACTATTTGGTAGTGAAGTTAAAAGTCTTAGAGAAGGCAATGCTAATTTAAAAGAAGCATACGTAACTATTCGTAGAGGCGAAGCTTGGCTTATAGGGGTTCACATTAATCCTTATTCTCATGTCAGTTACGAAAGTCCTGAGCCTGTAAGAAAAAGGAAATTATTGCTTAATAAAAGAGAAATTGAAAAAATTAAAATATCTTTAGAACAGAAAGGTTTGACTGCTGTTCCATTAAAAATCTATTTTAATAAGAATGGTTGGGCAAAACTTGAGATTGGTTTAGCTAAAGGAAAGAAAACCTTTGATAAAAAGGATGCAATTAAAGAACGTGATATAAAGCGAGAAGCTCAAAGAGAAATAAGAAATAGAAATCGATGAAATTTAAAACATTAGATGAACAGTGGCTTTTGATAAGTAGAGGGGTTGAAGAGGTTTTACCTGAAGATGATCTCAAAGTTAAATTAAAGAAGTCTATTTCATCAAAGACACCATTAAATGTAAAACTTGGTTGTGACCCTAGTCGGGCAGACCTACATGTTGGGCATGGTGTCGTTCTTAGAAAATTGCGCCATTTTCAAGATTTAGGTCACCAAGCTATATTAGTTATTGGTGATTTTACTGCAATGATAGGTGACCCTTCTGGAAGAAATAAAACGCGACCACAACTATCTCTTGAAGAAGCTAAGGCTAATGCGCAATCTTACATTGAGCAAGCAGAAAAAATTCTAGATTTAAAAACATTAAAAATTGTCTATAATTCTGAATGGTTAAATAGTATGAATTTTAGTGATGTAATTAGATTGGCTAGCCATTATACAGTTGCTAGGATGCTTGAACGTGATGATTTTACTAAACGTTATCAATCTGAAACTCCAATATCAATTCATGAATTTATGTACCCATTGGCGCAAGCTATGGATTCCGTTGAATTAAAGGCTGATGTTGAGTTGGGTGGTACTGATCAGAAATTTAATCTTTTAGTAGGCCGTGATCTTCAAAGAGAGTATGATCAAGAGCCACAAGCTATCATCACATGCCCATTACTAGAGGGCACTGACGGTGTCGAAAAAATGTCAAAATCTTATGGAAATGATATTAGTTTAAATGACTCTCCAGAAGATATGTATGGTAAAACAATGTCTATTAATGACAATATGATAATTAAATATTTTACCCTTGCCGCGGATGCTGATGAAGATTTATTAATTCGAGTTAATAATGACTTAGCTGATTCAGCCTACAATCCTCGTGATGCTAAAAGACTCCTTGCAAGAAAATTAGTAGAGCTTTATTATGACAAAGAGTTGGCATTGAAAGCTGAGCAGCATTTTGATCAAGTGATTGTTAATAAGGATAATCCAGATGATATGTTTGAATTCTCATTAGATGAAGATATGAGCATTATTGAAGTATTATATAGTTCTGACCTTGTAGGTAGTAAAAGTGAAGCGAGAAGATTATTAAATCAAGGTGCTATTCGCATTGAAGGTGAAAAAGTTTCTGATATGGACATGAAGCTTTCATCTGGAACTGAATATATTATCAAAATTGGTAAAAGACGTTTTTTAAAAGTTAAATGATAAAACGTTTACTTTTGTCGGTTATATCGACATTCTTTATCATCACTTGCGACACGCAGAACTCCACTAAACTGGTTGTTTTTATTGTTGCTGATCAATCATCACCATTTCTTTTAGAAAAATATGATCATTTGTTTACCGGTGGATTTAGATGGTTGACTGATAACGGAATCGTTTATAATAATGCACATCATAATCATGGGAATACCAGCACTGGCCCAGGGCATTTTTCTCTTTCTACAGGTGTTTTTACTGGAAATGGAGGTATTGTAGATAATGAATGGTATGATAGAAAATTAAAACGATCATATTATGTTGTTGAGGATACTACAGTTTTCAATCTTTCAGGAAAGGATATAGGTAGATCTTATCAAAATATTAAAAATACGAATCTAGCGGATTGGATCGGCCAATCTAACCCTAATTCAAAGGTCGTTTCTTTATCAGGGAAAGATCGATCAGCCGTACTTTTCGGCGGCAGTGATCCTGATCTTGTACTTTGGTATGATAAAAAAGGTAATTATACCACATCAACTTTCTATACGGAATCACTTCCAATTTGGGTTCAGAATTTTAATGCAAAACTTAATGTTAGAGGCTATAAGGATAGTACTTGGTCATTATTAAAAGACTCCGAAATATATGAGGAAAACACACGTGTTGATAATTTTAAAGGAGAGAAAATTGTATCTAAAAAACCTGATGCAACTCCTACGTTACCTTTATTATTAGGTGATATGTCTACGAAAAAATTATTAAATGATTTTTATGAATATCCACATGGGGATAGATCACTTATTGATTTAGCCATTGAATCTATCTCAAGATTAGATTTGGGTAGTGATTATGTTCCAGACCTACTATTTTTAGGTTTATCTGCGACTGATGGTGTTGGGCATAATTTTGGTCCACATTCAGTTGAACAGCTTGATAATCATTTACGCCTAGATAATCAGTTAATGCGAATGATCAATTATATTGAAGATAAAGTGGGAGATGGTAATACAATGTACGTGTTTTCCAGCGACCATGGTTCTATGGAATTACCTGAATCTTTACAATTAAAAAGAATTAACGCTGGCCGTGTATCACGTAAGCAAGAGAAGAAGGTTTTTTCCCAAATATTAAGTCAAATCAAACTTAAGATTGGTGCTGGTAAAGTGGTGGAGTACGGTAATAATTTTTATTTTGATCAATATTTGACAGATAAAGAGAAAGAGTATGCATCAGAAGTTATTAAAAATCTAGTTTTTACTATTGATGGAGTCTCTATGGCTTTGAGTCCAGAAGAAATTATGGAACTACCATATACAAATGAAAATATGAGATTAAAAAATATGATCCATCCTAATAAAAGTCCCGATATTTACGTGATTTTAAAGGAAAATTGGCTATGGACGTCAAAGGTTGGTACGAGCCATGGATCACACTATAGTTACGATTCGCATATTCCATTAATTTTTTCAAAGAAAAATATTAAATCATATAAAATTGATGATGCAGTTTTTTCAGTCGATGCATCTCCTTCAATAGCAAAATATCTTGGACTTATATATCCTAAAAATCTTGATGGTAGTGTATTGAATTTAAAATTTGATAACTAATATATTTTTAATTAAACAATTTATTTCTCAAGGTTTTAAAAATCATATTTATCTTTATGAAAGAAAAAACAATAATTTTTGAAAAATCTTATTTTATTGAAAAGAGTTATAAAGTTAAGTTCAAGACTTATTTTTAACCTCTAAAAGGAGAAGACGTGTCAGAAAATGTCAAAGAATTTACTTCAGCTAATTTTAATACTGAGGTATTAGAGTCCGAGACACCTGTCCTTGTTGATTTTTGGGCTGAATGGTGTGGACCATGTCGTGTAATTGCTCCAGTAGTAGATGAAATTGCTACTGAGTATTCACAAAAAGTTAAAGTTGGAAAGTTAAACGTTGATAATGAAAATCAAATTGCTAGTCAATTTGGTGTTAGAAGCATTCCAGCTTTACTAATTTTCAAAAATGGTACTGTTGCAAATCAAATTGTTGGCGCTGTACCAAAAAATAAAATAACTGAAATTTTAGACTCAGTTATATAATATTAATTAATAAAAAGAATGAATCGAAAGGTTATAATTATTGGCTCTGGTCCCGCAGGTTTGACTGCAGCACTTTATACTGCCAGAGCAAATTTAAATCCGTTAGTATTTGAAGGTAATCAACCAGGAGGTCAGTTAACTATTACCACTGATGTTGAAAACTATCCAGGATTTCCAGAAGGAATTATGGGTCCTGAGTTAATGGAACAATTTCGCACTCAAGCATCAAGATTTGGTGCAGAATGTCATTTTAAACACGTTACTAAAGTTGACTTCAATACTCATCCTTTTAAAGTTTGGGTAGCAGATGAAATATTTACTGCTGATTCAATTATAATAGCAACTGGCGCTTCTGCAAAAATGCTTGGCTTAGAGAGTGAAAAAGAACTAATGGGTTATGGAGTTTCAGCTTGTGCGACTTGTGATGGTTTTTTCTATAAAGATAAAAAAGTTATTGTAGTTGGTGGTGGTGATTCTGCCATGGAAGAAGCTTCTTATCTTACAAAGTTTGCATCAGAAGTTAAAATAGTTCACAGAAGAGAAGAATTTAGGGCATCTAAAATAATGGTTGAACGCGTGATGAAAGATGAAAAAATATCGGTTATTTGGAATTCATCCATTAAAGAGATATTAGGATCAAAAGATAAAGGTGTTCATGGTGTAATTCTTGAAGATGTACAAAATAAAAATACCAAAGAAGAAAAATGTGATGGTGTCTTTATGGCAATTGGTCATAAACCTAATACAGATTTATTTGGTGATATTCTAAATTCTGATGCTGCAGGATACTTAATTACAAAAGAAGGTAATACTGCAACAAATATTGAAGGTGTTTTTGCTTGTGGTGATGTCCAAGATCATGTTTATCGCCAAGCAGTTACAGCTGCTGGAAGCGGTTGTATGTCTGCAATAGATGCTGAACGTTACTTAGAAACTTTAAAAATCAATTAACTTTTCGATTTGTCTTTTGCCATAAGGAGGCAAGATGAATCAACAGTCAACTCTAATATATGAATTAAAAGGTCTTAAAAAGATCTATAATAATGAAACAGTTTTAAATATACGTCGTTTACAATTCCATCGAGGTACAATATATGGAATAGTAGGGCCAATAGGTTCAGGCAAGACAACATTGTTAAATCTAATGTCTGGTCATGATAAAGAATCTGATGGACTATTAAAATATGATATGAATCAATTTAAAACAAATTGGTTGGGTAAAACCTTATCCACTCCAGAAATACAATTATTTAATTCTGAAAAAATAAATAATAATGCAAAAGTAAGTAATTTACTAAGTTCTAATAAAATTGATAATGTATCAAAATATTTTAATAATAGTTCTCTAAAATTAATACAAAATAAAAATATAAAAAATTTATCAAAAGGAGAAGTAGCTTATTTAAACATGATTTTGGCAGTTAACTCAGATCCTAGAGTATTATTGATTGATGATTATGCGATTAATTTTGATAAAAATATGGAATTAGACTTTCGTAAAAAATTAATTCTAATGAATAAAAATCTTGGAACAACTATTTTACTATCAGCACCTAATGATCAAAACCTTAAATTTATTTCATCAGTTTTAATTTATTTAGATAATGGACATATTTCTAAAATTCGTTCGGGTGTAGCAAAAACTTCAAAAAAATACACTAAAAGTTCGAATGACAAGAAAAGTGTCAAAAGTAAACGTTTCAATTCAAAAAAAAGAACTAATCGATAATTATATAAATATGTTAATTTTACATAAATATAATAAAAATAACTCTTTTTAGGGAAATTTATTTCATGTTAATAAAACGTTTTAATGAAATCAATAGTGAATTCAGCAAGAAAAAAATTCTTGTTATTGGTGATTTAATGTTAGACTCATATTTATGGGGTAGTTCTGAAAGAATATCACCAGAGGCACCAGTACCTATAATTCAAGTTAATAAGGTAGAGCATAATCTTGGAGGTGCAGCAAATGTAGCTTTAAACCTTTCATCTCTTGGTTGTGAAGTTTTACTTGTTGGATTAATCGGCTCTGATGTTGAGGGAGAAATTCTTAAAAAATTATTATATAAAAACAATATAGATTTTACATCTTTAGTAGAAAGCGTAAAACGACCTACGACTGTAAAATCAAGAATAATTTCACAGGATCAACAAGTTCTAAGAACCGATAGGGAAATAATTGATGATATTTCTATGGAATCAAATGAAGAACTTAATTCAATAGTTTCTTCATTTATTAATAATGTTGATGGTGTGATTTTAGAAGATTATAATAAAGGTGTTTTAAATACTTTTTCAATTTCAAAAATTATCAATCTAGCTAATGAAGCAAATAAACCAGTTTACGTTGATCCAAAAGTAAAAAACTTTGATTTATATAAAAATGTAAGATTATTTAAACCTAACCTTTCAGAATTTAGAAGTTTTTATAAAAAAAATACTTCCTTAGAAAAAGATGGATTTGATTTAAAAAATAATTTAAATACTGATATTCTGATGATAACTAGAAGTGCAAATGGTGTTTCTCTTTTTGTTGATTCAGATTATTATGACATTCCAACAAATGCGAGAAGTGTACATGATGTATCTGGAGCTGGAGATACAGTAATTGCAACTTTTACATTATCTGATTTATGTGGTGCTACACCAAAAGAGTCAGTTCTTTTATCTAATTTTGCTGCAGGTAGAGTTTGTGAAGAAGTTGGAGTTGTACCTATTAATCTTAATATGTTAATTGAGATGATTGAACATCATGATAACCTGTAATTAAGTATTTTCTGTGATTTTATTTAAATATCCTTTATTTATCATCACGTTAACATATTTAGCTTTTTCTCAACCAGAGAATCGTTTTTTACCTTTTGACTGGGTACAGTATAGGCAAACTGGGAAAATTAATTCTATTTCTTTTAGTAATCGTTATGCTTACATAGGAACTCAACTAGGCGGTGTTCAGCGTTTTAATTTATTATCAAATCGTTTTGAAGAGCCTATTACAAGAGCACAAGGATTAAGAAGTAATTCTATTAATGCAGTACATAGAGCCTCTAATGGTGTGTTGTGGGTAGGAACATCTTATGGCATAGAATATAGTCTCTCTGAAGAAGGTGATTGGACTTCTATTAATCGTGACTTTTTGGGTCTCCCATTTGGTGAAACTATATACAGAATTGGAGAATCTGATCAGGATATTTGGTTAGAAACGTCTACATTATTTTATCGCCTTGATCCAATTACTGGTGTAGTAACTGGAAGAATGTCAAATCCTGATGTTTCAGTATTGTGGAGTTCAGGTTTAATAAGGTTTCAGATTGATTTATCTAATTTATTATTTGAATATTCAATCTCAAATGGGTGGATGACTGATTTTAGTTCACTTATTAATCCGAATGGTAAACAAATGCGCGTTACAACTATTGCTACATCTATAAGGAATGAAATATGGTTAGGAACTGAAGATGGAACTTTTTTTATAGGTGATAATACTATGAAAACTTTTTCCCCTTTTCGATTTACTCTTGCCAATAATGATATTCAATATATTGAAGGTAAAGATTCATTTTGGTTAGGTGGTCGATTAAATCAGTATTCTTCAGGAGTTACATATTTTGATATAGATCGAAGTATTTGTGATGTATTTACCTTTAATGAAAACATTAATATGGACCGTAATTCTATTTATAGTATTATAAAACTAAATAATGAAATCTGGTTTGGTGGAGAAGATGGCATTATTGTATATAATACTAAAAAGGATTTTTGGAGGACCTATAATGTAAATATAGGCACTAACAAGCCTTTAATTAATTCGTTTTTAAAAATAAATAACGAAATTTGGTTAGCTACTAATAATGGAATTGTGATTTTAAATAAAAATAATAAAAGTCGTATTAATAATGAAATTGTAGATTATTTTAATAATAATACTGTATACGATTTATCTAATACTGAAAACCATATATTTATTACTACGGAAGTTGGATTATATATTTATGATAATAACAATAATAAAATTTATGATTTAGAATCATTTGGATATAAAACTAAAAATTTTATTCTCCCTTCTAATCATTTTGATTATACTGCGATTACTAAAGATGAAAAATATATGTATTTCGCTAATCAATCGGGAATAATAGTTTTTAACTTTAAAGATAGAAGTTGGTCTAATGCAGTTGAGTCATCAATCTATGGTTCTCAAGAAGTTAAATCTATAGCGATTGATAAAGAAAAAATATTTATAGCAACAATAAATGGAGTTGTAGAATTTGATATGAATAATAACACTTTAGAAATTTATAATTATAAATTTTTTGGAAGCATAAATGATATTTATATTAAAGGTAAGAAAATTTGGCTTGGAACATCTGAAGGTCTAATTTCGTATAGGTACAAATGAAGAAAACAACATTTTATATTTTTATATTTTTATTTAGCTACTTGAGTGCTCAATCTCAGATGTTAAATAAGCGTGACAATAATCTTATTAGGCAATATGGATTTTCATTCTATACTGTAGCAGATAGCATGTCTGATTCAATACGTGTTTTATCTTATTTATCAGTGCCAAATAATGTTTTACAGTTTATAAAAAATGATACAAAATTTGAAGCTGGTTATGAAGCTACGCTATCAATAAAAGAGAAAAAAGGTTCCCAGCTTGGTCGAAAAAATTGGGTCAATACACTAGTTACTAATGAGTATTTAGAATCTATTTCAAAAGAAATATATACTATTCATTTTGCTGAATTTAAAGTTCCAATTGGAAATTATATCATTTCAGCTGAATTACTTGATAAAGATTCAAATGAAAGTGGATTAAGATTTAAAGAGTTAAACTTATCAAAGAAAAGTAGTGAGATTGAATTATACAGCCCCTTTTTCATTGATTATCTTTCTGGAAAATGGGGATTGAACGAAAATGAAATCCCACTTTTTCAAAATTTTCATACTGATAAAATAACAAGGCCTTCTGTATTTATTTCTGGAAAAGTTAAAAACTCTCCTTATGAATTAGATGTAACAGTTTTAAATGCTAAGAAAAAAGAACTTTGGAAAAAAACTTTTCAATCTGAAACTGATGAAGGATACTTTCATCAACGAATAATTATACCAGAAGATGTTGCAAAGCAAGGTCTTCGTAAAAGGGTAGATATAGTTCTTAGACAAGAAGGTAAAAAGAAAAAAACTTCAGTGATTTTAGCTGTGTCAAGGCAAGGTATATCTGGTTCTATTAGTGATATATCACAAGCTATCCAAAATATGCGGTATATATTAAAAGATGATGAATGGAAAAAAT
>Ga0257121_1002759_pt1 | contig 12114 bp, 4 predicted proteins | sample SI106_100metaG_FD_190180 | JGI IMG/M metagenome (GOLD analysis project Ga0257121, IMG submission 190180) | Marine microbial communities from Saanich Inlet, British Columbia, Canada - SI106_100 | ecosystem: Environmental > Aquatic > Marine > Inlet | place: Canada: British Columbia | collected... | reverse complement strand
CGTCGGTCACAAAGTTCTCCACCTGCTTGTCAAGATCCACTATCAGGCGCTCCGCCAAGTCTACCGAATCAGGATGACCACTCATGATAATACTGTTGGTTCGATCATCAGCGCCGATATTGATTTTATTCACCAACGCTCGACCGCCGCTGCCTTCCGGTTCGGCCTTGCCACCCGGCCCTTGGCCAAGCTCTTGGCTTTGAGAAAAGATACCAGAAAGGGTATCGCGAACATTGTCAGCTTCGGCATTTTCCAAGGTCACAATCCGAACGATCACTCCGTCAATTATAGAGATGGTATCCATCACACGAACCAACTCCTGCAACGCCACCATGTTATCGGAGGTTGAGGTGATGATAAGCCTGTTAACCGCATCGCCTGATTCCCCAAACACCTTGATAGGTTTGGTCAGGTCGAGTTGGACTATTTGCCCGTCAGCATTTGAGATGTTGAGTTTCTGGACTTGTTCCACCATCGCTTGGGCTTCCTCGGTCAGGTATCCTTTCGCATCAGGGCGCATCATGTCCCGGATGATTTCGGAAAGAGACTCAGCATTCGCCTTACGTAAATTAATGATCAAAACGTCCGCTTCAGCAAACTCAGGCGGCACGTCGATACGCTCAATCAACTCCTCAATTTTTTCATACATCTCCGGTCGCGCCACGACGACAACGGACTTGGTTCGCTTGTCCGCCTTGGCCTCCAGGGGTTCGCCCGGGCGCACTTCCTGTAGTTCCTTGAAGTAATCCTGCAAATGCTCGATGGCGTCCTCCGGACGGGCATTGCGAAGGACAAAGAACCGCATATCCACCTGCGGCGCTCCTATCACATCGAGTTCCTTGACAAGCAACTCGATGAACTCAAAATCCAACGGTTCCGCCCGGACAATGACAGAACGGGTTCGAAGATCTGGCACGACCACAATCTTTGGCGGTTGGGGAACTTTTTTAGTCTTTCCATCCTCCACCACGGTCTTTTCCGGCCGAGAGTATATATCGAGCAATGCCTTGGCCAAGCCCTCCGGGTCGGCTTCCTTCAACGTATATCGCCTAAATTCGGCTTCGCTATCCATGATAGTGATAGTCAGATCATCTATGAGTCGTGAAATCCGGTCGAGCTCGTTGGCTTTGCCGGAGGCCAAAATCGCGTTGATTTTTTCATCGACGGCTATATACACCACTTCCTCATTTTCGGTGATAACCTTCTCTTGGTTTTGTTCAGGTTTGAGCAGAGGCTCGGCCTGCGGATCCGCTTCCGGCAGCTCCTCAACCAACCGGATGTCAACGCCAGACAAATTTGCATAGAGACCGGTCAACATCTCCGCCAGATCCTTGGCAGGCACACCCTCCGAGGAGATGACTCGGAGCTGCAAGGTGTTATCCATTGCTGCCTCATCGAGCTGTGTAATCGTATCGCTCATCTCGGCAATCTGCTCCTGGGTTCCAATGATGGTGATGCTATTCATGAAAAAATCCGACTCAATGAACGGTTGGTCGGCCTTGTCCTCCTCAATAAACAACGCCGTTATCTGGTTAGCCACGGTATCGGCATCAGCGTTTTCAAGCATGACGTAGTGGATTGCACGTTGCACTCGCTCCGGCTTGGCATCAAGCATCGACAAAAGATTCGTGACCATCGGCAGATTGTCCTTGGGGACCAATACAAACAAGCTGTTGGTTTCCACGTTCGGCCAAGTCTCAACTGAGTTATTGATCTGACGGCTACTAATTTTTGACTTTGGATTCAGGGTCAGCACCCGCTCAACCATGCTCTCGAGAATCTCACCAACCGCCTCCGCCTCACTGTGTTGCAACTGGAAAAGCTGAATCTCCGCGTTTTGCAGAGCATCATCCGGTTTTACATCCAGCATGCCGACCAAGCTCTTGGTCATGTCAACGTAATCCGGGGGCACAAGCACGAAGAGACTGTTTGTGTCTTCATGCGGCCAGATTCTAACTAAGCGAACCATCTGACTGCTTGTAAGCCCCGGCTTGGGATTCAGGCTTAACATCCGCTCGACCATATCTTCGAGCATGCTAGCAACGTCTTCTGCTTCGCCAAATTTCAGGGGAAACACTTGGATTTCACCGAGGCGCTCCTGAACCTCGCTTGAAGTGTCCAGCATGGTAATCAGTTGTTCGGTCAAGGGTTCTAGATCCGGTGGAACTACAGCAAGTATGGTGTTGCTGTCTGTGTGAGACCAAAAGCGTACGGAGTACTGACGGGCACGTCTCTCGTCATCTGAACCGGGGGTCAACATGGCCATACGATCCACTATATCCTCGACCACGGAAGACAAGCGCGAGGCCGAGGCATGCTTTACAGGGTAAAACTTGAGCTCTCCCTGCTGCATTGCCTCCTCTGACTTCTGATCCAGCATGGGCAACAGTTTTTCCACCAGCGCAAACTGCCGAGGCGGCACAAGCACAAACAATGTTTTGGTGTCTTCATGCCCCCAAACGCGTACAGAAAAACGCCGACGCGACCTGTCCTGGTCCGAGCCCGGCATGAGGTTGAGAACACGTTCGATCATGTCCTCAAGCGTCTGGCTTACGGATTTCACCTCCCCGTTTTCAAGCTTGTAAATTCGGATATCCACGCCCCCCTCGGTTTCCCCTTTAATGTCGAGTTGGCGTACCAGTTCTGTGACGGATTTCACGCGTTCCGCGGGGCCAACGATTACCAGGCTGTTGGAATTCACCTCGGGGGTTACGGTCACTTCCGGTTTGTTCTCACTCGAACTGCTGCTGCGATAAGAACTAGACCGACTCCGGGAAGAGGAGTTTCGTGTACGCTCCCCGCCCTGAAGAGCCCGGTTGACTGCATCTGCCACCGAGGCCGCCTCCGCTTTCTCAAGGTGAACAACCTCCATCACGGATGCATCTGGCCGATCCATTTTCTCGAGTGTCTGCACCAGTTCCTCCGCCATGGTCAATTGAGATGGTGTGCCTTGAACGATGACGGCATTGATCGCCGTGGCTGACGTCACCTTGGCCTTGGGTTTCTGTGATGAACTCCGGCTATACCGAGACCGGTAATAACTGCTACTTCTGGAACTACTGCTCGACGAGGTTTCCTCCGCATCCAACATCTCCCGCAACACCTTTGCGATCTCTTCGGAGTTGCCCTTGGTCAAGCGGAATGTCTTGATGCCGTGCGTCACCTCCGCAGCCGACTGGAAGTCCTCGATCAACTTTTCAATCCGATCAAACTGATCAGCGGTAGCTGCCACAAGCAAGTGCCGTGTGTCATCATCCGCTTCAAACTTGGGCTGGATGGCTCCCCCCGCTGTACCGTCGGGGCGCTTGAATATATTATTCAGCGCCTCGGCCAAGTCGCCGGTGTCGCCTTCGGGCAAACGATAGGAACGCACCTCAACCTCCCCGGTGAAGGTAGGGGCATCCAGCGTGGCAACCAGTTCAGCCACTTTGGCCAAATCCTCCGGTTGACCGGAGACTACTAGGGATTTGTCATCCACCGAGGCGGTTACAGAAAGCTTTAGCGCTGCATCGGTACGCTCCAACTCGGAGGCATACACATTGGCGATTATACTCATCACCGATGTGGCGGAACCGTTCTTGAGTGCGTGGACCACCATTTTGCGGTCATCACTTGCCGTTTCCTGATCAAGCGCAGTAATTACATCCTTTATCAAAGGAAGCTGGAGAATGTTCGCCGTTACGATCAGGCGGTTCCCGCTGGCGTCCGGCAAGATCATTGCGTCGGAATCGCCCAGATTGTTTTTTCCCTTCATTTGGTCGAGGTAGACCTCTTTGGCTTGCAGCGCCGCTGCATCGGCCGGGGAGTTCACCAAAGTAAACACCTGAACCTCACGGTTCGGTTTATCAGTCAAGTTATCCAACTGCTCAATAATGACCGCCACCGCCTGCAAATCTTCGGGTTCGCCTGAAACAATCAATGTGTTACTCTTGGGATCGGCCGCCGCAGTAATATTAACGAGTGTACTCTTTATTAAATTTGCCACCTGTGACGACTCGTTAGCCTTCAACTTGAATACACGAGTCCCGGCAGTCTGTAGGCTGACCTGGTCCACCTGGGAAATAAGTTCCTCGAGCACCGGTAGTTCATTGTCCGGCGCCATTACGATCAATCGGTTGGTCGCCGCGTCCGGCAACACAAGCACCTGCTCTTTGCTGGCACCGGGACTGTCCTTCAGTTTTTCCTCATACAGCTGGGTGACTGTTGTGGCCAATGTTGTGGCCTGCGCATTCTTGAGGTCGTATACCCGAGTGACTCTTGGTCGAGACTGCGGTTTACGTAATCCCAATTCCGCAACCATCTTCTCGATGGCCAGCACATGATCCTCCCGGCCGCTGACAACCAGCGTTGCGGTTACCGGCTCGGCGATGATCTTTGCATCGGCCGGCTCCTGCTCGTTTCCCTGGTATCGGTCGGTGTACAGTTGCTCCACCAAGGGCTGCAATCTCGCCACCTCGGCCGCATCAGCTACCTTGATCAACTTTACCGAGCGCGCCTCCTTCTCCCCAGGCTGATCCAAAACCACCAGCAGTGTCTCCACCCGCTTGGCCAAGTCTTCCGGCGCATCCATGAACAACGAGCTCCCGTCTGTCGAGGGCGTCAGGATCAGCTTGCGGGCAGGCTCCGTCGCCGCCATCTCAACGCTGAACACCTGGCTCAGCACTGTCATCGCCGCGGCTCCCTTGATGTTCGCCAACGCCAACGATTTGCTCTGACGCGCCGGCGTTACTGTCCCCTGCAATTCCTTGACCAGTGAATCTATCAATTCCAGGTGCATTTTCCGCCCCGAAACTATCAAGTTGCCCGAAATCGGGTCCGCCACAATCTTTGCATCGGCAGGCTCCTGCTCGTTTCCCTGATATCGGTCGGTGTAGAGTTGCTCGACCAACGGCTGCAACCGCGCCACCTCGGCAGCATCAGCTACCTTGATCAACTTCACCGAACGCTCCTCCTTCTCCCCAGGCTGATCCAAAACCACCAGCAGAGTCTCCACCCGCTTGGCCAAGTCTTCCGGCGCATCCATGAACAGCGAACCCCCGTCTGTTGAGGGCGTCAGGATCAGCTTGCGAGCAGGCTCCGTCGCTGCCAGTTCAATGCTGAACACCTGACTCAGCACTGTCATCGCCTCGGCTCCCTTGATGTGCGTCAATGCCAGCGATTTGCTCTGATGCGCCGTACGATCTGTGCCCACCACTTGGACCTGTTTCACCAATTGTTTGATTTCCTCAATATGGTCCGGCTTGGCCACAACAATCAAACGGCGATTGCCGGCATCGGATAGGAAGGCGGCATCCGCAGGGTCACTGGCCAACCCTTCGTGCCGACTCTCATAAATTTGCTTCACCATGGTGCTGACAACATCCACCTCATCGGCACTGGACAAGCGGAAGGATTCCGTAACCTTCTGGATTGTCTCTTCTGGAGCATCCAACTCAGACGCCATTCCCCTTATCTCGATAATTTGCTCCGACGTACCCATGACCACGACCTGCTTGCTGTTCGCACCATTCAAGATGGATGCCGGGATGCCGGGCAACCCGGCGACCTTGGCCTCGTAGGCACTACTCAGGACGGGTACCAGTTCCGATGCATTGCCGTGCTCCAACTCGATCACTGCGACATCCCTGCTGGATGATTCTGGTGAAACCAACAACCCGTTCACGATCTGCTCAGCGCGTGTCATCAATTCGGTTGGAGACACAATGATCAACCGCTTCCCACTCGGTTCATGAATAAAAATCACATCACCATTACCCTCGACACCTCGCATCTGCGATCCCCATACACGACCGGCTAATTGTGCAAGTTTCTCCCCTTCGGCGTGCGGCAACTCGATCACCTTTAGGTCCTTGGGTACAAGAGGGTTTCCCACGTCCAGTTGCTCAACTAGCATGCCAACTGCCAGAATATCGTCGGGAGTTCCGGCTACAATCAGTAGGTTGCTGATTTCGTCGGCCGCAACATTCAGGCGCGGTCGGGTTTTGCCCTGAGAATCGATCGTCACAAAGGTTCTGTTAATGACATCGGAAATCTTTTTCGCGTCTGCCGCCCGGATTTTAAAGATGCGGTTGCCAGCCGACTGGCGCGTGGTCGAGTCGAGTTGCTTCACCAGCTTATCGATCTCTACGATCTCATCCAGTTGACCTGTGATGATCAGGCGGTTGGCCGCCTCGTCGGAGATGATTTTTGACTTGGGCTCGTAATTCTTTCCATGACGATCCTTCATCAGGGTGGTGAACAACTCGGTGACCAACGGGGCGACCTTGGTGACTTCAGCAGCGCGCAACTCGAGAATCCGAAGCTCCAGCGGTTTTACCCGGTTTCCCGAGTCCAGTTCTCGAATCACAGACCCCGCCGCCACCACTGACTTTTCCGGGCCGGTGAGAACGAGACTGTTGCTGGGCTCATCCACCAGCAGATTGATCTTGTTGCGATTACCACCGGCGTTGAAACTCTTCTCGATCAACCCGGAAACCGTCTGGGCATTCGCAGCCTTAAGCCGGACGACTTGCGTTACCTTCTGTCCTCCGCCTGAACCCTTGGACGGCCCAAGCATTCTGACCAGACCTTCAGCGCGACCTACCTCCTTCTGCGGACCACTAATTATGACCCGGTCATTCTCGCTGTCCGCAAGAATTGTTGCAGCATTGGTCTGACGATCGGGATTGTCGCGTAGCTGATCCTGATAAAGTTTACTCACTGCCTTGACGACTTCATCCGCTTGGCCAACTGGCACATCCACAAATTTAAATTGATGGGGCCCCAGGTCCTGTCGGCCGCTGTTGTAATCCAGCACGAACTGCTCGACCTGCTTGAACTCCTCCTCGGTGGCAATGACTACAAGGCGACTGCCGACGCTGTCGGCAATGATCTGTGGCTTGGTGCCGTCAGGAGAAACCTCGTTGTCGAACAGGTGTTTCGCCAACTCGACCAACTCCTTGGCGTTGCGATCCTTGAGTCGCAACAATCGCACCTTTCGTTCCACTGGTTCCGTGGTTGCAGTAACTGTACCCACAATCTGATCAATAACATCAAACTGCTCCCGAGTTGCCGTCATTATCAGGCGACTTCCCGTTTCATCCGGCAAAATTAGCGGCTTGGGCTGCCTAACAAATTCCGGGTTCTGCATCCGCTGATCGATCAACTTCTGGATCGATTGAAGAAGCTGGTTAAACTTGCCGGGATCACGTCGAGGCAGACTAATAGAACGAATCTCCCTCTCCACAATCAACGGACCGCCTGATCGGTATTCCGCAAGAAATGCCGTAATACGGCCGTGCTGTTCCTCGGTTGACAGGACGATCAACCTCTTGCCTCCCGAATCTTCAACAACCTGAGGAGCCTGCCCGGCACTTGGCTTGTCGTTCTCAAATAGTCGCGTGATTAATGGGGTCAACTTGCGTGCATCAGCGCCCTCGAGATCCACAAACCGCATCGTGCGCTCCGGCGCGTCCGGAAGCACGTCAAGCGACTGCACCACCTGTGCAATCACATCATGCTGCTCAACATTAGCAGTGACAATTACCCGGTTGTTCGCCCTGTCCTCAATCAGGCGCGGTTTGGGCTGGTTACGAAATTGTGTTTCTCCCATCCGCTCGTTCACCAGCGACTCGATGTTGCGGTAAATTTGGTCCACTTTACGATTGGACAAGGGCAGCATTGCGGTGGTTCGCGGCTTGGCCAGGGGCTTTGCCAGACGCAGCTCAGAGATCAACTTCGCGATCTGCAAGAGATGGTCCGGCTTGGCCCTGACAATCAATCTTTGCGTATTCTCGTCCCGCAGGATGATCGCATCAGCCGGCCCGGTTCCCAACTCTTCAACCTGCTCCTTATAAAGCCGCTCCACCAATGGTGTGACGCGGCCAAGCTCATCACGGTCGAGCATCTCAAATATGCGAGTCTGGCGGGCAATAATTGGTTCTCGCCCCTGCTCAAGCTGCCTCACGATGTCCTCAGCGGTTTGAACATCACCAGGAGATCCGGTCACGATCAGGCTCCGGGTCGAGATGTCGACAGAAATGGCCAGGCGGGATCGGGTCTCGCCTGCAGGAAACTGGTCTGAAGTTGCGTTGGAGACAGCCTGGCGGACGGCATCCAAGTCGAGGGACTTGATGTGAAACACGCGGGTGATGCTGACCGTCATGACGGTCTTGTGCTGCCCCCCGGTGGCACCGGTTCCGTCCACCTGCAGCACAAAGTTCTCGATGATTTCAAGCTGGCCCGCCACCGGCGCCGAGGCGATGACACGGTTGAGCTTGTCATCAACTATGATGCGTGCCTTGAGCTTGGCCTCCGCTGCTGACTCGCCTTTTTGGGCAACGCCGTCAACGCCCTCGCGAATCATCGAGGCCAACTCCTCCGCGTTCATCTTGGTGGGATGAAAAATTCTCACCTCGCCGGCTTTGCCTTCGCCTGTTTCAAATTCCAGGATCAGTTCTGCAGCCAGCTCCAACGGCTCAACCGGACCAAAGAGCACGAGCGTGCGGGAGGCCTCATCATAGACGGATGAAATGTATGAGGAGGGGTCGGGTTCGAAAGAATCAAACTTTTTTGATTTCTCATTCCACTTGATCTGCTTGGAAACAGAGGACTTGCCGAACGTCTTGTTGATCAACTCGGAAACAACCGCGCCTGAGGCGTGCTTGAGGGCGTAAGTTCTCATGTCGCGCTCGACGGCGGAGGCAACGTCAATCTCACCGAGTAGTTGCTGGATGCGGTGTATGCTCTCGAGCCGGTCTGTAATTATCAGTCCTTGCCCTCTCGACAGGGGGGCCACGGAGCCAGCGTTGGACAACAACGAGGCCGCAGCCGGCGAGACCTCGCCAGCGTTGAGATGGTTTAGTCTCAAGACTACTGTAACAATCTGGCCGGGGCGGAAGTCGCCCGTGGTGTCCGAGCCCCGCACAACCCTCAACGGCATCTTCTGTATGTTCTCGAGCTTGGTCAGTTGCAAGTAGCGCCCGGCTTCGACCAAGGCCACGCCCTTCATCGACAGGATCACGTTGAGAACATCCATCGCCTCCTGAAAAGTGTACGGCTCAGAGTCAAAGAAAGTCAGCGTGCCTTCCACCGGGGTCTCCGTGATTAACGGCTTGTCCGCCATTTGGGAAAACCGCTGCAGCGCGTCCGAGTACGGCACCCCTTCAAACTGAAACCGTATGTTACGCTTTTCTTTGCCCTGCTGGCCGGCATCGCTGTCTTCTGGCTTAGCAACGCCATCCTTCTTGACTGCCTCAGGCTGCGGCGAATCAGACTGTGCAAACACAACCAATCTTAATCCGCCCGTTATCATACTCAGGCACACAAACAACTTTATAAGTCTCATTTTGAAATTATTATTTAATGTAATACATCTCATATCACTCTACTGAAAGCCCTCCACTGTTCACCAAGTCAACCAAGCCCAGAAAAAAGAAATACTAAGAGCATAGTAGATACGCTGTCCATTGGGACTTATTCACAACTTCCCAACAAGCTGCAAACGCTCCCTTAATTCGAAAATAAAAAAACAGCTCAAGATTGACTCGATTCAACCTGCTTTATTCGAACCTAAAAAAGTAGTGTTGCGACGATGGGTTGAACCGTAAGTTCCCCAACTCCGGCGTAGGCGAAATCACAAAAGCTTTTACCGACCCATTGACTACCAATTATTTCGTGGTTTTTACGAAGAACTGCTGCTGCACATAAGAGCCACTCAGAAGAGATCGACGGAAACTGGAAAACTGATACCGGTTCAACGATGGCCACCCCGGGAGCGGTCAATTCGCAGGTACGAGCCGGGTGGGCTTTGACATTGTCAAAAACTCACCCCACTGCCACACGACATCCTGCACCTCCACACAGCAGAACAGCACGTCGCCGTTCTTGTTTGCGGTCACCATCAGCCGCGTGCTGGACTTGCCGGAACTGGGTGCGGGATTGATCTTTAGGTTCTTGCCGACTTTGGCGAAAGAGGATGTCCCGCGTGTGCTGAACCCCATATAGACGCCATCCGATCCGCTGGCCATGGAATAGAGCGCGCCGGGACATCCGCACTTTCCCCACTTTTGAGCCATCGTCTTGCTCCACGATTTCCCGGCGTCCTTGGAGACCATTAGAAACGTATCCTTATCCCAACTTCCCGGTGAGGTCCTTACGGAATTTCAGCAGACAACGTCCATGATGGCCTGTATCGGACAGCATCGGCAGTTGCCCTCGATATCGATATCCAGTTTTCTTCGCGATGATCAGTTAAACGGCTTCGGTCTGCCTCGGACATAGTATTTTACGGAGGTCATTGACAACCCAAAGTGGGACAAAACACGTTATTTAGCCACACTGAGTACTTTTGCCGTTGCCAATGAGGAAGTGAGAAGTTTTTTAAAGCCCCAATCACTCTTTAAAATTAGGGTTAAAAAGAATGGTGGAGTCATGGAGAATCGAACTCCAGACCTTCGCATTGCGAATGAGACTTTTTTCGCCGTTTTTAAACGGTTTCAGGGCTTTTTGATGTGCTGCTTACACTTATGCACATCCAAACACCACTATGCACTGGGACAAATGCGGGACACGAAAACAATTGTTTTGATCCTCAAACTTCCGATTTGGGGACACACCACTTCTATGCTCATTGAGTATTTCCACCCAAAAAAAAAGCACAGCTGCGATTGTTGTGATTATCTGTTTCATTTCCCTTCAGCTTTAGGAATTCAAATTCAGGCCTCATTGGGTCTGATAATCGTTCAATTTACTAGAAAACTTCGTTTTACCCACCTCCGCTTGGGCGAACGTTAGTAGCACACAAAGTAGCACAACAAACATGTGCCGATCCCTCAACCCGACTCAACAACAGCACGGCTGCCTAGACCGATGTTGGGGTGATCAAAACTACAAACTTGGCCTACTCCACGAGGCTACTCTGGAAACCCGGCAACAGTTAATCAGGTTGATTTTCAGAATGCTGCCAACTACGTTCTAGGCTTTCCTATGAGTAAGAAAGATGAGTCGAAAGAAGCAACGCATATCAACGGGAGGGGGCGAGAGCCTGACGCAGAATCCATTTGGCGCGCTGGAGGGGCTGGAAGGATTACCCGCCGGACCGGAGGATTCTTCAAAGGTGGAGTCATCCGCGGCGCCTGCCGGGGCGCCGGAGAAAACCTCTAAGCGCGGGAAGAAGAACACGAATCGAGGACGCGTGGACATCGTCCGCCAGACCGCGCATCGCGGCGGCAAGGCCGTAACGGTCGTGAGCAATTTCCCGGGGATTGGCCTGCCAGAGAAAAAGGAACTCGCCAGAAAGATGCAAAAAGCCTGCAGCGTCGGCGGGACGGTGAAAGAGGGCCGCATCGAAATCCAGGGCGACAAGCGCGAAGAAGTGAAGCGCATCCTGATCGAGGCGGGCTTCAAGCCGGTGTTTGCCGGCGGGTAGGGCGACCCCAACTGACCGGGGGGAGCAGAGCGTAGACCCACCCCCGCTTAACCGCCTCGCGGGCGGGGTTTTTCGGCCAAATTGAAAACTTCGCTTAAATCTCAATCTCGGAGTAAACTATGCCCGCAAAGCCGATGTATCGCACGTTTCTCCAGAATAACCGCCTCCTATGGGCCATCTTGCTCGTTCTGGGCCTCGGCGTGGGCGTGCAGGCGCAGAGCCTCGTCAATACGGCGCACGTTGTGGATTCGGCCGGTGGGGCTTCAGAGAGTGCGTCCTACAGCAACACCTCGGCGATTGGCCAGCCGTTTGGGGGGTCGGGCGCTGATAGCTTTGCGGCGTAATGAGTCCAACTAAGAAAACGCTACAAGTAGTATTTGGTGGGATGGCCGTGATGGTCGTTACAACGGTCGGTGGGTTTATGATTGGATTGGGAGATGGCAGCGGTCAATACGGCAACTTATTTGATGCGATTTTCGGAGGAATAATCGGTGCATTTGTCGGAGTACCGATCTGGATTTGGCTTGGCTACATGGTCTGTCGCGACAAAAACTCAGCACCCAATGAAGTTATACCAGACATCTCAATTCACGATGCTGTCATGAGAGGAAACATCGAAGCCGTCAAACATCACTTGGCTGCTGGAGCGGATTTGAGTGCGAAGCGTGAAGATGGAGTGACTCCTTTGCATTTTGCGGTTGGTAAAG
>Ga0257121_1002754_pt1 | contig 12133 bp, 11 predicted proteins | sample SI106_100metaG_FD_190180 | JGI IMG/M metagenome (GOLD analysis project Ga0257121, IMG submission 190180) | Marine microbial communities from Saanich Inlet, British Columbia, Canada - SI106_100 | ecosystem: Environmental > Aquatic > Marine > Inlet | place: Canada: British Columbia | collected... | reverse complement strand
GAGAGCTACCTGCAGTATCGCACCAAATAATTAGATAGTCATTAGGTTGAATTGTTGTATTTGGAAAGGACCATTTAGTAAGATCATTTTCATTATCCGATAGATAAAATCCTTCTAAATTAATAGCGGTATTTCCTCCATTATAAAGTTCTACCCAATCATCAAACTCTCCATCTTGATCTGAGACTTCTGATAGATTTGCAGCCATAATCTCATTTATCACTAAACCACTTACCACTGCCAATTGATGAAATTCTTTTTCTGCTCTTTCAGGAGAAAAAATACCTGCATCCGAATTTTCCGCATAAATATAATACTGAACATCACGAGCATCTACATTAATTGTCGCTCCAAATATGCCATCCCCTGCACTTCCATCTCCATTATTTCCATCATCAAACATCTGAATTTTTTCAAATTTATTAGAAAACTTAAACCTGTAACCCAAATACACATAATTAGAATTAGAAATATTAGCTGTAATACTCACAGAAGTATGAGGTAAAACAGAATTATTATTCAACACTAAAACTGAAGGAGGTGTAGATGTGAATTCTGTAGTAGATTGCAAATAAGTAAGCCTTGAATCCATCAATTCAGTAATCCCGATAATCCCATTAGGACCACCTCCTACTACATTAGTTAGATTAGAGATAAATTCATTATAAGTATAAAATCCGTTCGGATCTACAGAAACTGAAGAATCAATAATTGCTTGTAATTGTAAAGCTCTATTGTAGTAATTATTATTTGCAAATTGTTCGTTCATAATAGTTCTCATGTGAGCAATATACATTCTTTTATATCTATCATCCGAAAACATTTGTGTTGTCATTCTGTTTTGAGCATTAGTACTTCCATGAAAAACATCCAATTGCTGTAGAGTAGTAGGAGTAACAGGAGGTTGAAAGCCATTAGTAAAAGTTCCGAAAGTCATGTTCATATCCCATAAAATTGGAGAGAACCTATTATTATTATCCTGAAACATATAAAAATTATGAGGGATAGCATTTACAGGTCCATCTAAACCAACCAATAAATTATTATAAGCCATCATCCAAAGTGTTCTGTCCACATCCAACACATTTTCAACAACAGTAAAATAATTATTCAATGTATCTAAGAAATCTCCCAATGGGGTCCAGTCAGCAGTGGATTGCATTTCGTATGCTTTTTGCAAACAATTGGTATCCGAAAAATATTTCCAAATTCCGTTTGGTCCTCCAGGACATCCTGAAACTGTTACATTCGTATTATCCACCTTAAAGAAAGGGCCTTTACGCTCGTAGAAATGTTCGTTTAAAAAATCATCATCCACCGATTGTACCAAAGTATACAATCCATTCCAAGTTCCGTTAATAAATACATTTGCATAAGTTGCCTTTGATGCTGGTATATATTCTCTAGCCATTTCATAACCCAAAACCTCCCTCACAAAAGTAGGATCTCTAAATCCGTTAGATAGTTTCAGTACATTATAACCATCAATCGATTGACCATTATGCACATAATCCAATTTTAAACTTATTGGATTTTTCATATTATTTATATTATACGAACTGTTTCCTTTATACTTAACCCCAACATCTTGATCAGAAACCCCATCAATTAAAACAGAATCAGCAATTAATCTTTGTCCGATATCATTAACATAATATACATCTAGTGTATCGTCCCAATTTGGTTCGTTAAAAAAGATTTCAATTTCTCTGATTCCAATATCAAAAACATCCTGTGAAAAGGAAAGTAAAGAACTAGAAATCAGGATTATTAAAATTATTACTTTTCTCATATTTATTTTATTTGAATTTTAAGCAAATCTAAACATAAAGGTTTAATTTATAATGAAATTATTATTGGAATCTTATTTGTTCAAATATATAGATTTTGCTTTCTCCCAAAAAATATCCATTTCAGAAAGTTTCATATCAGCAAGACTTAACCCATCTTTACTAATCATTTTTTCCATAATCTGGAAGCGCTTAATAAAACGTTTATTAGTTCTTTCCAAAGCATCTTCAGGATTCACATTAATAAACCGAGCATAGTTAGTGAATGCAAAAAGAACATCTCCAAATTCAGATTCTATTCTATCATTATCACCCTTCTCAACTTCAACCTTAAGTTCTTCTATTTCCTCTAATACCTTATCCCAAACCTGTGTTTTATTATCCCAATCAAATCCAATTCCCCTAACTTTCTCCTGAATCCTGAAGGATTTTACAATAGCAGGTAATGATTTTGGAACTCCCTCTAAAACAGATGTTTTTCCTTCTTTAAGTTTTAATTTTTCCCAATTCTTTTTCACTTCTACCTCATCTTTTACTTTTACATCTGCATAAATATGAGGATGTCTGTGAATTAATTTATCACATACATTATTTATAACATCTGAAATATCAAAATCCTTTGTTTCAGAGGCGATACGAGAATAAAACACAATATGAAGCAATAAATCTCCTAACTCCTTTTTTATTTCTCCCATGTCTTTCTCTAAAATTGCATCAGAAAGTTCATACATTTCTTCTATAGTTAAGTATCTTAAACTATCCATAGTTTGTTTTTTATCCCAAGGACATTTTTCTCTTAACTGATTCATTATAGTTAAGAGTCTGGAAAAAGCTTCTGTCTTTTTTTTCATAAAGTAAATTATTTAATGCAAACTTAGTTAATCCTAATAAAACCTATAATTTTGCAGACAAATTAAATTACACAATGGATAATTTCTTAGATTTATTTTTAATCACAATCGGATTTATGGTTTTTGTATTTGCAGGAATTGGTATAAAGATCCTATTGAAAAAAGATGGACAGTTTTCTGGAACTTGTGCCAGTAACAACCCAATGTTGAACAAAGAAGGAGAAGCTTGTGGTTTTTGCGGAGCATTGCCAGAAGAAAAGTGTAAAAAAGAGGAAGAATAAATTACTCTGAAATTTCTAAATTTTCTGTAGAAAAAGTTTTCCAATTCCCCTGTTTATCGGAATATACAAAATACACTTTTAGTTCTGTATGTGTAAGTAAAAAATCCTTACTTTTTTTAATTCCCATACACATAAAAGCAGTAGCATAAGCATCCGAAAACATACAAGAAGGATGAATAACGGTAACGGATAACATTCTATTTTTTGCAAAATAACCAGTTTTAGTACTGATAGTATGAGAGTATTTCACTCCATTTATTTCTTTATATTTTCGGTAGTTTCCAGAAGTAGCTAAGGAGGTGTTTTCTAAAGAAATTATAAACTGAAACCTATCTGATATATCCATTTCCTCTTGTGGTTTATCAATTCCTATTGTCCAATATTCTCCATCCGGATTTACACCTCTAGCAGTTAGTTCTCCACCAATTTCTACCAAATAATCAGATACTCCTTTAGAAAATAAATAATCAGAAATTACATCTACCGAATAACCTTGAGCTATGGAATTATAATCGAGTTGCATTCCTTTTGGAAGTAATAAACTATCATTTATGATTTTTAATCTTGAATAATTTACTAATTTTAATCTCCTTGAAACCTCAAAAGAGTCAACTACCAATGAAACATTTTCAGGACCAAAACCCCAATAATTTGTAAGGGGAGCAATAGAACAATCAAATAAGGAATCACTTTCTAAATACACTTTTTCTGCAGCATAAAATACATCTGAAAACATTTTATCTACTTTTACTTTCTCTCCTCTATTTATTCTGGAAATAAGAGAGTTTTCCTTCCAAGTAGAAAGAGAATTATCCACCAAATGAAGCAAACTATCAATTTGAGATTTGTAGTTTTCTCCACCTTCTGAAATATACTGAATATGATAAAATGTACCTTGAGTTTGACCTGTATTTGAAACTAAAATGTGTGTTGTTTTTGTAACACAAGACACATTAATTATCAGAAAAAGAGAATAAATATACTTCATCCTGCAAATGTAGAATTTTTATATCTTTACACTATGAAAATTAAAGCAAATAATATGGAGGAATATCTTCAGAATATTCCGGAAGAAAGGAAAAAAGTTTTTGGAAAATTAATGGATGTAATAAGAGAAAATATTCCAGCAGGATTTTCGGAAGAATTAGGTTATGGTTTTCCATCTTGGGTAGTTCCACATTCGATTTACCCTAAAGGATATCATTGCACTCCAGAACTACCACTTCCATTTGCATCAGTTGCCTCACAAAAACATTTTATTGCAGTTTATCATATGGGAATTTATGCATCACCTCAACTTTTAGATTGGTTTGTAAAAGAGTATCCTAAATACAGTAAACGAAAATTAGATATGGGAAAAAGTTGTATTCGTTTCAAAAAAATGGACGATATACCTTTTGAATTAATTGGAGAACTCATGCAAAAAATGAGTCCTCAAGATTGGATAGAAAAATACGAAAGTGCTTTTAAGAAGTAGTATTTATAGTTCGAACTCTGTATAATCGTTTGTGTGCTTAAAATCCTCATTCCCCCAATACCTTCCAGCAAATCTATTCACAGTCCTCCCTTCTAGAATAGATTCTCTAGTTGCAAAAACACAACGATTCAGTGTATTATTCAATACTACATAAATTAATGGAATATGTTTATCTAACTGAAAATGTCCTGGTCTACCATTTTTTCCTCTCCATTTTCTTTGCTCCACTGTTAACCCCCAACTTCTATCTTTATATCTTCTAGATGTCCAATCCTTATAAGGTAAATCATCCCATTGTTCCCTAACTTGAACTTCAATTAAAATTGTAGTATCACCATCCTCATCTACCCCCTGTAAATCAATTACATCATTATATGGTCTATTTACTATTTCCTCAGTATTGTCTGGTAAATATTTAAAAGGGAAATTCTCAATTACCCATTCTCTTGATTCTGAATCATCATAATTTGGCATAATATATATATTTTACAAATATAATGAAAATTAATTAATCTTTAACTTAAAAACTATTGACAACCTATGATACCCTTCAAATATTGGAGCAATACCCTCTTTCCCAGTATTGAGTTTCCAAGAGAATTCAATGTCTTTTTTTTGAATAAATTTATCTTTAAATTGAATACCTACACTTGAATTAACAACTTTATTTAAAATAGTTTCAGAATCTCTTTTCCACCACTCAGCATTCATTAATCTTTCTATAAAACTATTGTATTTTTCAGAACTTGGAAAAAAATCAAATTGAGAATAACCTTTTTTCCACTTACTTCTACTTGGAGCAATTTTAATTATTGGTTCAGAATATAAGGTGTAACCTTTGAGTTTTGTTGTGTCATACTTTTTAATTTCATAATTATTCTCACCATCAGTAGCGTCCCACTTTTCAAATTTAGATTTCTTTAAATCAATTTTAAATTCCTCAACATTAAAATTTACACTTTTAAGTTTTTCAATCCAGCTTTTTCCCTGACCTTTCCAAAAAAGTTTAGGGGATTTTGAATCTGGTAACCATCCTTTTATCTCACAAATTTCTCTTTCAAATATAAAACCTGTGATAGCTCTTTTCTGAACAGTATTTTTTATTTCTTTTATATCATTAAATAAATAGGATTTAGTCTTTTTATTTAAAATAATAGATTTAGATCTCTTTATTTCTAAAAGGTTGGGAGACTCTAATCTTAACCTGTAACTTTTCCCTTTATTTTTACCTGCACTTATTTCAAGATTCAAAAAGTTTTCTTGATTATAATCTAGTAAAACTGTTATATAACATTTAGTGTCTTTATCATAAATTATTTTTTCAATAAGTATCTTTGAGGAATCTAAATCTTTAATTTCATGATACAATTCAGAAGAAATATTTAGGTTTGTAATATCTCCAGAATTCCCTTTTAAAGATGTCCTTTCTCTAATAACAAACTCATTATTATTTTTCTCAATTAATCTCAATTAATTTTGATGAGTTGCATACGTTTTCCACTTTTCTAATAAAGAAGTGAAATCTTCTGGCAACTCCGAATCAAACTTCATTTCTTTTTTTGTGGTGGGATGTTCAAATTCTAAAGATTTGGCATGTAAAGCTTGTCTTGGACAAATTTTAAAACAATTCTGTACAAACTGTTTGTACTTGGTGAAAGTAGTTCCTTTCAAAATTCTATCTCCGCCATATTCCTCATCATTAAATAGTGGATGACCAATATATTTAAAATGAGCTCTAATCTGATGAGTTCTTCCAGTTTCTAATGTACATTCTACCAAAGTAGTATAACCAAATCTTTCCACCACTTTCCAATGGGTGACAGCATTCTTTCCAAACTCTCCATCAGGGAATACATCCATTATTTTTCTATTTTTAAGACTTCTACCTATATGTCCGGTTATAGTCCCTTCATCTTCAATTACATCTCCCCAAACCAATGCCAAGTACCTTCTATTCAAATCTCTATTGGCAAATTTATCTCCCATTATGGTCATAGACTTTTCATTCTTAGCAATCACCAAAATACCAGAAGTGTTTTTGTCAATTCTGTGCACTAAACCAGGGCGACTATTATCTCCCATATTTGGTAGGTTCTTAAAATGAAATGCAAGTGCGTTTACCAAAGTCCCTTCCCAATTTCCAAAACCTGGGTGAACTACCATTCCTGCATCTTTATTTACAATCAGAATATCATCATCTTCATACATTATATTGATAGGGATATCCTGAGGAATAAGTTCGTGTTCTCTTGGTGGATTCTTGTATTCTACGGTTACCACATCCCCTGCTTTTACCTTATAATTTGATTTTACAGGATTTCCATTTACATGAATGTATCCCTCTTTTGTAGATTGCTGAATTTTACTTCTACTTGCATTTTCAATAAAATTTATCAAAAATTTATCTACTCTTAAAGGTTCTTGCCCTTTGTCTGCCTCAAATTTGTAATGCTCGAATAGCTCCTTATTATTTTCCATTACTATTTATAATTCATTACTAATATTTCTGTTCCTTTACTTTGTTTTTTTCCTTTTTGAGCAGCAGCAGCTTTTACAAATTCTCTACTTTCCCACTTAAATTTATCTTTCGGCAACCACTCACTTAATAAATCAAATTCGTAATACGAAAGAGAAAACCTTCCTTTAATGTTTGATAACTGTGTACATAATTTTTTATGATCCTCTACATCAAAATCATGTAAAGAATAATAATTTTCTGTTTTCCAATAGGGAGGGTCACAATAAAAATAAGTTTTCGGACTATCGTATTTCTCTATTACTTCTTCATAACTTAAGTTTTCACATTGAGTAATTTTTAGTAACTTTTTTGTAAATTTTGGATTTACCAATCTACCTCTAAAAGAGTCGAATTTCGATTTATACTTTCCTTTCAAATCAATAAACTTTGCTTTCTCAGCATTTAATCCTGAAAAAACTTGTGTCATGATATATGCATATTTCTGTCCAAATTCAAAATCACCTAACTCTATCTTACTAATATCTTTATTTTTAAATATATCTTTCTGAAATTTGTAAAATAACTTTTCGTTTTGAGCCTTTAAATCTATCATAAATTTATGAAACTCTTCTGGGGTTCGGCAACACTCAAATAGGTTTACCATGTACCTGTTAAAATCGTTATAAATAACTTCTTTTAATTTTGGTTTCTCATGTATATCTCCATTTACATACACCCAAAAAGCACCACCAAAAACCTCTACATAAGTTTCAATATCCTCCGGAATATACTCACATATCCATTTACTCATCCTGCTCTTTCCTCCTATATAACTTATCATTAATTCAGTATTAGTTTTTTTGTTATTTGTGTTTTTCCATCTGAAATTTGAATAAAATACATTCCATTTTTCAAATTTTCTTTATAAATATCTACTTTCCTTTCAGAAGAAATCATAGTTCTTACATTTCTCCCCATTATATCAAAAACAGAAATAATTCTTTTTTTAGGTTCCGAAAAGTAAACAGAAGTAATATCTGAAAATGGATTAGGATAAATTTTACATTTTATTTCTTGATGATTTGTCAATGAATTCACCAAAGGTTTATCATAATTAACAACAGGTCGAATCATCCAAGCTCCAGGAAATTGAGAACTCACCCATCCTCCTCCTATGTTATACATCATATATTGATTTGCCACAGAGTTTTTATCCAATCCCAAATTCAGAATATCATTGGTCATTTGTTCCCAACCAACAAAAAAAGTTCCGATCATTCCTACCCCATTTTTCAAGTAGTAATTGATGAATTTCCCTCTATCTTTGTATTCAATTTCAACAGTGTCTTTGTAAAGTTCTTGTCCTGGCTCTCCATTATTATTCGCCCAAATAGTAAGTGCAAATTTATTGTCTGTCAAATCCTCATGCATTTCTACAAATTTTATTTGTATCATCCTAAGTGTATCGGGTCTATTCAATTTAAATTCATAAGCCAATTTAGCACCTTGTACATTTATTCCATATGCAGATTCTGCACTTCCATCATCATAGGCAAAATGACTGTAGAATTTTTGAGTATGAAAAACAGTATCGTTATTCTTATAATCAGAAGGTTCTGTTTTTATCAAATTTCGGAAAATAAACTCTGCACTATCTGAAGATGAAACAGGAAACATTTGGTCCTCCAACATAATGGGAGGATTATAAGTCCAGTTTCCACTAACTGTGTAAGGGGGAACAGTGTCATTTCTGGTAGAATTATTACCTCCTAAAACAGGATAATGATACACTAAATTTCCATTTTTATATACATCATATCGGTAATCAACAGGTTCATAGGTGTTTGTATTATTTCTTAACATAACATCCAAAGAATCATTCATTTCCTGACTTACATCATTCACAAAATGAACCCAAGGAATTTCCCTGTACCTTTTTAGTATTTGAGGAGTATTCCTTACAAAAGCAATATCATTTAAAGTAGAGAGATTCAAAGTGCTCTGGTATTCATCTAACTTCACATAATCGATATTCCAATGGTCAAAATTACCCGTTACTGAAGCTAAATTTCTGAATCTGAACTGAAAGTCAGAAGTTAAATAATAATTTTCGGTAAACACATATATAAACTGTTCAAACTCTTGAAGTGTACTTCCTTCTTTATCCCAAATCTTATCCCACACAATATTTCCGGCAGTATCTAATCCGTGTGAGAATTCTAATATTAACGAATCTGCAATTTGTGGATCATTTCCTAAACCTTGTGGTTGAAAAAAGAACATAATATAAGCCGTATCTACACCGAATAAATCTATTTTGTGTGAGGTAAGAGTATCCGCATTTTCAGCATCTGTTCCTGTTAAATTCATATCATAAGCTCGTCCATTTGCATCCAAACCATCAAAAGTTGCCACTCCAATTGTAATCGGGTTTACTCCATAATTTCTGTTTACAAATACAGAGTTATCCTCCCATAAAACAGAATCCGGAATTGTGGATGTTGATGAAAAATCGTCAATAAAAGGAATTGACAAATCAGATTTATTAATAGAAATAATTCTTTTATTTTTTGATATTTCAGAATTAGAAATCAAATTAGAAACTACCTCCTGTGAAAAAGAAAGTTGTGATAAAACACAAAAAAAGAAAATTAATATTTTATTCATCCAACAAAGTATTTGATGTGTCCGGAACTTGTTTAAAATACAAGTCTACCTCATCCCCTGATTGTAACTTTCTTTCAGATGTTGGATATTGTTTTACAACAACAATCATTAAAGAATCTGTAATAACACCTTCATAAAATATTTCCCCAACTTTTAGAGACAACTCATGTAAAAGTAATTGTGATAAATCCAAATCCGCTCCTGTCAAATCTGGAACAGGAATTATATTCATATTCCTTCCATTTCCAAAAATAACTGTAATCATTGTCCCTTTCAGAAGTTCTTGTCCGGCAAAAATTTCTACTCCACCAACCTTTAGAGAAGTTACCACAGAACTTTCTTCAGAATAATTTTTGTTTTTAATTAAATTTACCCTAAAATTCTCTGTCAGATTAACTACCGCTTCTCTTTCGGATTTATTAAAAACATCTGGAACAAAAAACTTCTGAGTATTTTGAGAGTTAATTGTCAAGTAAATTTTTCTTCCTTCTTTTACAAAAGTATTTGGTAAAGGATCTTGCGTAAAAACCGTTCCCTTATCTACAGAATCCGTATAAACAGAATCAATAATTACAAATATAATATTATCCTGTTCGGATAAAGATTCTAAATCATGAACATCCACACTCTGATAATTTTTCAATGGAAATTCTTTTCCATGTCCCGTTTCGTAATCAATGTATTTTAACCATGCAAAAAACAATAATATTGTTGTAAAACTCGCTAAAACAAAGTGAAAATAAAATGTTTTATTTTTCAGAAATGAGAAGAACGGATCTCCTTCATTTTTAGAAAACTTAAGTTTTTTAAGGAATTTTGAAAAGAATACTCTTACCAAATTTACAATGAAAGCAACATCAAACTTCTTTTTTATTTTATTTTCTGTTTGGTTATTTTTATCATTTCCCTCTGTACAAAAAGGACATTTTTCTAAATCCTCTCTAAAGAAATGACCATTAATACATTTTTTTATTCCATCCATAATATTTGAGTAAACGAGATACAAATATAAAAATTATCTAGTTTGAGTGCAATAAATTCTTACTTTTGTAGTAATAAATATCTAGATGAAAGAAATTGCAATAATTACAGGCGGAAATTCTGCAGAATATAAAATATCATTATCAAGTGCAAATGTTGTATTAAAAAATTTGAATAAGAAAAAATACAATGGCACAATTATAAATATTAAAGATAATAATTGGATTGCAGAAATTAATGGCAATAAAATTGAAGTAAATAAAGAGGATTTTTCAGTAACAAATAAAGGAGATAAAATTTTGTTTGACTTTATATTTATGGCACTACATGGCCCACCTGCAGAAAATGGAGAAATCCAACCTTATTTTGATAATTTGAATTTAGCGTATAGCAGCTGCAATCCTGAGGTATCCTCACAAACTTTTAACAAAATAGAATGTAACAAACTACTAACAGAATTTGGGTTCATATGCGCAAACTCTTACAGTTATAAAAAAGGGGAAGACATTATTCCTAAAGAAATAATTGAAAAAGTAGGACTCCCTTGTTTTGTAAAACCTAATCAGGCAGGATCTAGTTTTGGAATAAGTAAAGTGAAAAAAGAAAACGAAATTGAAAAAGCAATAGAAAAAGCATTGGAACACGACAATGAAGTATTGATAGAACAATTTATTGACGGAATAGAGCTAAGTTGTGGGGTAATTTGGAATAACAATAAAGTAAAAGCTTTACCAATTACAGAAATTGTAAGTAAAAATGAATTTTTTGATTTTGAAGCAAAATATCAAGGTCTTTCTGAGGAAATAACTCCTGCAAGAATAAACAGTGAATTATCTACAAATATTCAGAAAACTACTGAAGAAGTTTACAAAAAAATGAACTTAAGAGGAATATGCAGAATAGATTTTATTGTAATGAATAATATTCCGTACATAATTGAAATCAATACAATTCCAGGATTATCTGAAGAAAGTATACTTCCAAAACAAGCAAAAGAGGCCGGATTTTCTCTTTCAGAACTTTTTGACATTTGTATTGAAAACACAATTAATAAATAATATATTAGCATTCCTTTTTATTAGAAGAAAATATGAGTGATAAAACAAATGAAGAAAAGTTAAGAATTCTGCAAGAACGACTAACGACTATTAAACAAAAACAAATTGCAAAACAAGAAGCAAGAATGGAGCAAAGTAAACCTATCTCTCCTGTTTTTGAAGAAGATCTGGTTTCTCAAGAAAATGAAATTTCTGAGAAAAAAGAAAAGGGAAGGAATTCATTCTGGAAAATTACCTTTGTATTAATATTATTATCATTTACTTGTGTCTTTGGATATTATCTTAATAATAATGACTTTAAGATGGACCCAACAATAGATAATATTAAAAAAGATTTTGAAACTATATCTGATAAAGTAGTATCTCTATTTTTAGGAGAAGAGGATGAGAAGAAGAAGAAGAAAAAAAGGAAAAAAGGAAAAACCAATAATGATAAAGATGTTATTTACAATAAATCAGAATTTAATGTAAATGGAGAAAAAGGATTTATCGTTTTATTAAATTCGTACACAGAACAATCGGTAGCAAAAGCTGAAGTTCAGGACAATAAAATTAAAGGATATGATAACT
>Ga0257121_1002752_pt1 | contig 12137 bp, 11 predicted proteins | sample SI106_100metaG_FD_190180 | JGI IMG/M metagenome (GOLD analysis project Ga0257121, IMG submission 190180) | Marine microbial communities from Saanich Inlet, British Columbia, Canada - SI106_100 | ecosystem: Environmental > Aquatic > Marine > Inlet | place: Canada: British Columbia | collected... | reverse complement strand
CGATTAATATCAGAAAAAATATGATTTTTTTTGATATCATGCATTTGAGACTAATCTTGATCAATAAAAATCTGAAATTTATGCTCAGAAATCTTTTTTAATAACTTTACCTAATCTTGTTTATAGCGTTTTCTGCGGAAGCATATCTTTGAGTTGATGATTATTCATCACTCAAAGAGATTTTTATTGATTAGTATTACTTAGGCATTTATCGATGTTTGATCATCTATATTTTATTAATTTCATATTTTTGTATAACAAAAATTAGAATTATCATTAATTCTCTGAAATCAGTTATTATAGGGGATTTTTTTTATCCATGATATGCCTAGTTATCAAGATCAAACTTGGATCAGACTTTGGAAAGAAAATGCACCTGAATTACGTGAACGTGTAATTGGATGGCGTAAACAGAATGCGATTCTTCGTATTGACAGACCAAGTCGTTTGGAAAGAGCTAGAAGATTAGGTTACAAAGCAAAACAAGGAATTATTGTTGTTAGAATGAGAGTTGGTACTGGTGGTATGAGAAAACAAAGACCAACTGGTGGTAGACGACCAAAACATCTTGGTGTTACTCGAATTAAAGCTGATGATGATATGAAAACTGTTGCAGAAAGAAGAGTTCTTGAACGTTATCCTAACATGAAACTTTTAGGTTCTTACTATATCTATAAAGATGGAAAACATTATTGGTTTGAAGTAATTTTAGCAGATCCTTCTCATCCTCGAATTGCACAGGATAAAGAATTAAACAAACGAGTACCTCAATCTGTTTAAGATTGAAATCTATTTTATTACTTTTAGTTGTATTATTTTTTGTGATAACTCCTGCATATGGACAATTGTTGTCTGATGCAACTGGATTAATTAATCGATTTGATGTTCAAACTTCTGGACATACTTTTGAAATAAAATTAACTTCTAATTTTGATCTTATTGATTATAGTTTTGATAAGGATCAAAAACAAATTATTCTTTATCTTGATAGCGGATTAGAAAATAATTTAGGCGAAATAATTATTCCCCAAAACTTGGTTAGTGGCGATTTTACATTTTATCTGAATGATCAAGAATTTTTTCCAAAAATCCAGTCTAATGAAAAAATTCATTTTATTACTTTGAATTTTACTGGTTCAGGTTCCCACATAATTACAATTAGTGGTAGTGAATATTTATCAGGTTTAACTGAAATTGTTTCAATTGAAAATGAAATACCTATTACAAATGAAACCTCTTCTGATAATTATTTTGTTTGGTTCATTGTAGCCGGAATTTTGATTATTATTGCTGTATTTGCTGTAATTAAACTTAAAAAAAATTAAAAATTGATCTAATCTTCTTTTAGTAATTGTTGAATCATGCTATCAATATGGCCTGTTTGACCAAAAGATACGTCTCTTAGAATTCCTTTTCTATCTACTACAATGGTTGATGGTGTACCTTGAAGTAAAAAGTTTTCAAATGTTTCTGCAGAATATTCTTTTGATTTCATATGATCTTTTACTCTTTGAATTATTTGATTTCTATAGTCCTCTGATTGTGAATCAAAGTCTGGGATTTGAGGATAAATGAATTCTAGTATTTTTTCTTGAGTTATTTCACCTGTACTTTTTGTTAAATTATCCATTCCTATTGGAAATGGAATTTTAAATGATAATTTACTTCCTTCTTGTAATTGACCGTATTGTGCTAATGCACTTTTTGTTTCACCTACTACTTCTCCTGTTTCTACAAGCATTTTCAAATTATCTAAATTATTTTTATCAAAATCTTCAAATGCTGTTGCTAAACCTAGTACTCTGACTCCCTCATCTTTGTATTTTTCATAAATTTTAATTGCGTCTGGAATTGCACCCATAAAACATCCTGGACAATTTACTTGAAATACTTCTAATAATACGATGTGATCTTTTTCTTGATCAAAATTTGTTGGAGCTCCTTGTACCCATTCTGAAACTCCAAAATTTGGTGCTTTTTCACCAATTTTTACACTCATATTGTTGAGTTGATTTTTTTACGATAAATACATACCTCTACAAATTTTTATTTTTTTTCAAGTAGGCTAATATAGAACACTAAAATTTTTAAAATAAATTGCAAGCAGTAACTGATGAACGACTAGCCCTTTTTACAGAAATGGAATCAAAATATGAAAATAATGATACTGAATATTTTGTTTCACTTTTGAATCACCCTGACTATGTAGTTAGAACAAGAGCTACCTGTATTTTAGTTGATTTTGGCGGTGAAGATAAAATTCCGCATATTGCACAAGTTTTAAAAAATGATGATAATGAATTAGTTCGTCATGAAGCTGCTTTTTCATTAGGTCAAATGTCTTATTCTGCTGCTATTCCTCCACTAATTGATTCAACTCTAAATGATTCTAGCATGTTTGTTCGTCATGAAGCTGCAATTGCTTTGGGTGTGGTTGGAAATAAAGAAGCAAAAGAAGCTCTATATCAAGCATTAAACGATCCAGACAAACCCGTAGTGGAATCTGCTGTAGTTGCTTTATCAAATATTGAATTTATGGAAACTTTAAGTAAGAATGAAAAATTTGCTAAATTAACAGGTGGATGAGATGAATCTTACATACGGTGTAATTGCAGTTGTTGGAGTTTTAATTGCAATATCTTTATCTCTAATTGTTGCTGATCCAAATGAAACACCTGCATCTCGTGAAATTATAACTCCTGAAAATAATATTGCTCAAATTGAAGAAGACTTAACTAAACTTTCAGTTAATCCTAGTCTTTTAACTAGTGTCAGTACTGTTGGTGATGCACTTGTTCTTGAAGTTGAATTTAAAGATGATAATGGAAATATTGTTGATCATGTGAATTATGATATTTTTGCAAGTCAGGATTCTGATTCAATCCTTTCTGACCCTGCATCTCACCGTCACCCTGGAAAATATCCTGTACATGAAAGTACTACGTTAACTGATTCTGTAATTGATATTCAAGTTGTTGTTCAAGGTTTAGGACACGGTGATGATATCTTTGGTCCTAAAGGTGTTGAAACCACATTTACTATTACTCCAGTAGTTGCAGCACAAACTGCAACTAGTACTGAAATAAAAACTTCTGATAATTCTGGTATGAGTATGGATTGTCAAGCATCTTTGGATTGTTACACTCCTAGCATTGTTACAGTTAGTGTTGGTGATGTAGTAACTATGATTAATTCTGATTCAACTGCAGCCATGCATTCGTTTACTGCAGGCTCTGTTGATGGATTTACGCCTTCTCCAAGTGGAACTTTTGATACTGGTATTATGAGTGCAAATGACTCTTTTGAATGGGTTCCAGAGAATTCTGGTGAAGTGCCATACTATTGTTTACTACACACTTGGATGCAAGGAACAATTATTGTAGAATAATTTTACACATTTAATACTTAAAATTAATTTTATGATTCATGTCATCTGATATCCAAAAACTTCCAAAGTTTCCTTGTGTTGATTGTCACACTGATTGTTGTAAAGAATATACGATTTTTGTTAATGCTCATGATGTTTATCGACTTTCAAATGGTTTGAATTCTAAACCTGAAACTTTTTTGGAGTTAATTGGTGCTAAAGATTATTCATTGGGAATAAAAGTTGAAGAGGGTTTAGTGGATCTTGCTTTAAAACAAAAAAATAATGCATGTAAATTTCTTGAAGAAACTGATGAAGTTTTTAGATGTACCGTTAATGATTTCAAACCAGGTGTGTGCAAATCATATCCATTTGAAATGAAAAATGGTAAATTATCTCAAATGAGTGATATCATGTGCCCTACTGATTGGGATCTTACTGGATTTAAAGAAATGATGATTCCTCATCTCAAAAAAGATGAATCAGAATGGAAGTTTTATGAACAACTTGTGAAGGAATGGAATTTGAAACATGAATGTGAGAAACCATTATCTGAATTTCTGAAATTTATGTTGGAAAAAGTTGAAATTTCAACTAGAGTAATTCCTTAATTTTGTTGAATTTTAAATTTAATTATTTTTAGATATTTTTGAAATTCCATTTTCTTTTGAAATTTGGAAAATATTGTCTACATACGTTTCTAGTTCTTTCTCATGAGAAACAAGTACGATTTGTTCAGATTTTAATTCATCAAGTAACTCTCTAATTTTACCCAATTGATTTTTAGAAAACCCATCTGTTGGTTCATCTAATATCAATAAATTGGACTTCATTGATTCTGTTTCTTTTCTTATTAGTGAATTTAATGTCAATCTATATGCAAGTGCAATACTTGTTTTCTCCCCTCCCGATAGATATCCTATTTCTTGGTCATATCCATCTTGATTAATTATTGGTGTAAAATTCTCATCTATTCTGCTTTCTTTTGTAGGATCTTCTACTAATATGGAATACCATCTTGTATATGTCTCATTGAAATTCTGCAAAATTGACAACAATACTTGTTTTTCAATCTGAGCAATCGTTGGAATGAAAAATTTTTCTAACCATTGTCCAAACTGATCAAATCGTTTGTATTTTGTTTCCCATTTTTTGGATTCTTCTACTTTGGATTGGTTTTGCTCAATTTTTTGCTTCTGATTCTTTAGATTCTCACTAGTTGCAGCAATAACACTTGACACTTTGAGAATTTCTTTCCTTGTTGTATCTATGTCCCTTTCTTTTATTCTGATTTCCTCACCTACCTCAATTGAATCTAAATCATTTTTAATTTGTTCTAACTCCTCTACTCTCTGTATATTTTGAGAGTCAACCAGTTCAATTTCTTTTTGATAACTTTGACTTTTTTTCTCTATCTTTTGTTTAGACTTTGCAATTTGTGCCATCTGCTCAGTCACTCCCTCAAATCGAACCAAGTCATCTTTAATTGCAGTTAAATGCTCTAGTGGACTATCTCCGTACTTTGAATTATCTTGTTCTTCTATTTCTTTTCTCTTCAAATCAATTTGATCTAGTCTGTCTGATTTTGAACCAAACTCTTCAATTCCAGGTAGTATTTTTGAATTCTCTTCTATTTCGTGCTCATATGACTCTAATTTCTCATTAATTTCTTTAGATTTTTTGTTTGATTCAAAAAATGAATTAGTTATTATTTCTAGTTCTTTCCCTAATGCTTCAACTTCCTTTTGTTTTTTATCTACTAAACTGTGGTGATGCAAATCTGTAATATCTTGTTTACATGTGGGACATGCATTACCTAACGAAGTAAATCTTTCAATTTCCTTTTGGAATGACTCTTTTAGTGTCTGTTTTTGTACTTGTTGCCCCTTTATTTTTTCTAATTCTTCTGTAATTTCATTTGCAAATTTTATTAGAGATTCTTTTTCTTTTTTTAAATCATTTACTGTTTCATTAATTGACTTTACATCTAATTCTATTTTACTCCCAAATTTTTCTTTTAATCTGCTAATATCCAAAGTAATGTTACTTTTTTCTGATTCCAATTTAATACATTCATCATTAATTTCTTGAGTTTTTTTTATCTCAAATTCTATTTCTGAAATTGATTTATCGGTATTTGGCTTTTCTATTGCCATTAGCTTTTCTAATTTTTCTGCCTTTTCTTTTAATTCAATTTCAAAATCTTCAAATTCCATTTCTATTGTTTTTATTCTTTTTTTATCTAATGCAATTCTTTCCTCAAGACTTTCTTTTTTTGTTTCTAGTTTTATTTTCTCATTATTTTTTTCTTGTAATTCTTTTTGTTTCTGATGTGTATCTTTTTCTTTTATTTCTAGAATTTTTTGCTGTTTTTTCTTTTGTTTAATTTCTAATTCAAATTCTGTGATCATTTTTTGTGATTGGTTAATTTCTGATTTTAATTGAGATATGTCGCTAAATCTCTCAGCAATAACTGCTGTTTTTGTTTCAATCTCAGATCGTACCATCTTTGCATTTTCATGAGAGATACTGTAATCCTCAATTCCGAAGGCTTTACGGATTGTCTCAAGACGTTTTTTAGAGTCAGAAAGTACCTCTTTCATGGCTTCTTGGGGCGTAAATATGGCATATCTGAAGATTTTACTCTCAGCTTTTGGGTCTGCAGGCTCATTGAATTTGAGTATCTGTAACACTCTTTGCTTTAATTCTGAAGGTGAGAGAATTTCTTTTTCATCTTGAATTTTTATCCAGGATTCTTTGGGATCTTGATTGACTCCTGTGCTTTTTCTCTTCAACGTTCTTTTGATTTCATATTTTTTATCTTCAACAGTAAATTCCAAAATTGCATAACCTGTCTCTGCTTTTTTTGCCAAAAGTGATTCTGGTTTTTGAGAACCTAAACCAAACAATGCAAATTCAATTGCCATAAGTATAGTTGATTTACCTGAACCTATGTCTCCCTCAAACAAAGAAATTCCACGTGGAAATACAACTTCTTCGTGTTCATAACTTCTAATGTTATTAATTACTAGTGAATTAAGAATCATCATCTAATCCCAATAATGCTAAAGCACTGTCTCTAATTCTTGGAATGTACTCATTTTTATTTTCATTTTCTAATTTTGACTGCCCTAATTCTTGTAACAATTTTGATGCAAGTTTAATTCCTGATTTATCCAACAATTCTGGATAGTCAAATTTTAGCTGTCCAATGTTTTCTGAAAATACATTTATTTCAATCTCTTCTTTGTTTGATCCTTTTGCTTCAGTAATTGAATATTCTTTTGATGTTAGTTGGTTCTTACTTACATTTACAACTAACGCATCTTTGTCATTTAAATTATCTCGAACTATGGATACATCAATGTCTGCAGTTTTACCTGACATTAATTCCCCTTGAATCTTTACTATCACAACTTTATTTACGACATCAATGTCTGCAGTTTTCTCAGATAATTCTTGATTGACTGATTCTGCTTTTCTATTGTTTGCATCAACTTCAATTATTTCATACTTTGTATTTTCAATCTCTATAAAATCAACTGACTTTATTTCATCATCAAATTCTACTAGAACAAATCCTCGTTTTTGCCCATTTGCATTATCCTCCAAATCTGCATGGTATCCTGCAAATGGAGTTCCGGGATATACAACATTACTATACTCGTCAAATGACTGGTGATTGAATTTGTGCATGTGTCCTCCTGCATAATATGAGAATCCTTTAGGCAGTAATGATAATGGCATTTGGTCTCCATCTATGCCTGAATCTGTCTTCATATCTGAAATTCCACCATGAAATAGGAATATTTTCAAACCCTGTTCTGCTTCCAAACTACTTCTATCTAGTTTCTCGTACCATTCTCTATCTTTTCCTACTTTTAGCCCTGATAGGCCTGTAATTTTTGCACCCGTTTTTTCATCAATCAAACATTTCAATGAAATTTTTCCTTCTTCATGACTAGTAGCATTTGTAACTTTTCTGATATATCCAATTTCAGCTAGTAAATCAATTACAGAGTTTGATACTGGTGAAAAGTCATGACTTCCATACACAACATAGATTGGAATCCCTGCATCATGGACTTGACGAAACTTTGCAAATGCAAATTTTTGAATTCTCATCTCTGGAATATTTACATGAAATAAATCTCCTGGAATTAAAATGAAATTTACTTTTCTAGTAATGCACTCATCTAATATTTTTTCAAATACTTGTTGCTCTATATTTTGGAGTGATTCATGTTTTTGAAAACCTAAGTGGACATCAGAGAGGTGTGCAAATTTCAATTAAAACACCTTTGTCTTACCTGATTCTGGTTTTACTCCTTTTTCATTTACAATATCTTCAAACAAAGGAACTTTGATTGGCATTGCAAATGGAACAAAGATGCTGGTAACTATTGCTTCACCCTTATCCAAACTTGCAATGTTTTTGTCATCTTCAGATAAATCTTGAGATGCTGATGCAATGATTGCCTCCCTTTCTTGTTTCATTTCATTACCTAGAATTATTTTTGTATTCATGTTAGCTAAGATTGTTTTTGGAATTACGCTAGATAATTGAGTAATTGCAGTTAAACCTACTTTGAATTTACGTCCTTCTTTTGCAATTGTAGAATAGATGTTATCATTTCTAGTGGTTAACACATCAACACCAATTACACGAGGTGCCTCTTCAATTACTATGGTTGCTACTGGTTTTCTCACCAAATCTCCATTGGATTTGGCATCTTTGTATTTTTGTAATAATTTTTCTGCAATAATATTTCCAACTAGTAATTCTGCTTCATCCCCTAATCGTGATGTATCAAGCACTACAACTTTGCCTGCCTCAATATCTTTTACAATGTCATTTACTGTAGTTAGCCCCTTTGTGGTGCTATCAAAGACTTCATGTCTTGAGAATACAACTCCCTCTTCATCCTTTTCTAGGCTCAATAACAGGCGTAATTTTCTTTGAACTACCATCATTGTAGATGCTGCAAATTCTCCACGACTCTGAGTGGTACTTTCCATACCTGCATCTACTGCATCAGTTAGCATCAAATCACGAATCCAATTTTTTCTTGATTGTCTATATGCCATTCTAATTGCCTGAAATTGTGGATCAGAAAAATCAACAATCCCTTCAAAGTGTTCAGGTCTAATTGATTGCAAATTAATTGTTAGTCTATTAGCTCCCACTGGTGGATTTGATGGTGTATAATACATTAAATTGTCTTTGGCACGTGGATGAAGTTTTAATCCAATTCCACTTCGTCCAAAGTACTCATCATGTGCATCTAGTACTAGTGCACCAACTTTGTTTGTATCTAGTACTGACCATAAAATTGTCTTTACTAAATTTGATTTGCCTCTACCTGTAGTTGCAGGAATTAACACGTGATGTGAAAATACATCTTCAGCAGGAAGCCAAACTTCAGCTTCTTTGATTACTTTACTTCCACTTCGAATATATCCAACAAAAACTGAATCTTTTTCCTTTTGCAAGAATTCTAAATCATCTTTAGTGATTAACCGTAATTTATTAAAAAACGATGGTAATGATTTTGGAATTTTTACATCATTGTTTTCTTTATACACTCGAGCAAGTGGTTTAATTCGAGCCAAAACATAATTTACAAAATCTGGTTCATAAAAATGAGCATCAGCTACACCTTGCTCTAAATTAACACCTGACATCATTTGTTGCATCTTGTCTTGAATTTGGGAACCGTATTGTAATTCAAAAACTTGAAGAATTAAAAACGAACCATTTTCTTCCGATATCATTAAATCTCCTATCTCTAAATCCGTTCCAGCCTTTTGTCGAATTACAATGTCTCCAAAACTTCCTCCTACTACTTGACCTACAACAGACAATTCATCCATTAACTAGTAACTCCATTAAGATCATTATGTGCTCCCAAACTCGCACTATACTTTTGTAATTTCTTCCATTCTGGATGTTTGAGTTTTTCTGATAATAGAAATCCTTGATACATTCCTAATTCATCACGCCTAACTTGCGCAAATCTATCTGCATCAATTGCTCCATATGGATAACCAATCATTGCTACGTCCTGTGAGTTTTCTGCCAAACTATCTAAGATTGAATTTAATTCTTCGTTAGTCATTTTTGAAAATTGTTCACGTAAAATTTCAAATCTAAATACAAATTTTGATTGAGGATGGAATTTAACTGCCATCATAAATCCTTTATCGTCTGCAGATACTTCTTCTGCAATTTTTACATGCCACTTTCCAAACGTAACCCCTTCAGAGATTTCTGCAACTCTTGCAAGTAATGGATGACCTGATTCAGTAATTAGTCTGCTAGTTTTAGCTAATCCACAAACAATTACTCCTTTGTTTTTTGCTAAATCATATAATCTGTTTGCATACTTTAATTCATTTTTAAAATTAGTTTGAAGAGAACCATCCATCACTATCATATCACCTTTGTCAAGCTCTGATTCTACTACATGAATTGCTAATTGCCATTCTGCAAAACGTCTTCCTAAAGAATTCAATCTTGCACCTTGTAGTACTGTTGTACTTTCTGTGTTTGATGTTAGATCTGATTCTGCTGGTAAGAATTTTTTATCTTCAACAGTATGAGGAAATAATTTTGTATCATAATTAACCGTTTTTTTCCCATTTATGGTTTGAATGTTGGATGTAACACTAGAGAAAAATTGTACCCGGGAATTAACTTTAGGTTTTATTCTCTTTTTGCCTTGGAATATTGAATAATAAATTCGATTTATGGTAATTAGAAAATTTGGTGACTCTTCTAATGGCCCATCTCCTCCATCTACAAAAGCAATTTTCCGATGATTGGTTGTAGGTTTTATTTCAAAAAATTCTGAAGGTGTGATTGGAAATTGTTTTCCATTTCCATTATTTAGTACAATATCTGAATGCTCTTTTTGTGATAAATGAACTCCTAATTCTTCAATCAAACTTTTAACTGGATCTTCACTCATATGCTTTCTCCACACTTATCCTACTTTTCTTCTTTAGTATGGATAAACCCTCTCTAATCCCTTCTATTTTTTGTAAAATTCTCTCAAATTTAGGATTTTTTAGAATCAATAGTGTTTTTCCTTTATTGTCAATGGCATTTTTGTAAACTGTATTGAGCACAACAATACTTGGTATGTTTGAATAAAATCTTTAGGTTATGTTGATATTTGACTAAGATGATCCATCAAAACCATCCATTTCATATAAAAAATAATTCTTTGCTTATTTTTGAACTATCATTAATTAAGAGAACTTTTCTATTGTGAACATATGAAAAAAATTGGTTTATTGGGCTGTGGTGTAATGGGTACACAAATTGCACTTGCAATTGATTCTGGTAAGATACCTGGAATTTTGACACATGTTTATGATGATTCCAAAGAAGCATCCTCTGTACTTGTTTCAAAATTAAATAATAAACCTGACATTGTTGAAAACTCTCATTTACTATCGTCTCATTCTGTTAACATTGTAGTTGAAGCTGCATCTCAAAATGCTGTAAGGGATGATGGACTAAGTATATTACAAAATAAACGAGATTTTATGATAATGAGTGTTGGTGCATTATTGGATGAATCTATTTATGATATATTGTACGATGCTTGTGAACATTTCAAAAAAACAATTTATCTTCCATCTGGGGCAATTGCTGGATTAGACGGTTTAAAATCAATTAAAGATGAATTAGAATCTGTATCTATTACAACAACAAAACATCCTCGTTCATTAAAAGGCGCAAAATTTTTTGAAACATCTGAAATTAATTTAGATTCTATTAATTCATCAACAGTAATTTTTGAAGGTAATGCTCGTGATGCTGTTTCATTGTTTCCTGCAAACATCAATGTGGCGGCTCTTGTATCTTTGTCTGGAATTGGTAGTGACAAAACATATGTCAAAATAATTGCCGATCCTGATACTGATAAAAATACTCATCATATTGAGGCTATTGGGAAATTTGGAAAAATGACTTTCACTATTGAAAATATTCCAGATCCTCAAAATCCTAAAACTAGCAGATTGGCTATTTTGTCTGCAATTGAAACTTTGAGAAAATATTGTTCAGATGACATTCAAATTGGCACATAAATGGCAAAACTTGCCGCTTTTAGAGACTCTGTAGAACAATATAGACTACTTCCTATTCTTTAAATTTACACATCTTCAATTTTTTTCGATAATGTTAGTTCAAGATACTTCATTTCTAAAAAATGAAATTATGAGACTGAAAAAGGAAAAAGATGTTGTAATTTTGGCTCATAATTATGAAATCCCTGATGTCCAAGATGTAGCTGATTTTACAGGTGATTCTCTTGGATTGTCTAGATTAGCTGCAACGGTTTCTCAAAAAACAATTCTATTTTGTGGTGTTCATTTTATGGCTGAAACTGCCGCAATTATCAGTCCTGAAAAGAAAGTAATATTACCCTCTTTAGAAGCTGGTTGTTCTTTATCTGATTCAATCACTGTTGATGAATTACGAAATTGGAAAAGTCAACATCCAAATGCTATTTCTGTTGGTTATGTTAATACGACTGCTGAAATTAAATCTGAACTTGATTATTGTTGCACTTCTTCAAATGCTGTAAATGTTGTAAAAGCAATTCCTGAAGATAAGGAAATTTTATTTTTACCTGACATGTTTCTTGGTTCTTATGTGGCAAAAATGACTGGAAGAAAAAATATTCACATTTGGGCTGGTGAATGTCATGTCCATGCAGGAATCACTCCTGAAGATGTCACTAAAAAATTAAAATCA
>Ga0257121_1002742_pt1 | contig 12168 bp, 27 predicted proteins | sample SI106_100metaG_FD_190180 | JGI IMG/M metagenome (GOLD analysis project Ga0257121, IMG submission 190180) | Marine microbial communities from Saanich Inlet, British Columbia, Canada - SI106_100 | ecosystem: Environmental > Aquatic > Marine > Inlet | place: Canada: British Columbia | collected... | reverse complement strand
GATTGACGGTGTTGATATGACGATTGCCGGTGTTATTGACGCAGATTATCGCGGCGAGGTGATGATCCTGCTTATTAATCTTGGCGAACTTACTTGTCATATATCAAAAGGCGACCGCATAGCCCAAATGGTTATCGTAGATCATTATAGTGATGAGCTTGTGCTAGCTGATGAGCTTAACGACTTTGATCGTGAGGGTGGGTTTGGGAGTACTGGGAAGTGATGGAGCTAACCTTAAAACTAAAGGGGAAGTAGTATGCCGTCAATAAAACCGAGGAACGGCGTGACAGACCGAATAATACTAGCTGATTTTGGATACCCTTGGTTGCTGCCTGCAGTGTGGAGTCAATGTAATGAGCAGTGGGTAGCAGCTACAGCACTGGAGCAGAAATGCGAAGGCAAGCAAGACCCGTATTTTGAAAATGAATGGTTTGACGATAAAGAGTTAAAAAGCTGGCAAGAAATGCCAAAAATAGGAAATAAGAAATGATTACTCGCAGACGGTTACAATGGCTTTGTGAGTGCGCAGACAGAAAAAACAGCATAGCAATTGAGATTGTTGAGCATATAGAGTCGCTAGAAAAAGCGCTGGAAGACATTAAAAGACATCAAGAGGTAAGTCTAGGTGATTCCTGCAAACTTAGTGCGGCTTGGAGTATTGCTAATAAAGTATTAGAAAAAGCCCCTTGACCGTAACAGTCAAGAGGCTTTAGAATATAGATATTGCTAGATCGTGTTGAAGCACGACTCACTGCAAACAGTAGACAGATACGGTTCACAACTACCTAGCGTAGACGCATTATAAGTATTTTACATATTGTTTTCAATAGTCATTCGCCACGATTATAGCATCGGTTCATTTGATGCTCGTATAGTTGACACCGAAAAACGCAACTAACCAGAAACCTTAAACGATAACCGGCAAATTAAGCCAACATAAAGTAAATGCACCAGCCGGACAGCGGAAACGCTATAGGCAAAACATGGTACACCATGTGGATGATAGGGGTGCGTGTAAAGGCTATGTATCTCAAGCCCTGCACTAAACAGCGACTTAATGTGACATAAAGCATGTATTCATGCAGGTCAGACTCATAAGTCTTTAAACTATTCGCTGATAAGATTTACTTTTTGCTAGATACGATATAAATACAGGATAGGCTAAGGTGATTCTTCTAGGTCACTAAGAGCCTATCATAGACCCCTTATAACTAAAGGAAAGAAAATGATTGAGTTATTAAACACAGATTGCATGGAATACATAAAAGGGCTTGAGGATAATGCTTTTGATTTAGCTATTGTTGATCCTCCGTATGGGATAGATGCAGCCAATAAATTTGCGGGCAAAGAGAGAAAAAGCGGAAAAGGCGCAAGTCACAAGACAGCGTTTGCAGCTAAAGATTGGGATAAAGGAATACCGGATAAAGCCTATTTTGATGAGCTTATGAGAGTTAGTAAAAATCAAATAGTTTGGGGCGCTAACTACATGAGCCACTTGCTGCCGCCATCTATGGGGTGGATAGTATGGGATAAGGATAACGGGACAACAAAATTTAGTGATGCTGAGTTAGCATTTAGCTCATTTGATAGAGCGCTAAGACTTTATAAATACACATGGAATGGGATGATTCAGGGTGATATGAAAAACAAGGAGAGCCGCATACACCCAACCCAAAAGCCCGTTAAGCTATACGAATGGCTACTAAGCAACTACGCAAAGGAAGGCGATAGAATACTTGACACGCATCTTGGAAGCGGTAGCAGCGCCATTGCAGCCCACTACGGCGGCCTTGACTTCGTAGGTTGTGAGTTAGACGAAGATTATTACAAGGCAGCAAGCGTTAGGTTTGAGCGAGAGACAGCGCAGATAGATATATTTCAATAGCGCTTGCAAAGAATATATAACCTCTATACTATGTATGGCACAATACAGCAAAGGACATACAGATGAAGGTTAAAGCCACGTACCGCCTAGATAAAGAATTAGTAGATCGTATAGCAAGCACAAGCGCGATAGAGGGGCGCACCCATACGTGGTACGTCTCGACCGCGTTAAATCAGTACTTTGATAAAACCGTTGTACCGGTTAGCCAAAAAAAGCCAGTGGTCAGCAAGGTTGTTGCCGTAGTGGCGGACGATACCGCAGACAAGGTTGTTGACTATCTAAACTCGCAGGCAGGTACGCGATACAAGCACACCGACACTAACCGCAAGCTAATCAATGCAAGGCTAAAGGAATACACCAAGCGCGAAGTCTTCGACGTTATCACCAAAAAATGCGCAGAGTGGAAGGGATCGGAAATGGAGCGATATATCCGGCCATCAACATTATTCAATGCCACCAAGTTTGACGAGTATTTAAATCAGAAGGTTATAGATAAGCCTGTCACTGGACGCAACACGCCAAGCATGGATAGCACAAGGACTAGGGATAAGACGGTTGGGCAGCAGCTAGCGGACAAGTCGTGGGCAGACTAAAAGATAAGGAGTGGGCAAGATGAAGAAAATAGTCGGAGTGGAAAGCGCTTACAGAGAAGCCTTGGAATGCGGTCACGGAGTCAACATGACAATCTCCGCATTGCTTGTACGTGAAATGGTAGAAAGGCTAAGCGAGCTAGAAGCAGTAGTTATTGATATGGAGGCGGGGCTTCGCACTTGTCGTAACGCCAGCTCTGGAATTTTAGAATCACATAACAATTTATAATATTAGATCATAGGGTGGGCAAGATGACAGATAAATTGCATCAAGAAAGAAAAAGCGAGTATCAAGTAAGGGTTAACGGGAAGCCGGTTTTGTTTTGCGCCCATATAAGCAGGAACGCATTTAACGCATATCGCGAACTATGTAGAGATAGCCCTGATTGCTACGTTGATATTGTTCGAGTGTCTACGGACATAATTTTATGCCAAGCCATTTATCACGATTTCAAGCGACATTTTGAAACTTCAAATCTAGATCATGGAGCAAGCAATGAACCAAAAGCTACGAGTTAAAAAGCACCTAGAAGCCGGATTAAAGATAACCAGCTTAGACGCACGCGAGACGCTTGGAATTCTCGATCTGCCTAAGCGAATGAGCGAGTTAAGAGAAATGGGTTTTAAGTTCAAAGATCGCTGGAAGCGGGTAAAAACGCGCTTTGGCGAATACACTAGAGTTAAGGAATATTATTTATGAAGAAAGAAAGCACTCCGTTAAGCAAAGAAACGAAAATGTACAACCTAATTATAGCTTATTACAAACAGCACAAGCAGTGGCCAAGCAAGCGTCACCTGTGCAATTCCACAAGGCTCGCCATAAAGACCGTAACGGGCATTCTGAGGATTTTAAAGGCTGATGGGTACATAGAGACCGATTACAGCCTAAACGTTACAGGTTGCGCATTTGTGCGGACTAACTGGCTAACTAAATCTATACGGGTGGCAGCATGAACGAAGAATTGCAGCAAACGCTTGAGTTATACGGAATAACGATAGAAGAATACATGCTTGGTTGCGATATAAGCGATGAAGAGTTTTATGCTAAGTTTGGCAATAGCTATGATGAGGTATGTTAGCAGTGATAGTGACTTGCAGATGATGATTAATAATTCTGATTGGGCTGGTATTCAAAAGTATGTAATAGGTGATGATTTATAACCGCTGTTTAATTTGCGGCGGTAGATAGTGAGAAAAACACGGCGGTTAGGCCGTCAAATTGAAATTGTTGTTATATTTTTGGAGGTGGTAAATTATGGTATGGATAAGCATTAAAGATAAATTACCCAAAGAAGGTAATTACTTGTTTGCAACTAAAACAGGTGGCGTTCGTAGCGGATTTTTGCATGAATACGCGGCAAGATATAAGAAGCCAGAAATGATTGCTAATGGTAGGGGATGGCAGTTCACGCATTGGATGCACTTACCTGAAGCGCCTAATTAAATATAACCCCACATTAACTGGCGGCGCTAGCCGTCCAAGCGCAGCGCGTTTAATGCGTTGTTATAAACATTATGGAGTCTGAGTTATGTTTGGTGATTACGAAATTGTAAAAGAAGATAATGATAGTTTTAGTGCTGTACTTAATGAAAACGGGATGAAAGCGGCTAACGGAAAGACAGAAGATGATGTGGTTTTTCGAATGCAGGCATTAGATGCTGCATATGAAATAGGACTTGCGCAGGGGATTAAGGAAGAGAAGGATCGCATTAAGATGGTTTTAGGTTTATAACCTTAGCTTTAAAACGCGGCGGTGTGCCGCATAAAAATAAACTGAACCACAACCGTCGATTTTGAAAGCGGTTGTTATATTTAGTCAGCCTTAGAGAGTGATTATGAGAAAATATTTTGAAGCGGGATTGCTAAGACTTGCGGCATGGATTATTGATAGAAACGTACAAAGAGCTGGCGTTACATCGAGAAAGGATAATAACTGGTTATTTGAAGCGCACTTTGAATTGCATGAAGTAGCAAACCGAATTTCCAGAGAGTACAACGAAATATAACCTCTGTTTAATTTGCGGCGGTAGATAGCGGGAAAAACACGGCGGCTAACCCGTCAAATTTAAATTGTTGTTATATTTTTAATTGGAGAGTGAAATGGAAGTTAGCGAGCTTATAAGAATTAAGGCTGAGAATGCCTTCCTAATGTGCCCCCACTGTAAAGAAAAAACAAAATCTAACAATGGTGCTGAGTATTGCGGAAATAACTTAAGATGCAATAGGTGTGGAACTTATAGTCATCGTAAGGATTACACAATAAAATAAATATAACACTACAAAACAAGGGATCGATTCCTCGTTATCAGACTATTTACCGATAACAAGGAACGATTAACATAAAAAAAGAGAGGCAACATGGCAATTCCACACAATACAGTACAAAATAAAGAGCGACAAAGAATCGCGGATCAAATAACGGCTTTCTTTTCAAAAGGCGGCGAGATTAATACTCTACCGGATTACGACCAGCCAAAAGATCGTGAGCTTGACGGCGATATGAAAAAGATTTATTCATTCTGCAAGGTTTACGTCGAAAAGAATGATAAGCCGCCAAAATCAAAGCGAATAACGGCAGAGTTCGGGATTGATGCGGCACAATTAAAAAAGTATCTTCTTGCTCTTGAGGGGCTTGGTTTATTAGCGTGCAATAAGCATGGCGCTATAACGGGCGTTAACTGATAAAAAGGGGATTGGCATGTGTATAAATATAACTTATAGCTTGTGCTGCACTAGATGCAGGTCTTCTATGTTTGAGATAGGCACGGGATCATATCTCTTTGACAGCGAGCAGGAAGCTAAAGATACTGCAAAAAAACAAGGGTGGACGGTAGGCGAAAAAGTCCCAAACGGCAGCTTGTGGGATTTTTGCCCTCGATGCAAAATGATAAGCGATGAGAAATAAATGCCAATTGAAATGATGCTGGTCAAGGTAGGCGACAACTTTGTACCTGCCACTGATTGCGACAAAGAAACATCTAGGACCATAAAGCAGGGCAAAGCCTTTAGCGTTTCGATGATATCCAACAGCACAAGGTCGCTAGCTCACCACAAGCTATATTTTGGGGGGCTGGTGCGATTAGTGTCGGATTACTGGGAAAGCGACAAAGGTTTGATTTCTAAGTACGACAAGCAGGTTATGAGCGGTTTGGTGGGGTATGTTGCAGATCAGGGTGCTGATACGCTGGCAATATCTACATTAATCAACTCATACCTAAATCACCGATCAGTAAAAATAAAAGCTAGGTTGTCAGAAATAGAGAATACGATAGACGTTTACGATCAGATTCATAGCTGGCTAAAAGAAGAGGCTGGTTATTACAATGTGATATTAACGCCAACCGGCACCAGAAAAGAACTAAAAAGCATTAATTTTAACGCCATGAGCCAAGAGGATTTTAACGTGTTCTACAAAAAAGCCTTTTCCGTGGCATGGAATTACGTACTATCAAAAAACAATTACGAATCACAAGAGCAAGCGGAAAGTATCGCTATTGAAATGTCGAGGATGGGATAATGAAAACGATAAGAAACATTAAGCGATGGGCAGCAATGGAAAAAACAACATATCACGAGGTTGGAATTTTCAATATTGCGCTTACCGCCCCAGCTAATTATGTGGGCTGGTCAATGCTTGGTGTTAGGCTGTTTTTCTCGTGCGCGATGGCTGTAACGATTATTCACTTAATGTCGTGAACATTAAAGCAGGCGACAGAATAGTCGATCTATCTGAATCTTGGAGCGGTAAGGTTCGATACAAAAAAACGATAAGAGAAAATAAATACGTTATTATTGACTTGCCTAACGGTCACATAAAATTGATTTATTTTCGTGATGTTAAATACAATAATGAATTAGGGTGTTTTATACATGACCGGAATACAAGAAACATTAAATGACCGAGAAATTAGATACGGAAGCTTTAAGGATTTCTCAGAGATATGCCAGAAGCTAAAAGCTGTTATGCGATCCGCCCCCAAGTGGGACTCACTAAGCCCATCACAAAAAGAAGCGCTAGAAATGGACGCACACAAGACGGCAAGAATACTTAATGGTGATCCCGACTATATCGACAACTGGCACGACAAGGCTGGTTACGCCACTCTTGAGGAAAATATACTCAATGGCAAACAGTAAAAAGCGGTGTCGCTATTGCAAAGAATACTTTGACGCGGAAAGTATGGTAAAAGTACCTCTTGGATTCTTTTGCACATACGCTCATGCAACCGAGCATGGACAAAAAAAAGCAGCCAATAAGGTGCATAAGGAGAAGCGGAAAGCTCACAAGCAGGCAAAGGAAAGCATAATGACTGCAAGCGATTGGATAAAGAAAGCCCAGTCATCGGTTAACGCATATGTGAGAATCAGAGACAAAGAGCGACCTTGCATTAGCTGTGGAAATTATATTACAAACAAGATAGGCGGCAACATAGATGCAGGCCATTACCGAAGCAGGGGCGCTGCAGGACACTTGCGCTTCAACCTATTTAACATTCATGCTCAATGCGTGAAGTGCAACAGATACGATTCCGGCAATGTAGTTGATTACAGAATAAGACTGATTGATAAGATAGGTGTATTCAGGGTAGAGCGTTTAGAAAATGACAATAAGCCGAAAAAGCTCACAATAGATTACCTTAAAAGGCTTCACTATATTTTCTTAAAAAGAGCTAGGCACATAAAAAAGATTAGAGGTTATGATTAACGGGTTCTAATGTCTCACGAATAACGCCGATATCGCCCTTGGGTAAGCTTTTAAACTCGCAATCTATATGACCGTGGGCACTTATGATAAAAATGGCCTGTGATGGGTTTTTGGCGGCTAAGATACGAGCTTCATCAAGGCCGTTATATATCCCCAGCTCATAATCCATTAGCACCATATCGTAATCTAATAGTGCATCACATGGCTCAGAATAAACGTCCACCCTAGGAAATGCGGTTTCCATGAGTACGCGATGCGCTTCATTGTCATCAACAAAGGCTACCCTCATTGGAATTTCTCGTTAAAGAATCGATCTATCACATCCCTTTGCCAGTTGAGCTGTGTATTTATCTGCTCATTGGCAGCAACCATGCCGTCATGAGACCTACTTAGTGATAATATTTTTTCGTCTTGCCCAGCTTTGTCTTCAAGGCATTTAAGGTGCGAATCTTCAGAAGCTTTTAATCTACGGTTCATAAAGTAAACAAAAACGCAGACAATGGTTGTTATCACCATGGAGAAGATAAGCACCCAAAGCATGACGGTATTATTTAAGCCGCTAATCGTCTTCAGGGTTTCGTTTATCGAGTCTATTACGCTTGCTACGCCTTCCACTTGTGACTGCCCACACGGTAACCACGACAAATAGACATTGCGTAATCAATATAAGTAGAAATAATATTTCCACGGCGCTCTCTATCGTAGATGATGTATAACGCTGCCATGTTGTAAGCTACGTTGAGTAGTCCATAGTTTCGCTCTAAATCCCATAAAATTAAGCTTATAGATTCGGTTGCTACACCGGCAGCGATAAGCCATAGAACCCGCTTATAATAGCGGTTTGAGGGGAATAAAGACACGATGAAAAACGCGCCAAAGATTAGGTAGGTATTGGCCGCTATGAATTTAGACCGTTCAAATATATTATCAATGGCGTATTGTTCAAAGCTGCCAGATAGATAAATCATCAAGCTGCCCATAGCATGGTGAATATAAAGCGGATCAAGTGCGCCCAATACGTTAAACGTAACAAACGCCGCAGATATTCCCGCAGCACTTCTGCTTTGGTGGGCAGCCCCAAATATAAAGCACAAGGCCAGCAGTATGTAGCAAGCGACAATCATTACGCTTTTTTAGTCTTGCTTGATTTTTTAGGCTTAGCTGCAACAACCCTTTTAGGCGCTTTCTTTTTTGCTTTGTTTGGTACTGGCATAATTAACCTCTTTTAATTCCGCCCATTATAGCGGAATTTTTAAGTGAACTGGAGTGGCTTGTACTTACCCAGTATGCAATCGAATCACCCCATTTTGCCAGCAATGCACCAAATAGCAAATAAGCTATTTCTTTGTTGGCTTCAGGAATGCTAAGAGTAAATATTAGAGCCGAGCAAGCCGCTACCATGAGAGTCAGGGCAATGCATATTAAAGCAGGCATTTTGCTTTGTGCGTGAGACTTCCTAGCGTTTTGCACATCGCCTAGCTGGGTCTCTATAAGCTCATTATCAAGCTCTTTCATTTTAATCTTAAATGAATTATCAGCTTGCTTTATTTTGAGCATTTGCTCAGGACTCGCTGACGACACAAAAGACTCTAACTCAACCTCGTCTTTTATATCATGCCCAGATATATCACTAACAACCTTCATTGCTAAGGACGGGAGCGTTGTGCCTCCAGAAAGCACAGCTCCAGCAATATGCGGCGCGTATTCTTTTAATTTATTGATCCAGCTCATAAGCCACCTACCTGTTATTCCACCAAGACTCAATATCGAAAGAGGGGCAAGGTTTGCCGCTATCAAGCATCCGGTGCCCTGTTATTCGGGGATTACCGTAAGCTTCTGACAAGTCCGTTAAAAGCCGCTCCAAAGCCGCGTACTGGCTTCTCGTAAAGTTGCTATCTGGCTTGCCGCTGTTATCTATACCGCCAACTAAGCACACACCCAAAGAGCCTGTATTGTGGCCACGCACATGAGCGCCACTAACATTATCCTCTCGTCCTTTTTCAATAGTGCCGTCACGCTTGATGATATAATGATAGCCAATATCGCGCCACCCTTTACCTTTAGGTTTTGGCAGCGTGTGCCACTGTTTAATTTCTTCTGCGCCAACATCCATGCTTGGCTTTGTCGCTGAACAATGAACTACTATTAAATTAATCATATCAACCTACTTTGTTACCGGGTTAAAACGTTCGTGAAATTCTTTGCCGCGCATTAGCTCGACCTTGTAGCCTTTATCTAGCAGCCTATTAACAATAGAGCCGCCATCTTTGCGCCAACCTAAATCAAGATGAATATTTAAGCTAGCCAGTGAGTTTTCCACCACATTAAAGCAGTACATTTTACCGGCAACGGCTATACGGAAATACCAGAAAACCAAGCCAAGCCAATCGTACCGAGTGTATAAATTAGCCTCTACCCACTCTTCACAATCACCCTTAATATCAATCACGGCAACGCCACGGGCATCATCAATCGGTTTAGCAATATCAAAGCATCCATGCTTAAAAGTGGTGTCATACAGCACGCCATCACTCATGATCGCACCATGGCTATACCCGCTCCCCGTTACGATAGAGCAAATAACGCTAAACCACGAAGACCATTTGGTTTGATAAATTACGACTTTCACGGCTGAAAATTAACCTTTGTGTGAGCTACGCGAAAAGGAAACCATACCGCCTCGAATGCCGCTATATTTTCAGAAGTCAAAGTAAGCACATTTCCGTTTTTAAACTGAAAATCAATATCCATTCCTCCAGCGACATAGCCCTTAATGGAATCAAGACCCCACTGATCTTCTTTGTGAGCGCTGCACATAACGCCTTCAAACTCAATCCCGCTCATCAGTGATGATTTTCTAACTTCCTCATTTGTGGGGGCTGGTGGGGCATTGTTTATCGCTAACTGAGCGTCTTTTTCCTCCTGTGTTATCTCGGTTAACCCAGCGCGATTGGCAACAATCGGGTTCCTGTAAATAATATTTTGCTCATCTTTATAAAATTTATCAGTCATCTTAACTCCCACCATGCTGCTAATGCGTCACTACCGCCCGCATCAACCCTATAGGTGTCACCGCTAGGGATAATAAAAGTCGATACTGCTTGTGGCGCTCCGGTATCAGAGGTCAATCTAAATGTTGAAATTTGAACGCCGTTAATAAAGGAGTCGAGGTCAACATTACTAGACGGTGCCTCAACAGTAATAGCCGCCTCTATCGACCTGCCAGTTGCATTTGTTTCAGTAACTCCAATAGACCTTTGAGCGGCTACAGTAGCCCACCCCTGCCCTAAACCTATGGACGCATTATACCATTTGGATAAAAGTGTGATAGTACACGACACCGTTTCATTAACTAAGGATTTTGTAGTTGTGCCGCCAGCGTGTGCTTGGTTAACAATCACGTTGTCGTCGCCTGTTATGACCTCGACTGTAAACTCAGTATTATTGCTAGCTGTACCAGTAGCCTGTATCACGTCACCAACCTCTAGTCCGGTTAGCAATCCCACGCCCGTCAACGCTATGTTATTTGTTGAGTTAGTGAAAGTAGCTGTGCCTGTAACCAACATCTCATTTTGACCCGATAAAAGCCACGTGCCAGTAACATCGCCAACTGGATCGACCGCTGCGGTATCTGTGCCGTTAGCTATTAGGCACTTATATAGGTTTCCGTCGCTTCCAATCACTCTTGCGAATACAGGGTATTCACTTTCGGTTGATCTATAAAATGTAATTCCTTGCTTTTCAATAGTGGCTATATCTGCCGCGTTTGTTGCTATATCTGCCGCGTTTGTTGCTATATCTGCCGCGTTTGAAATAATATCACCCAATGTAATATTATCCGCAACCTGAATCGCGTTTGTTAAGTCGCTTGCATCCGCTTCAGCCTCTGTGGGTATTAGCCACATGTCATAGGCGGCATCAACGTAAGGTATAACCCTTGCATTTCCGTCAGTATTAATAAAACCCAATAAGTCTAGCTCTAGTTTTGCAACTGTAGTGCTTCCCGCAGGGTCTAAACCCATTGCTAATGGTGTGGTCGTGCCTTGCTGATAAGCCTTTAACCACCAGTTAGGGTAGTTTTCATATTGTGGCGCTATACCTGAAATCGCTGTGTATGCCATTATTCTTTATCCTGTGCTAATATATAGTTTATGCAAATATTACTACTAATACTTATCACTTGCTTTTTCCCTATTGTGGGCTTTTCCCTTATAGGGATAATTGCGCTGCTTCATATTGTCGGCTTCATTCGAAAAAAACTTCTTATCTAAGAACCGCCTCTAGCGCTTTTATAGCATTCTCTCGGCTAACGCCTTTAGCTGCATCAATACCACTGCGGATTAACTCTAACGGCACGCCCATTGCCGATCCAGCAGCCTCAAGGCTTGCCTGCTCCGCCGCTCTTTTTGATGATCCAGTGAATGATGCAGAAGCCTCGCTTCCAAACATGCGCTCCATTTCATCAATAAAAACAGCCTGCTTTATTAAGTCGTCCTTAAAAACTACATTGTTAGCTGATAATACTTTGTCGCCCTGCTCCAGCAAGTCCAGCATCTTTCCACGGGTGACATTATTGCTCATCAGCGTTCTAGCTGCTTTAGTTCCTATTCCCGTTTCAACAGCTTCTTCTGAGCTAAGGTCAAGCATCGACTTAAAGACCTTATCCATTTGGGATAAAGGCTCAATAACTTGAGCGAACTTGGCGTTAGCTGCTGCGTATTCGCTTGAGCCTTTACCTATCTTATCATTTAGTGACGACCTTAAAGCTTTTAGTGATGATTCCAAAGCTTTAGGTAAAGCTGTTTCATCGGTTGGTAATCCACCATAATCCACAGCCTCATCTATCAGTTTTTTAATCCCGTGAGCCTTTCTCCCGCTCATATTATCATTTAATCGAGGGAGTAGTTTTTTAAGTATTTTTTGTGTGCCCGAATCTTTCATGCTGTTCATCTGATCAAAAACAGGAGATATGCGGCCATTCTTTTCT
>Ga0257121_1002739_pt1 | contig 12172 bp, 10 predicted proteins | sample SI106_100metaG_FD_190180 | JGI IMG/M metagenome (GOLD analysis project Ga0257121, IMG submission 190180) | Marine microbial communities from Saanich Inlet, British Columbia, Canada - SI106_100 | ecosystem: Environmental > Aquatic > Marine > Inlet | place: Canada: British Columbia | collected... | reverse complement strand
CAACAAAAAAGAATACAGTAAGAGTTGAAGCTGAAGGACAAGCGCACATTCAAGCTAGTTTCAACAACATTATTATCTCACTTACAAATAAAGGCGGACAAGTAATTTCTTGGTCATCTGCTGGTAAGATGGGATTCAGAGGTTCAAAAAAGAATACTCCTTATGCTGCACAAATGGCTGCCGAAGATTGCTCAAAAGTAGCTCTTGATAAAGGGTTAAAAAGAGTGAAGGTTTATGTTAAAGGACCTGGTCAAGGTAGAGAATCAGCAATTAGAACAATTCATAATTCTGGCATCATTGTTACTGAGATTGTGGATGTTACTCCATTGCCACATAATGGATGTCGTCCACCGAAAAAGAGAAGAGTTTAATATATTTATAATTAAGATAAAGACATGGCAAGATATACAGGCCCAACATCAAGAATTGCAAGAAGATTTGGAGAACCAATTTTTGGCCCAGATAAAGCATTAGCTAAAAAAGCTTATGGTCCAGGACAACACGGCAATCAAAGAAGGAGAGGTAAACAATCCGAATATGGCGTGCAATTAATGGAAAAACAAAAAGCTAAGTTTACTTATGGTATTTTAGAGAAACAATTCTCTAACTTATTTAAAGAAGCACTTAGAAGAAAAGGAGTAACAGGTGAAAACTTATTGCAAATATGTGAAATGCGTTTGGATAATGTGGTTTACAGGTTAGGTATTGCTCCAACAAGAAGAGCTGCTCGTCAGTTAGTTACTCACAGGCATATTACGGTGAATGGTGAAAATGTAAACGTTCCTTCATATGCTTTAAAAGTAGGTGATATTGTTTCAGTACGCGCACGTTCAAAATCTTTAGAAACAATCACTAATTCAATTGCTGCTAGCTCTAATGAATCAGAATGGTTACAATGGAATGGAGAAATTCAATTAGGTAAAGTAGTTTCTGCACCTGAAAGAATTCAGATTCCTGAAAACATTAAGGAGCAGTTAATTGTTGAATTGTACTCTAAATAAGAATAATTAAAAAAATAAAAAATATGCAAATCTTAGATTTTCAAAAGCCGGATGAGGTAGTAATGATTAACGAAGCAACTAACCAAGGTAACTTTGAGTTCCGTCCGTTAGAGCCAGGTTATGGTTTAACTGTCGGGAATGCTTTAAGAAGAGTTTTGTTATCTTCTTTAGAAGGGTATGCTATTACGTCAATCAGAATTACAGGTGTTGATCATGAATTTTCCACTGTTGAAGGTGTTGTGCAAGATGTCACTGAAATTATATTGAACCTTAAACAAGTAAGATTTAAACAACAAATTGAAACGGTTGAATCAGAAATTGCTACTTTAAAAGTTAGCAAAAGTGATGTAGTTAATGCTGCTAATTTAGCAAGTAGCTTATCTAATTTCCAAGTGTTAAATCCTGAGCAAGTTATTTGTGAATTGGATAAGAAAGTAACATTTGAAATGGAATTTACAATTGCTAAAGGTAGAGGATATGTTGCTGCTGAAGCGAATGAAGTAGAGGAATCTCCGATAGGAACAATTGCTATTGATTCTATATTTACTCCTATTAAGAATGTAAATTATAATGTTGAGAACTACAGAGTTGGTCAAAAAACTGATTTTGAAAAATTAAACTTAAACATTACTACTGATGGTTCAATTGCTCCAAAACAAGCATTAACAGAAGCATCTAAAATCTTAATCCAACACTTTATGTTGTTTTCTGATGAAAAGATAAGTCTAGAAGAAGATTTAGTTGAAGAATTTGATGAAGATACTTTACACATGCGTCAGTTGTTGAAAACTGAACTTACTGAGTTTGGTTTATCAGTTAGAGCATTAAACTGTTTAAAAACGGCAGAAGTATTTACATTAGGCGAATTAGTTTCTTTCAAAAAATCTGATATGTTAAAATTCAGAAACTTTGGTAAGAAATCACTTTCAGAATTAGAAGATTTAATAGAAGAAAAAGGATTGACTTTCGGTTTTGATACTGAGAGGTATAATTTAGATAACGAATAAGAAAAATGAGACACGGAAAGAAATTTAACCATTTAAGTAGAAAAGCTGCTCACAGAAAAGCAATGCTTGCTAATATGGCATGTTCATTAATTGAGCATAAAAGAATTAAAACTACTTTAGCGAAAGCAAAAGCATTAAGAGTATATGTTGAACCTTTGATCACAAAATCAAAAAATGATACAACACATTCAAGAAGAACTGTGTTTTCTTACTTAAAGCAAAAGCAAGCAATTACTGAATTATTTAGTGATGTTGCTACTAAAGTTGCTGACAGACCAGGAGGATATACTAGAATCTTAAAATTAAGCAACCGTTTAGGAGATAATGCGCAAATGGCATTTATCGAATTAGTTGACTATAATGAAGAGTATACTACTGATAAGCCTAAGCGTAAAAAAGCAAGAAGAGCTAAATCTAAGAAAGTTGAGGATGTTGCTCCTGCTGTTGAAGAAGCCGTAGTTGTTGTTGAAAAAACACCAGTAGCTGAACAGGCTCCTGCTGTAATAGAAACTAAAGAAAAAGAAGTAGTAGTTCTTGAAGATATTCCTGTAGTAACAGAAATTAAAGAAGCGACTAATAACTCTGAAGAGAAAGAAGAAAAAGGAGAGTAGTAGATAACTTCTTTTTAATATTTTAAAAAAGGGTAAAGCTTAGGTTTTATCCTTTTTTTTTAAATAAATTTGAGGATGAAATACAATAAGAAAAAAGCTGCAGTTTTATTATTAGCAGATGGCACTATTTTTCACGGAAAGGCTGTGGGTATTGACGGGATTGCTACTGGAGAATTATGTTTTAATACAGGTATGACTGGCTATCAAGAGGTGTTCACTGATCCTTCTTATTTTGGACAGTTGATGATTACTACAAATGCTCATATTGGTAATTATGGAGTGCATAATAATGAAGTAGAATCATCAGGCATGAAAATTGCAGGATTGATCTGCAAGAATTTTAATACTGGTTTTTCTCGTGATGGAGGTGATGGTGACTTACAAGATTATTTTATAAAGCAAAATAAAGTTGTAATATCTGATGTTGATACTAGAGCTGTTGTAAGGTATATTCGTGATAAAGGAGCTATGAATGCAATTATATCTACTGCAACTACTGATATTGCTGAATTAACAAAGTTATTGGTTAAAGTACCTTCTATGGAAGGATTAGAATTATCATCTTCAGTTTGTACAAAAACGCCTTATTTTGTAGGTGATGAAAATGCTGCCATTAAAGTTGCTGTCTTGGATTTGGGTGTTAAGCGTAATATCTTAACTTGTTTGTCAGATAGAGATTGTTATCTACAAGTTTTCCCTATGCATACTTCATATGAAGAAATGAAGGTATGGAATCCTGATGGTTTCTTTTTGTCAAACGGGCCTGGAGATCCTTCAGCAATGCCAAGAGTAATTGAACAAGTCAAAAAAATAACAGCTGATGGGAAATCTGTATTTGGAATTTGTTTAGGACATCAAGCATTAGCACTTTCAGAAGGAATATCTACCTACAAAATGCACAATGGACATAGAGGGATAAATCATCCGGTGTTAAATTTAAGTACTAAGAAAGCAGAGGTTACTTCACAGAACCATGGTTTTGGAATTTCAGAAGAGGATATTAAGAATAATTCTAATATTGAAGTAACTCATATTAACTTAAATGACGATACTATTGAGGGAATCAAATTGAAAAATAAGAATTGTTTTTCTGTACAGTATCACCCAGAATCATCACCAGGACCCCATGACTCAAGATACTTATTTGATGAATTTATAACTAATATTAAAAGCTATAAAAACTAATATAATGGGAAGAATAGTAAATATACATGCACGTCAGGTTTTAGATTCTAGAGGAAACCCTACTGTTGAAGCAGAGGTGTTGACTGAAAATGGAATAATGGGAAGAGCTGCTGTTCCTTCAGGAGCTTCAACAGGAAAGCATGAAGCAATAGAATTAAGAGATGATGATAACGGAACTTATTTAGGAAAGGGAGTTTTAAAAGCAGTACATAATATCAAAACAGCTATAAATGAAGAATTAAAAGGTGTTTATGTTTCTGAACAGGTATTGATTGATCAGAAAATGATTGATTTGGATGGTACGCCAAATAAAGCGAATTTAGGAGCGAATGCTATGCTAGCTGTTTCTTTAGCCTGTGCTAAAGCTGCTGCTGAGGAAAGCGGACAGGCTCTTTATAATTATATTGGAGGCGTGAATGCAAGAGAGTTACCTATTCCAATGATGAATATCTTAAATGGTGGCTCGCATGCAGATAATAGTATCGATTTTCAAGAATTTATGGTAATGCCAGTTGGCGCTACTTCATTTGCTGAAGCTTTGCAAATGGGAACAGAAGTATTTCATCATTTAAAAGCGGAATTACAAGCCCAAGGACACTCTACAAATGTAGGAGATGAAGGTGGTTTTGCACCAAACTTAAACTCTAATGAAGAGGCAATTCAAGTTGTATTAAAAGCAATTGAATCTGCAGGATATACGCATGGAGTGGATATGTATATTGCTATAGATGCTGCAGCATCAGAATTTTATAATGCGGATGAAAATGTATACCATTTTCATCAGTCTACAGGAGAGAAGTTAACCCCAGAAGAGATGGTGAACTTTTGGGCAGATTGGTCAGAAAAATATCCAATTTTATCTATTGAAGATGGTTTAGATGAAGATGATTGGGAGGGATGGAAAAGTTTAACCGATAAAATTGGGAATAAAGTTCAGTTAGTTGGTGACGATTTGTTTGTTACTAATGTGAAAAGATTAGGAAGAGGAATTGAAAATAATATTGCCAATTCTATTTTAATTAAAGTAAACCAAATTGGAACTTTAACGGAAACGATTAATGCTGTGAAAATGGCCCAGAAATCTTCTTATACTTCTGTGATGAGTCACAGATCAGGTGAAACTGAAGACACTACTATTGCTGATTTAGCAGTAGCTTTAAATTGCGGCCAGATTAAAACTGGTTCTGCTTCTCGTTCGGATAGAATGGCTAAATACAATCAATTATTAAGAATTGAGGAAATGTTGGGCGATCAAGCAATTTATAAAGGAAAAGATTTTAAGTTTATTAAAAAATAAATAATTATATTAGCAAGATTAAATAAAAGAGAGGAAATGGGAAAGAAAGCAGAATTACATTATGAAGGGATAGTATATGAAATTCCAGTTGTTACTGGAACAGAAAATGAGAATGCACTTGATATAAGTAAATTAAGAGAGCAGTCGGGATTAATTACTTTAGATAGAGGATTTAAAAATACAGGTTCTACTGAGAGTGCAATTACTTTCCTAAACGGAGAAGAAGGGATTTTAAGATATAGAGGGTATTCTATTGAAGAATTAGCTGAAAAATCGTCTTTCTTAGAAGTTTCATTTTTATTAATTTATGGTGAGTTACCAAATAAAACTGAATTAGAAAAATTTAATAAAGATATTGCAGAGCATTCATTAGTTCATGAAGATGTAAAATCAATCTTAGATGGATACCCTTCAAAGGCACACCCAATGGGAGTACTTTCTTCTTTAGTTTCAGCTTTAACTGCTTTTTATCCAAAATCTTTAGACCCTAACCGATCAAAAGAGCAAATTAATGGTACGATTATTCGTTTTATTGCTAAGCTTCCAACCTTGGCTGCATGGAGTTTTAAGAATAGAATGCGTCAGCCAATTATGTATCCTAAAAATAAATTGGATTATACTTCAAACTTCTTACACATGATGTTTGGATTGCCAACGAAGGATACCAATATAAACCCTATTGTAGCAAAAGCGTTAGATAAGTTGTTGATCTTACATGCTGATCATGAACAAAATTGTTCAGCCTCAACAGTAAGGATTGTGGGTTCTTCTCATGCAAGTTTATACGCATCAGTTTCGGCAGGTATTGCTGCTCTTTGGGGCCCATTACATGGTGGTGCCAATCAAGCAGTCATTGAGATGCTTGAAGAAATTAAAGCAGATGGTGGAGATGTAGATAAGTATGTTGCTAAAGCAAAAGACAAATCAGATCCATTCCGTTTAATGGGCTTTGGACATAGAGTATATAAAAACTTTGACCCACGAGCAACTATAATTAAAAAGGCTGCTGATGATGTGTTAAATGAGTTAGGAATTGAGGACCCTGTATTGGATATTGCTATCAAATTGGAGAAGGTGGCATTGAAAGATGGTTACTTTAAAGCAAGAGGATTGTATCCTAATGTTGATTTCTATTCAGGAATTATTTACAGAGCCTTAGGAATTCCTACGGATATGTTTACAGTAATGTTCGCTATTGGTAGATTACCAGGTTGGATAGCACAATGGAAAGAGATGAGAGAAAATAAAGAGCCAATTGGAAGGCCAAGGCAAGTATATATTGGAGCTACCGAAAGAGATTTCCGCCAATAGTACAAGAAAATTCAATACAACAGATATTAGGCTTAATAATCAGTTATTGGCTGAGTTTCTTTATTTTTGACTATGGCTTACAAATCCTTACAGCAATGTATTTCAAACCTTGATAAGAAAGGAGAACTTCTTACAATCACTAAAGAAACTGATCCTAATTTGGATATGGCATCTATGCATTTGGATGAATTCTCAAAAGCAGGAAAGGCAATTCTTTTTGCAAATGTCAAGGGAAGTAAATTTAGGGCGGCTTCTAATTTATTTGGAAGTTTGGAAAGAAGTAAATTAATGTTTTCTGATACTTTAAATAAGGTAAAGAAATTGATTGATCTTAAAACAAATCCTTCATCTGCACTTAAAAATCCATTTCAAGCTATTTTTACGGTATTGCATGCTATTTATGCTATTCCTGTTAAAGTTAGGTTCCCAAGTAAGTTTAAAGAGATTAAGATAGAAGATATTCCTCAAGTAAAATGTTGGAAAGAGGATGGGGGAGCTTTTATTACCTTGCCACAGGTGTATTCTGAAGATGTAGAAAATCCTGGAATAATGAATTCGAATTTGGGTATGTATAGAATACAGCTTTCGGGTAATGATTATGTGCCCAATAAAGAAGTAGGAATGCATTATCAAATTCATAGAGGGATTGGAGTGCATCAGCATAAAGCAAATAAAAAAGGGGAGCCTTTAAAAGTGTCTATTTTTGTGGGAGGACCACCTGCACATACTTTTGCTGCTGTTATGCCTTTACCAGAGGGAATGTCAGAAATTGCATTTGCAGGAATATTAGGAGGTAGAAATTTTAGGTATGCAAAAAAAGATGATTATATCATTTCAGCAGATGCTGATTTTGTTATTTGTGGCGAATTACATCCTAATGATGTTAAACCTGAGGGACCTTTTGGTGATCATTTGGGGTATTATAGTTTAACTCATGATTTTCCAGTTTTGAAAGTGAAAAAGGTGTATGCGAAAGAAAATGCCATTTGGCCTTTTACAGTTGTAGGTCGACCTCCTCAAGAAGATTCTCAGTTTGGAGCTTTGATACATGCAATTACTGGAAAAGCAATTGAAAAAGAAATTCCGGGACTGAAAGCTGTTAATGCAGTTGATGAGGCTGGAGTTCATCCACTGTTGTTAGCTGTGGGTAGTGAGCGATATACTCCTTACAATCCTACCAAAATGCCACAAGAATTATTAACTATTGCAAATCATATATTAGGAACAGGACAAATGTCATTAGCAAAATATGTATTTATTTGTGATGAGAATAGTGCTCCTGATGTAAATGATGAAAAGGCATATTTTACACATTTTCTAGAAAGAGTAAATTGGAAAAGAGATTTGCATTTTCAAACTAAAACTACTATTGATACTTTGGATTATAGTGGAGATGGGCTGAATGAAGGATCTAAAGTTGTTATTGCTGCAGCAGGAGAAATTAAAAGAAAATTATCAGAAAATTTTTCTGAAATTGAATTGCCATTAGGATTTTTTAATCCGAAATTAGTGAGTAATGGAAACTTAGTTGTAGAAGGAAAAGGGGAATTAAAAGATTTGATTTCTAGTTTAGAAAAACAGAACCTAGAAAGGATTGGACTTATTACTTTAGTGGATGATGCTAGTTTTGTAAGTGAAAATTTTTCTAATTGGATATGGGTTACTTTTACTCGTTCAAATCCTGCAAATGATATTTATGGCTTAAATTCTAAGTACATCAACAAACATTTTTCGTGTTCTATTCCAATTATTGATGCCAGAATAAAAGGAAATCACTCTCCTATTTTGAAGCGTTAGGTTTATGCTCAGGCTTCTTAAATCTTTTGTTATTTCCCCACTGGTTTTTATTTTTATTTTTAGCAATTCTATATTCTGGTGCAGCTTCAAATCCTTTTGGTAAATCCAATTTAGGCACTTCTTTTTCAATCAGTTTTTCAATATCCAAAAAGTTGCGGACTTGTTTCTGGTTGATAAAAGTAATGGCTTCTCCCGTTCTGTCAGCTCTTGCTGTACGCCCAATTCTGTGGACATAATCTTCTGCATCATGAGGTACTTCATAGTTTATTACCAATTCGATTCCTTTAATGTCAATCCCTCTGGATAAAATATCGGTAGCCACTAATATTCTGATTTTTTTATTCTTAAAATCACGAATCGTATCTTCTCTTTGCTGTTGGTCCAATCCTGAGTGCATATCGCTTGCACGCATACCTGATCTGTTAAGGGTTTGTTTTATTTCCTTGACACTTTTTATGCTAGAAGCAAAAATAAGTACATGACTTAATTCCTTTCCTTTTGCTCTTAGTATTTCTCTTACCAATTTAACTTTTTGGGTGTCGTTCACCATGTAAGCTGATTGTGTAATTCCTGCTGCAGGTTTTGATATTGCTAAAGCAATGCTTGCTGGATTGTCGAGTAATTTTGTAGCAAGCGTTCTTATTTTTGGAGGCATAGTAGCCGAGAACAATAAGTTCTGTCTTTTCTCAGGTAATCTTTTTGCAATAGTCATGATGTCATCATAAAACCCCATGTCTAACATTCTGTCAGCTTCATCAAGGATAAAGTGTTCTACTCCTGAAGTATCAAAATAATTAAACTTCAAGTGTGCCATTAGCCTTCCTGGAGTACAAATTATAATGTCAGTTCCTTTTACTAAGGCTTGTTTCTGATTTTCAAATTCTGATCCTGTTCCTCCTCCATAAATTGGGTAGGAGGATGAGTTTGTAAAGTAAGAAAATCCTTCAATTTGCATGTCAATTTGCTTTGCTAACTCTCTAGTAGGCGCAACAATAATTGCTTTTACTTTATTTGTTTGCTTTACTTTTGTGAGTTTATCTAGAATAGGTAAAACAAAAGCAGCTGTTTTTCCAGTTCCTGTTTGTGCACAAGCAATTAAATCTTTTCCGTTTTGTATTATAGGTATTGCTTGTTCTTGTACAGGTGTTGCTTTTTCAAACCCCATAATGTCAAGCCCTTCTTGAAGTTCATTTCCGAACTTAAATGTCGTAAAATTCATGTTGTAAAGATAGTAAAAGCTTTACTCTAAAATGAATTTCAGAATTTTCATTTTTAATTCTGTAAATGGAGTGTATTTTAGATTAGGTTCTAGCCAAGAGGTTTTGTGTAAAATGCTTTTGTAGTGTGTAAAAGTATCAAAACCTGCTTTAGAATTATAAGACCCAATTCCACTAGCGCCTACTCCTCCAAAAGGTAAATTGGGATTAGATATTTGCACTATAGATTCGTTAATTGCTCCACCTCCAAAGGATATTTCATGTAGTATTTTTTTGATTATCTTTTTGTTTTTGGAATAAACATAAAGGGAGAGTGGCTTTTCTCTCTCTTTTATTTTGATAATGACATCCTCTAAATTTTCAAAAGCAATGACAGGAAGTATTGGTCCAAAAATTTCATCTTCCATTATGGAATCCTCAAAATTTATGTTGTGTAAAAGGGTAGGAGCAATACTTCTGTTTTCTTTATTTGTAGCTCCTCCATGATAAACTTTTTCAGTAGGTATAAGTTTTTTTAGTCGATTGAAATTTTGATCATTAACAATTTGAACATAGTTTTTCTGAACCTCTTTGTTATTCGGATAAGCATTTTCTATCTCCTTTTTTAGAGTGAGTAATAATTGATCTTTAATTTTATCTTCTACTAGTAGATAATCAGGGGCGATACAAGTTTGTCCTGCGTTTAGGAATTTGGCCCAAATAATTCGTTTTGCAGTTATTTTAATGTTGCAATCTGCTAAAACAAAAGTTGGACTTTTCCCTCCCAATTCTAAAGTTACTGGAGTTAGGTTTTTAGCAGCAGCTTTGTAAACAATCCTTCCCACATTTGTACTTCCTGTAAAGAATATTTTATCCCATTTTTGTTGTAATAATTCGGTTGTAGTTTCCACTCCTCCTTCTATTACTGTAAGGTGTTTTTCATCAAAATTAGCATTGATAAGTTCGACTAATATTTTACTGGTATTGTTTGGGATTTCAGAAGGTTTTATCACCACCGTATTTCCTGCTGCAATTGCAGAGATAGCAGGGATTAAAGAAAGTTGGTAAGGATAATTCCAAGCAGAAATAATCAAAATAGTTCCTAAGGAATCCGGAATAATATAGCTTTTAGCAGGGAAGTTAGCCAAATTTGTCCTTACTCTTTTTTGCTTACTCCATTTTTTCAGATTCTTAATTGCATCATTTAGCTCGTTATAAATAAGGGAAAGTTCCGTAAGGTAAGTTTCAAACTTTGACTTTTTAAAATCAGTATAAATTGCAGTATAGAGTTTGTCCTCATTTTCTTTCAAAATGAGTTTTAATCTTTTCAAAGTTCCAATTCTGAGATTAACCTCTTTTGTAGCATTTGACTTAAAGAATTTTTTTTGATGAGTTACAATTTTTGCGATATCCATTTTTCAAATATAAGCTAATTATTTCCTCCCTTTAAAATCATTCATAGTTTTATAGATTCCCATAATATTTCCAGCGAACCAATCAAACACATCTACTGACATAAGGGCTTGTCCGAAACGAGTAAAATGATAAATCCAACCAGGAATGCTAATGATTTTCTTGTTCTTTTCTATTGCCTTAATTATGGTTAGTGAAGCTGCTTCAGGATTTAAAATTGAGATGCTAGATTGTACTCCATCAAACATTCCAGTATTAATATAGTAGGGGAGGATAGTAGTGACTTTAATATCTTTTTGGAGTTGTTTCATTTCCAAACGCAAACTGTCCGACCAAGCAAATATTGCCCATTTACTTGCTGCATAAACTGACATTTTAGGATTAGCAACTAAGCTAGCTGAAGATGCTATATTGCAAATGTGTCCAGCATTTTCTGCCATCATTTCGGATAAAAACTGATTGCAAATATGCATAGGAGCAGAGGTGTTAATACTGAAGGTTTTTTCAATTTCAGTTGCATTGTGCTCATGAAAATATTTTCCTACAACTATTCCTGCATTATTGATGAGCACATCAATATTCCCATGTTCTTTTTTAAGTTTTTGTGCAGTTATTTCTATTTCTTGAAGATTAGAAATATCAACCACATAAGAAGAGATATCTCCTAAAGAACTTAATTCCTTTAAGGTGCTTTCTATGCTCTCAGTATTAATATCCCAAATAATAACTTTTGCCTTACGCTCTAAAGACAAACGACTCATTATTTTTCCAATTCCGGAAGCTCCTCCCGTAACAAGTATGGTTTTATTTTTGAGTTTGGTCATTTTATTTCTAAAAACAATATTTATTCTCTTCAATCAATTTTGCTGCAATGTTTCTTCTCATTTCTTTAGGGTTAATGGTGTATCCTTTTGTGAAACGTTTTAATCCCATTAACAACATTCTTTGTTCGTCTCCTTCTGCAAAAGATAATATTACTTCTTCCCCTGATTGATTACAGTTTTTAATTGCTTGATATAAGTATAGTTTACTCATAGCAATTTGGTATTCTGTTGCATCTTCTCCATCTTTAGCAGCTAGTTTTTCAGCTCTTAAAATTGTAGATTCTGCAGTATATACCTCAATTACCATATCGGCCAAGTTCATCAATACTTCTTGTTCTCTTTCAATAGTCATTGCGAAATGTTGTGCTGCTTTTCCTGCACACATTAATATTGCTTCCTTCAGTTTTTTAATCTGTTCTTTTTCAACTTCAAAAAGTACGCTATTATCCGGCTTATCAAAGGATGGGATACTCATTAAACCTTCAGCAACTTTCATTGCAGGACCCATAATATCTAGTTCTCCTTTCATT
>Ga0257121_1002738_pt1 | contig 12176 bp, 12 predicted proteins | sample SI106_100metaG_FD_190180 | JGI IMG/M metagenome (GOLD analysis project Ga0257121, IMG submission 190180) | Marine microbial communities from Saanich Inlet, British Columbia, Canada - SI106_100 | ecosystem: Environmental > Aquatic > Marine > Inlet | place: Canada: British Columbia | collected... | reverse complement strand
AGTTTTTTGTGTTTTAAAGGCACGAAAATAATAAAAAATACTATGCATGCATAGTAAAAGTAAAAATATTATGCATGCATAGTAGAATAAAAAAAAAAGCTTATTTTTATCCATCTAAAAAATAAAACTATGAAATATTTATCTCCTTTAGAAATGATGTATAAATGGGAAAAAGAAAGATCTGACAAAACCTATTTAAGTCAACCAATTGATGGAGTATGGCACAATTGGACTTATAAGGAAACTATGTGTGAAGTAAGGAAAATAGCTGCTTATATAAAGAGTTTAAATTTAGAAGAAAAAAGTAAGATTGCAATTCTATCTAAAAATTGTGCACATTGGATAATGAGTGATTTAGCAATTATGATGAGTGGGCATGTTTCAGTCCCTTTGTACCCTAATTTAAGTGCGGAAACATTAAATAAAATCCTTATTCATTCTGAAACAAAATTAATGTTTGTAGGAAAATTAGATGGTTTTTCAAAAATGCAATCTGGTATTCCTGAAGATATGAGTTGTATTACTTATCCTTTTTATTCTGAAGATTATCCGAAATGGGATGAAGTGACAAAAGGTGTAGAACCACTTATTGAAAATGTAGTGAGAGATGATAATGAACTTGCTACAATTATTTATACTTCCGGAACAACTGGAGATCCGAAAGGAGTGATGCATAAATTTTATAATTTTAGTTTTGCAACTACAAATGCAGTAAACGCTCTACCTTTAGAAAATGAATCTTTCTTTTCCTATTTGCCATTATGCCATATTGCAGAACGATTATTAGTTCAAATGGGTTCTATTTATACGGGAGGAAAAATTTCTTTTGCAGAGAATCTAGATACTTTTGCTGATAATTTGTCTACTGCTTCTCCTACTGTTTTTTTGGGTGTTCCAAGAATTTGGACTAAATTTCAACAGGGTATTTTGACTAAATTACCACAGAAGAAATTAAATATATTATTGTCAATTCCTTTTGTTTCGTCTTTAATAAAAAAGAAGATACAGAAAGGTTTAGGTTTAAGTAAAGCAAGAAATATTTTTACAGGTGCAGCTCCTACTCCAGTTCCTATTATTAGGTGGTTTTCAAGATTAGGAATTACTATACAAGAAGCTTATGCCATGACGGAAAATACTTGCTATTCTCATGTTAGTTTCAGGGATAATATTAAAGTTGGTTCGGTAGGACAAGCTCTTCCATTTTGTGAGGTAAACCTCTCGGAACGAAAGGAAATATTGATAAAGCATGATGCCCTTATGGATGGTTATTATAAGGATGAAGAAGAAACCAATAAAACTATCATTGAGGGTTGGCTTCACACAGGTGATGAAGGAGAAATTGATGAAAATGGTTTCTTGACTATTACCGGTAGAGTAAAGGATATTTTTAAAACGACTAAAGGGAAATATGTTGCGCCTTCTCCTATTGAAATGAAACTTTCTGCTAATCAAAACTTAGAACAAATTTGTGTGGTGGGTGACGGCCTTCCTCAACCTATTGTATTAGTAGTGCTTTCGGAAAGAGGAAAATCAAAAACTAAGGAAGATTTAACTGCAAGTTTGAAAACTACATTAGAAGTGATAAATCCTAAATTGGATAGCCATGAAAAATTACATAATATAGTTGTAGTTGCTGAGGACTGGACTATTGAAAATAAGTTACTTACTCCAACTATGAAAATAAAGCGTAATGCAATTGAAAAGATTTACAAAAGCAATTATGCCTCCTGGTATGAAGGGGATAGGGTAATTATGGATTAAGCTCTGTTCCACATTTTTTACAAAATTTAGCATTTACTTCATGTCCTTCTGTGGTGCAGTTTGGGCAAGCTTGAGTACTTATTTGGCTATCCTTTTTCCTGGAGAATTCCGCTGCAAATATACCTGTTGGAACAGCAATTATTCCATAACCCAAAATCATAATAAATGAAGCTAAAAATTTTCCTAAAATAGTGTGAGGTACAATATCTCCATATCCAACAGTTGTTAGGGTGACAATAGCCCAATAAATACTTTGAGGGATACTTGTAAATCCATTGATGTGACCTTCCACTAAATACATTAAGGTTCCCATAATAATTACAAGCGTAAGTACTGCTGTAAGAAATACTACTATTTTACCCATACTTTGTCTTAATGCTAAAAGTAAAACCTTAGAACCGTGTACATATCTTGCTAATTTCAAAATCCGAAAAATTCGCAATAATCGGAATGTTCTGATAACAACAAAATATTGAGATTGAATAAATAGTGGCATGAAATAAGTTGGTGCAAAAGAAATGAAATCAATTATACCGTAAAAACTAAAAATATACTTTAGTGGTTTTCCAGTAGCGTAAATTCTTAGCAAATATTCAATGGTAAATAATATAGTTACTATCCATTCAAATGTACGGAGAAGATCTCCATACTGATTATGGATAGACTCAATACTTTCTAGCATTACAGCTACCAAACTCAGTATAATGGTAAAAAGTAAACAAATGTCAAAGAGTTTTTCGTAAAAAGTATCGGCTTCAAAAATGATTTCGTGAACTTTTTGTTGGAAAGAATTTGAAATGTTATTTTTCATCTCTGCTAAAGTACTAATTTATTTTGGAAAGTTCTTTTTTTATAAAATCAGCAAGTTCTTTTACATAAGCTGCCGAAAAATCAAATTTGATTCCAGCGGTTTCGTAAATCTCACCAATCGATTTTGTGTAACCTAGCTTTAAAGCTTCCATATAATTGTCTAATGCTTCTTCTCCTTTTAGGATAAATTCTCTCCACATTGCTATTGCACCAAGCTGAGCCATTCCGTATTCAATGTAATAAAACGGAACTTCATAAAGGTGTAATTGTCGTTGCCATTGGTTTGCCAAGGAGTCTTCTTGTCCATTCCAATCAATTACTTTGTTGCCCAATTCAGAAGAAATTTCCAACCATTGTTCTCTCCTTTGTTCTGCAGTGTGCTCTGTTGTATAAATCCAATGTTGAAATTTATCGATAGCTGCAATCCAAGGTAAACCTTCAAGTGCTTTTTCCAATTGCTCTTGTTTTGCTCTTTTTAACTCTTCTTCATTGTCATAAAAAACATCCCAATGTTCCATGCTTAAAAGTTCCATACTCATGGATGCCAATTCTGCAACTTCTGATGGAGTACTTTTAAATTCAGTCATTTCCAAATCTCTACTTAAAAAAGAGTGAACAGCATGTCCTCCTTCATGAACCATTGTTACTACATCTCTTTGCGATCCTACTGCATTCATGTAAATAAAAGGAACACCAATTTCGTAAAGTGGGTACATAAACCCTCCAGGAGCTTTCCCGTCTTTTGATTCCAAATCCAGATATTTCATCTCTTTCATTGTGGATAAACATTCTCCAAAATAAGGTCTTAGTTTTTCAAAGCACTCAATAGATTTATCAGTTAAAATGTCTCCTCCATCAAATGGTTTTAAAGGAGATTTTCCATCTACATCCACTCCAGTATCCCAAATTTTGTAGTTTTCTAATCCTAATTTTTCTTTTCTTTCTTTTTCAAAAGAAGTTACAATAGGAACAATTTCTTGTTGTATTGCGTCATGAAAACTATAACAATCTGTTGCCGTATAGTCAAATCTTCCCAATGCAGAAAACATATAATCTCTGTAGTTATTAAATCCTGAATTTTGTGCAATTTTTTGTCTTAAAGATATCAATTCATCATACAGTGTGTCTAATTTATCTCTGTCTTCTAATCTTCTTTCAGAAATTTTATGATATACTTCTTCTCTTTTTTCTCTGTTTGGGTCTTTTAAGAGTTGAGCTGCTTTTTGCATGGTAAGTTTTTTACCATCTACTTCAATACTCATTTTTGCAGAAATTGCACCGTACTCTTGTTGTTTGGCTTCCATTTCTGTAAATAAAGGAATATTATCCTCTCTATATATCTCAATTGATTTTTTTACGCTTCTTAAGTATATTCGGTATTTGTCCGCATTTAGATCATTTAAAAATGGATTTTCTACCAATTTTAAGTTTAATTTGTGAGTGTAAGGAGCCATATTTGGAGAGATTTCTTTTATCCAAAAGTGGAATCTTTCACCTAATTTTGTGTCGGTAGTGTCGATATTCATTTTTATGTACCTCCATGCCATATCTTCTTCCAAAACTGCTGATAATTCTGATCTGTCCAACATCCATTTTTCCAAATCGGATGTATTATTTATTTTTCTATTTACTAAATCTTCAAATAAAGATTCAATTTTTTTCCATGAGTCAATTACTAAATCTTCAGAAACAAATTTTCTTTTTGGTTTAGTAGGAATTGTTATTGTATTATTCATCTACCTTTTTAGTTTTTGTAGTTTTCTTTTTAGGTTTTTCTTCTTTTGGGAGTTCTATCAATCCGGCAGATTGCAGAGCATTGTACCATTGAAAAACCTTTTTTATGTCCGAAATATAAACTCTATCTTCATCATAATCTGGCAAAATTTCTCTGAAATATTCTTCTAATTCATTTTTAGATGCTTTGTGGGAGATAGACGATTTACAGTCTGTTTTTTTAGCAATATTTGTAAAAACTTCAACTAAAGGCAGAGTGTCGTCATAAGTATAAATCCCTATTTCTTCCAAGGAGTTTGCTGATGTGTGAGGGTAAACTGGCATTCTTTTGTTATCGGTTAACGATTCTACAATTACAGAGTTTTTTCCTTGTGATACAATTTTATGTAATCCTGATTTTCCAGATACATTTATAATTCCTTCTATGTTCATTTATAAAGTTTTAAGTCCGCAAATTTACATTTTTTAATAGAAAGATAGGGAAATTAGTAATTGAATTAATTATTGTATTATTGGAATCTGAAATTTTATGTTTCTATCCAAATTAAAAAATAAAAAAGAGGTTATTTCATGGTCGTTATACGATTTTGCAAACCAGCCATTTACTACCATAATAGTTACTTTTGTTTACGGAGCTTTTTTTACTTCTGTAATTGCTTCAGATGAAAGAACGGGAACATTATTATGGAGTTCATCTATTGCAATAACTGCAGTGGTGGTTTCTTTACTCTCTCCAATTTTAGGAGCACTTGCCGATAGAGGAGGGTATAGAAAATTTTTCTTGATTTTTTTTACTTGGATTTGTGCTATTTTTTCCATCTTACTTTATTTTCCAAAAGCTGGGGATGTATATTTTGCTCTTTCTTTATTTATAGTAGCAAATATTGCATTCGAAATGGGAAGTCTATTTTGTAATTCTTATTTACCTGATTTATCTGAAAGAAAAAATATTGGTAAAATATCTGGATTTGCTTGGGGATTAGGCTTTATGGGTGGATTGTCCGCTTTGTTTCTTTCTTTATACATGTTTCCTAGTTTAGATTCGGAAGGAATAAGAAGAATAAATATATTAGTTGGAATATGGTTTTTAATTTTTAGTATACCAACTTTTTTGTTTCTAAAAGATAGAAAAAGTGAGAAATTACAAAAACATCATATTATAGATTCTTTTAAATCATTAAAAAATACATTTAAAGAAGTAGTAAAATACAAAATAATATTACAATTTTTAATTGCCAGATTATTCTTTAATGATGGTTTGATAACTATTTTTGCTTTGGGAGGTATTTATGCGGTTGATACACTTGATTTTACTTTTGATGAGGTAATGATGCTAGGGATTGTATTAAATATTTCTGCAGGAGTTGGCTCTTTTGTATTTGGGTATTTAGAAGATAAAATTGGAGTAAAAAAGGTAATTAATATTTCCCTGTTTGTTTTAGTTGGAGCAACTCTTATTGCTTATTTGGCTCCAGAAACTAATAGTTCAAAGCAGATGTTTTGGGTTGCTGGAGTTTTTATTGGTTTAATGGTAGGACCTAATCAGTCGTGTAGCAGATCTTTAATGGCGCAGCTTACACCAAAAGAAAAACAGAATGAATTTTTTGGGTTTTTTGCTTTAACAGGAAAAGCAACCTCTTTTTTAGGTCCTCTTCTTTTCGGATTTATTACTTTAAAATATTCTCAGCAAATTGCACTATGGGTAGTTATTGTCTTTTTTATAATAGGTTTATTTCTTTTCAATAGAATTCAATTTAAAGAAGATTAATTCCTATTTTTGAAGAATGAAACAATTTCTTTTTATTTTGTTTACTTTCTCTGCTATATTTGCTTCTTCTCAGGAAAAATATATTTCAAGAAATGGATCTATTCAATTTATTGCTTCAACTCCTTTGGAAACGATAGATCCTATAAACAATCATGTTTCTTGTATTTTAGATACCGAAAATGGTAATATTGTTTTTCAACTGAAAATGATTTCATTTAAATTTGAAAAAGCTTTGATGGAAGAACATTTTAATGAAAAATATGTAGAGTCAGAAAAGTTTCCGAAAGCAACTTTTCAAGGAAAGATAAAAGATTGGAATACTACATTGTTAAATGGAGAAAAACATATGGTTCTTGCAATAGGAAATATCACAATTCATGGAATAGAAAAGGAAATAATAGTAAATGGAATTATAAAAACCAATAAGATAAATATTTTTCTAAGTTCTTCTTTCGATATAACTCTTGCCGATTTTGGAATTGAAATTCCAAAACTTGTAAGAGATAAAATATCAAAAACTGTAAAAGTGGAGGTGAATATGAATTTAAAACTAAAATAAAATGAAAAGACTATTAGTATTATTGGGTTGTTTTTTCTTGTCCTTTTCTTCTTTCTCTCAAGATGATGTACTCTCTTTTTTGGATAATGAAGATGAAGATAACTTGACGTTTGCAACTTTTAAATCTACCAAGATAATCAATCTGCAATCGATTGAACAAACCAATAAAAAGGAACTTGATTTTGTTATTTCTCACAGATTTGGAACTGTTAATTCCGGTATTGAAAATTTGTATGGATTGGATAATGGAAGCATGCGAATGAGTTTTGATTATGGACTTTCAGATAATGTTACAGTTGGACTTGCCAGAAGTTCATCTCAAAAAGTAATTGATGTTTCTGTAAAAGGTAGAGTGATTACACAAGGAAGAAAAAACTTTCCTTTTACAGTTGCTGTTTATTCCGCAATTTATTATGACACACTTTCTTCTGTGTGGGCATCTGAAAGTTTATTGAAAAATGATTTTAGTTTTGTTAATCAGATTATAATTGCTAGAAAAATAAATTCTAGTTTATCTCTACAACTTTCTCCATCATTTACTCATTATAATTTTCCTTCTCCTTATCCATGGCAAAATGTAGTGAATAAAAGAATGTACGCTTTAGGAATTGGAGGGAGGTATAAAGTGAATAGAAGTGTTTCTGTCAATTCAGAATGGATTCCCATTTTAGATAAGGAGGAAGGAACAGTAAATTCATTTTCTGTGGGTTGCGATATTGAAACTGGAGGACATGTTTTTCAGTTATTTTTGACTAATTCTACTAAGATGTATGAGAGAGGTTTTATAAATGAAACTTTAGGAGAATGGGGAGATGGAGGAGTACATTTTGGATTTAATATTTCAAGAGTTTTTAATTTCAATTAATGAAAAAAATTGAACAAATAATTATTTCTTCTTTAATATTAGGAATTTTATCCTTCCTTTATATTTCAATGCCTCCAACTAATTATTTTTTAACATCTTCAGAACATTCGTTCAGTTCAACTAATCAATTTGAGGAGGTTCATACAGAATATATTGGAAAAGTTGTAGATATTAAAGGTGTAATTACTTCCGTTTCTGAAGAAGTTAAATTCACTAATATTATTTTAGATTCTTCTTTCCTTTTCTCAATTGAAACTATAAATCTGAATAAAACAATCTCAGAAAATGATGTGATTATTATTAAAGGAAGGTTTATCGGTTTTGATATAGATAATCTTTTTGAACCATATTCATTTACCGATTGTGTTATTCAAGATTAATAGATTAAACTCCTCTATTTTCATTTGATAATTTTACTTTTGCAAAGTGCAAAGCATTAAATACGACATAGCGATAGTTGGAGGGGGAATTGTAGGGATGTCAACCGCTTATAAGATACAAAAAAAATATCCTAAACTCAATTTGATTATTCTTGAAAAAGAAAAAGAATTGGCCTTTCATCAAACTGGTAGAAATTCTGGTGTAATTCATTCTGGATTATACTATACTCCGGGTTCGTACAGAGCGAAAAATTGTGTTGATGGTAGAGTTCAATTGGTAGAGTTTGCAAAAAAGTATGATATTAAACATGATGTTTGTGGAAAAATAGTGTTGGCCGTTAATCAAAAAGAATCCAAACAATTGATTACTCTAAAACAAAAAGGGGAGAAAAACGGATTAACAAATTTGGAAATAATTGACATGAAAAAGGTAAAAGAAATTGAACCTTATGCTGAAGGTGTTTCCGCTTTATTTGTTCCTCAATCTGGGATTATTGATTATAAAGGAGTTACTAATAAACTTGCCGAATTAATAAAAGAGATAAATTCTGAAAGCAGAATTGAAACAAATTGTGAAGTATTAAATATTGGAAATGAGAAGTTGTTTTCAACAAAAGGAACTATTAATGCATCTCATTCAATATTTTGTGGAGGTTTATTTTCTGATAGGTTAGCTATAAAAGATAACTTAGAACTAAAGATGCAAATTATTGGTTTTAGAGGAGATTATTATGAGTTAGAGGATACATCAAAGTACAAGGTTAAGAATTTAATTTACCCTGTTCCTAATCCTGAATTTCCGTTTTTGGGTATTCATTTTACGCGCATGACTGATGGAAGTATAGAGTGTGGGCCGAATGCGGTTTTCACTTTTAAAAGAGAGGGATACAAAAAAACCGACTTTAATCTGAAAGATAGTTGGGATGCATTGACTTTTTCGGGTACATGGAAGCTGTTCATAAATCATTGGAAATTTGGCTTGAATGAATATAGGAGGGCGTTTTCAAAAAGATTATTTTTGAAGGAATTAAAAAAGATGATTCCTTCACTAACAATGGAAGAGATTAAGATAGGAAGATCGGGAGTGAGAGCAATGGCCTTGGGAAATGATGGAAAAGTAATTGAAGATTTTATGATAGTTAAAAATGATAAAAATATACATATTTTAAATGCTCCTTCTCCTGCTGCTACGGCTTGCCTTGCAATTGGAGATGAAATTGTAGAACATGCCACTAAGAGTTTTGATTTAAATAATAAATAAATGTTAAAGTTTTTCGGAATATCAAAGAAGGAAAAAGTAAAAGTGAAGAGGACTGCTGATATTTTTACTGTTGCATTGAACAAAGTGATTGATGGAGGTTTTTCAGAAATACAAGATTTTTTTAACAAAAATAATAATTTAGAAACAAGTCCTAATATTTCGGATGAAGATATAAAATGGTTTCGGTTAATTGTTTTTGTTGGAAATTTAAATGCTATGTCTGCAAAATTTGAGGATGAAGAAACTTTAGATTTAAGAAACCATATTCTGGATAATTTATTACCTCTTTTGGATGATGACAATGAAATTGCAATGGATTTGTTTTTGGATTACGAAAAATACTTTGATGATGTTTTGTCAAAGTACCCTGACAATCAGAAGGCAATGTCAATGTCAATTTTTGATAAGTATAAAATAAATGATTGTCAATCAGAACTTTTTAAAAGAAAGAATGAACCAAATCCTATTCTGTTCAATGAATTGAAAAATCTATTGAGTCACTTTATGTGGAATTGGGATGAGTTTTTAGAAAACTGTAAAATTGTTTACTAGATTCCAGTATAATTAAAAGGACTAATTTTTCTTAATTCCTCTTTTATTTCTTCTTTAACATCTAATCCGTTAATAAAAGTTGATAAGTTTTCCTTGTTTATAACAGAGTTTGTTCTGGTTAAATCTTTTAGTGTTTCATATGGATTTGGATAGGATTCTCTTCTCAAAATAGTTTGAATTGCTTCTGCACAAACTGCCCAATTATTATCTAAATCTTTTCTTATCTTTTCTTCATTCAATACTAATTTTCCTAATCCTTTTTTTAAAGATGCAAATGCAATTAGATTATGAGAAAAAGGAACTCCAATATTTCTTAATACAGTACTATCGGTAAGGTCTCTTTGTAATCTGGAAATTGGTAGTTTACCTGACAAAAACTCATAAATAGCATTTGCCATTCCTAAGTTACCTTCTGCATTTTCAAAATCAATAGGGTTTACTTTATGTGGCATGGCAGAAGAACCCACTTCTCCTTTTTTAATAGATTGCTTAAAGTAATCCATAGAAACATAAGTCCAAATATCTCGAGATAAATCAATAAAAATATTGTTGATTCTTTTTATGCAATCCATAAGGGCTGCTAAATTATCATAGTGTTCTATTTGAGTTGTAGTTTGTTGTCTTTTAAGTCCTAAACTATTTTTTACAAAATTATTTGCAAATTCTTTCCAGTTATGATTTGGGTAAGCAACATGATGTGCGTTAAAATTACCTGTAGCCCCACCAAATTTTGCAGAAAAAGGTATGTTATTTAGTAAGGTAATTTGATTTTCTATTCTCTCTACAAATACAAAAATTTCTTTTCCTAATTTTGTAGGAGAAGCTGCTTGTCCGTGCGTTCTGGCAAGCATTGGTATCTCTTTCCAATCTTCTGAAAGAGATTTTAACTTATCTAAAACAGTTAAAAGTTCAGGATAAAAAACCTCTGTAAAAGCATCTTTTATTGAAAGTGGAACAGATGTATTATTGATATCCTGAGAGGTAAGTCCGAAATGAATAAATTCCTTAAATTCGGAAAGATCCAAATTGTCAACTACTTCTTTTATTAAGTATTCTACCGCCTTTACATCATGATTTGTTATGCTTTCTATTTCTTTAATTCTTTCTGCAGATGAGCTGGAAAAGTTCTTATATAGATTTCTTAAATCATCAAATTTTTCTGAAGGAAATCCTTTAAGTTGATCCAATGGAAGTTCACATAAACTGATAAAATATTCTATTTCAACTTGTATTCGGTATTTTATTAATGCCGATTCAGAAAAATATTTTTGTAAGCTTTCGGTTTTAGAAGTGTACCTTCCATCAATTGGTGATATTGCACTTAAAGGACTTAATGTCATTTTAATAATTTTAAATTTGATGCAAAATTACGAAATTTGAATAAGAAGCTACTTATTATATGATATTATAACTTATTTACTACTTTTGATGTATGGATATTTTAATTATATGTGTGGTTGCTTTTATTCTTCTTTTGGGAATTATCGGTTGTTTTGTTCCGATAGTGCCTGGACCACCAATTTCGTATGGAGCGTTGCTTGTATTTCATTTTTTTAGCTCCTATTCCATTGACGAAAATACTTTGTGGTTGATGGCTTTTGTAGTTATCGCGGTTACTATTTTCGATTTGTGGGTGCAAATTTATGGAGTTAAAAAATTTGGAGGAACAAAAAAGGCTGTTAATGGTTCTATAATTGGTTTAATTATTGGGATTTTCTTTTTACCCCCTTTCGGAATTATTATCGGTCCATTTCTAGGAGCTTTTATTGGAGCGAGAATGGAAGAAGATTCGGATGTAAATAAAGCACTGAAAATTGCACTAGGTACTCTTGCAGGTTTTTTGGTAGGAACAATGTTAAAACTTTCTGTTAGTTTGTATATTATTTATATTGTATTTCAAACAATTCCTTCTTTATGGTAAAGTATAAAGTTTCGGCAGTTTCTTATTTAAATACTATTCCGTTTATTTATGGAATTAATCAATCGAATTTTAAAGATAAAATAGATTTGAGTTTGGATTACCCTTCTGTTTGTGCACAAAAACTAATTGAAAACAAAGTAGACATTGCATTGGTTCCAATTGTAGTTTTAAAGGAGAATCCACAGTTTAATATTATATCGGACTATTGTATTGGATCTAACGGAAAAGTAGATACAGTTTGCTTGTATTCTGATGTTCCTTTGATGGAAATACAGGAAATATATTTGGATTACCAATCCCGAACTTCTGTAGAGCTTTTGCAACTATTATGCAGAGAACATTGGAATATTTCTCCTAAGTTTAGAACTTCTTCTGTAGGATTTGAAAATAAAATTGAAAAAAAAACTGCCGCATTAATAATAGGAGATAGGGCCTTTTCTGCAAATGGAAAATATAGTTTTGAGTATGACCTTTCTGAATGTTGGAAAGAAATGACGGGACTTCCTTTTGTGTTTGCTTGTTGGATTTCAAACAAAGAAATTGAAGAATATTTTATTTCAGAGTT
>Ga0257121_1002730_pt1 | contig 12206 bp, 10 predicted proteins | sample SI106_100metaG_FD_190180 | JGI IMG/M metagenome (GOLD analysis project Ga0257121, IMG submission 190180) | Marine microbial communities from Saanich Inlet, British Columbia, Canada - SI106_100 | ecosystem: Environmental > Aquatic > Marine > Inlet | place: Canada: British Columbia | collected... | reverse complement strand
GCATCAATAATAACATCAGAAGGAACATGAAGATTAGTAATTCCTTTTTCAGAATCAACCATTGCTAAATTAGCATTATTTTCAAACGATAAAACAATATCCTTTTCTATTTCTATTCTTTTTTCTGATGATAGATTTTGTAATTTAGAAATTAAATCACCAAAACCATGTTTAAAATCTACTCCTAACTCGTTACAAGTAGTTTCATGTTTTGCAATTAAATCTTTAAAGAAAACATTTACGGCATGTGCAAAAATGATAGGGTCAGAAACCTTCATCATTGTTGCTTTCATGTGTAAAGAAAGGAGTATTCCACTATCTTTTGCATCCTTCATTTCCTTTTCCAAAAAAGTAAGTAAAGCACTTTTACTCATTATAGTAGTATCAATAATTTCCTTATCTAAAAGAGGAGTATTTTCTTTTAATGTGGTGATTGTTCCATCATTAGCAAAAAGTTCAATCTTCACATAAGTTACGCTATCAACACATACTGATTTTTCATTATGAAAGAAATCACCACTTTCCATAGTTGCTACATGCGTTTTAGAGTCTGACTTCCACTCGCCCATAGAATGAGGATTTACTTTTACATAGTTCTTCACCGCTTTCGGAGCTCTTCTATCCGAATTCCCTTCCCTAAGGACAGGATTTACTGCTGAACCTTTTACCTTATTATACCTTTTCTGAATTTCCTTTTCTTTATCATTTTTAAGGTTCTCCGGATAAGAAGGGACATTAAATCCATTTGACCTTAACTCTTCAATGACAGCAATTAACTGAGGAACAGAAGCACTTATATTTGGTAATTTTATAATGTTTGCCTCTGGTTTTTTAACTAATTTACCAAGCTCAGCTAAAGCATCAGTTACTCTTTGATCTTCCTTTAAATACTCTGGGAAAACTGATAGAACTCTCGCTGCTAATGAAATATCTTTTGTTTCAATTTCAATACCTGCTTTTGAGGCAAAAGCATTTACAATTGGCAACAAAGAATGAGTAGCCAGCATTGGAGCTTCATCTGTCTTAGTGTAAATTATTTTTGATTTTTTATTGATCATACAAAAATCTTAATCTTATTTTTGGGTTTGTAATACTATTAATTAGTAACCAAATACCTCCTCTAAGGAAAGGAATTTTATTTCACCATATTTTTTAATGGATTCTAAATCCAACTCATCCTTACTTCCCAAAATCATAATTACTTTATTTTCAGTATTTATATGAGATTGGTGAAAGTTTTGCAAATCGTTCATTGTAAAATCCTGAACTTGAGAATACAAATCTTTTCGGATATCGTAGTCAATTCCCATTTTATTTGCTTTTTCAAATTCTGAAAGCACTTGAGATTTTGTCAATCTTTCTGTTCTTATTTTCTGAACGATTCCCTCTCTAGCGTTTTCCATATTTGTTTCCGCAACTGGCATAATTGATAAAAGTTCCAACATTCCGTCCATAGCATCAATCAATTTATCGGATTGAGTTCCTACATAACTCATTAAATAATGAGCATCATCCAACTTTGAAGGAATAGTATAAGTACTGTAAACCGAATAAGCCAAAGCTTTGGATTCTCTCATTTCTTGGAAAACAATTGAACTCATTCCTCCACCAAAATATTCATTATGAAATTTGATTAATGGAATTTCAGAAATATTTAAATCATTACCTTTTGAAAGAAACATTACCTCTGCCTGTTTCATGTCGTAATCCACAATATATACAGTTGTATTATTCGTTTCTAACTCCTCAAAATTCAATCCTTCAGGGATGTCTTTTAAGTTTTCTGTATTTCTGTGTAACTCTGAAATTGAAGTAGATACTTCCTCTAAAGTATACGGACCATAATACAACACTCTATGTTTGTAACTTGTTAAATTATGAATGACATCCAACAATTCATCAGAAGAAACATTATTTAATTCTTCTTGAGAAAGTAAATTAGTAAATGCAGAAGTAGCTCCATATTTCGCAAAGCTTCTCATAGCGGAAAACAAGATAACTTGCTTGTTCTTTTTATTGTCATTTCTTTGTTTTATTATACTTTGTTTCAAACTTTCCAGAGCTTCTTCATCTGCAACTGCATTTGCTAAAATATCTTCAAACAATTTAACTGACTCTTCAAAATTAACTGACAATCCACTTAAAGTAACTTGAACCTTTTCGGAAGAAGAATTAACGGAAAGATCACATCCTAACTTATAGAATTCTTCTTGTTTCTGATTTGGAGACATATTTTCAGTCCCTAAATATTTCAGATAACTAACAGCCAAACCAATTTTGTTGTTGTGGCTTTTTCCCATGTCCAAAATATAGTTTAATTTAAATCTTTCGTTTTCAGTATTTTCTTTGTAAAATATCTCTACTTCATTTACAAATGTAGTTTTAATATCATTTTCAAAATCCAAGAAAACTGGATCAATATTTGAAACTTTTTTATCTAACAATTTTACCAAAAACTCAGATTGATCTTTTCTGTTTACCGATACTGGAGTAATAGCTGGCTTTGTAACTTTAAGTACCGATTTATCTTCTCCCGTTCTTTTGTAAACCGCTGTGTAATTATCAGAATAGTTCGTTTTAGCAAAATCCATTACATCTTGTTTTGTAATAGACGAAATTCTTTCCAATTCTGATTGATGGTCTTTCCACGATATATCCAAAATAAAAGCATCTACAAACTCATCAGCTCTTCCAGCATTGCTTTCATATTTTTTAATTTGCTCTAATTTCAAATCCGAAATAATTGCTTCAATCAGCCAATCTGGGAAATTTCCATTTTTTACATTTTCAATTTCTGCAAGCAATAAGTCCTTTACCTCTTCTAACAATTGTCCTTCTATTGGAGCTCCATAAAAACCATGAACAGAATAATCCTTTAATACATAAGGAAAACTTCCTCCACCCATTAATTTTTGTTTCTGATTTAAATTCAAATCAATCAGCCCTGCCGTATTATTACTCAACACCATATCCATCATAGTTAACATTAAAGATTCCTCTGTATTTGCTCCTGGTAAACGGAAACCTAAATATAATCTTTCCGCTTCTGGGCCCCAAACTTCTGAAACTCTTGGCTCCAAAATTTCATCTTCTGTTAACACCTCAAAATCAGGATTATCTTTTCTTTCAAAATCTCCCCAATATTTTTCTATTAACTTGATTACTTCATCCGAATCAAAATCCCCTGAAAGACAAAGTGCCATATTATTTGGTACATAATATTTGTTAAAATACTTTCTTATTTCTGTAAGTGAAGGGTTTTTTAAATGTTCAATTGTTCCAATTGTAGTTTGAGTTCCGTATTGGTGCTTCTGAAATAATCCGGACATTAATGCCTCAAACATTTTTCTTCCATCACTATCTAAACCTCTATTTTTCTCTTCATATACAGCCTCTAATTCTGTATGGAATAATCTGAAAATAGGGTTTCTAAATCTTTCAGCTTCCAATTGTAACCATTTTTCTATTTGATTGGAAGGAATGTCGTTTACATACACTGTTTTTTCATTTGATGTATAAGCATTTGTTCCCTTTGCTCCAATTCCACTTACCATTTTGTCGTACTCATTTGCTATTGCAAATTTCGCTGCTTCTCCAGAAACAGAATCAATTTGTGACCAAATCCTCTCTCTGTTTAAAGTATCTGTCATTTCAAAAGAACGATACTCTTCATACAAAGCTTCAATTTTATCCAACAATGGTTTTTCTTTTTCATAATCCAAACTTCCATAAACATCTGTTCCTTTAAAAAGCATGTGCTCCAAATAATGTGCAAGCCCTGTCGCATCTGAAGGATCATTTTTACTTCCCGCTTTTACTGCAATATTTGTTTTAATTCTTGGAGCATCTTTATACTCCGACAAATAAACCGTCAACCCATTTTCCAAAGTATAAATCCTTGTATTTAGCGGATCGTTTTCAGCGGTTTCATAATTATTTTCTATTTTATTCATTTCGTTTTTTATTGAGTTAATTGTAAAGTAAATAACTGAAGCTACTATTAATACAATTGTTAAAATTTGTTTTAATTTCATAATATTATTTTTTATTAATAATCCGGATCTAGTCCTAATTCGTCTCTTAATACTTTTAAGGACGTATTTTTTTCTATCATTTTATTAAACTTATCAGTTGAAGTGTAAGGTATATCGGTTTTGATTTCTTCAGTAATAAATGTTACAACTTCAATTGTATCATTTTTTAATTTTTTCCTTAAATATTCCATTAACTCTACTCTATTTTCATTTAATAATTTTTGTTGTGCATCATTTGATATTTTTATTTCAATTTTATTTTTATCTTTTAAAGTAGGAGGCAAAGCTGTTAGCGTAATAAATAAATTTGTCCTTCCATCCTCTTTCTTTATGTTTGCAAAATCATTCCAAACCTTCATCATTTCAGTTTCCGAAAAATCCTCCTCTATTATTGGAGACCTCTGTTTTTCATCATCTTCTTTTTCATCATCCAATATTCCTGAAATAGAAATAGTTGATGACTTGATTCTTTGTTTAAAAACAGTAGGGGGGGGTTCCTGAACTTCAACTTTAACCTCTGTTTTAAGAGTTTCATTTTCCTTAACTATTGCTATAATTTCCTCCTTTTTTACTTCCTCATTATTCTGTTTCTCTGTAATTTTTTCAATAGGATCTTTATTGGGAGATATTATTGAATTTTTATTCTTTTTTTTTTCAGCAGAAAACTGACCAATAGATGCCATTCTCAGTAAACACAACTCCACCAATAAGCGCTGGTTTTTTGAAACTCTATACTGAACATCACATTCATTTGTCATTTTTAATGATTTTATTAAAAACTTCAAATCACAATTTGCGGACTGAGATAAATATTTTTTTTGCAATTCCTCTCCTTTCTCCAACAAAACAACAGTTTCTGGATTTTTACAAACCAATAAATCTCTTATGTGTGTTGCCAAACCATTTACAAATTGATGTCCATCAAAACCATTATTCAGAATCTCATTCAGAATTAACAATACTTCCGAAACATCATGTTTAATAATCGCATCTGTCATTTTCAAATAATAATCATGATCCAATATATTCAGATTTTCAATTACACTTTTGTAAGTAAGTGTTAAATCGGAAGCATTTACCAATCTATCAAACATAGAAAGAGAATCTCTTAATGAGCCTCCTGATTTTTGAGCAATAATATGTAAAGCATCATCTTCAGATATAATTTTTTCAGATTTTGAAACATATTTAAGATGGTCTATAATATTTTGAATAGATATACTTCTGAAATCAAAAATTTGGCAACGAGATAAAATTGTTGGAATTATCTTGTGTTTTTCGGTAGTTGCCAAAATAAATATTGCATGTGCAGGTGGTTCCTCCAATGTTTTCAGAAAGGCGTTAAATGCAGAAGATGACAGCATATGAACCTCATCAATAATGTAAATATTGTATTTTCCAACTTGGGGAGCAAACCTTACTTGTTCCACTAAATTTCTGATGTCATCTACCGAATTATTAGAAGCTGCATCTAACTCATGTATGTTAAAAGAATGAGATTCGTTAAATGATTTACAAGAATCACATTCATTACAAGCATTTATGTTTTCTGTTATATTTTCACAATTAATTGTCTTTGCTAAAATACGAGCGCAAGTTGTTTTTCCCACACCTCTTGGACCACAAAAAAGAAAAGATTGTGCCAAATGATTATCCCGAATAGCATTGGATAAAGTAGATGTAATAGAATTTTGCCCAACTACATCAGTAAATGCAAATGGTCTGTATTTTCTAGCAGAAACGATAAAATCACTCATTATTTTGAATTAAAAAACAGATTACAAATCTAATACTATTGATGACATTAAAGGGTAATTTTTATAAAAAAATATTATTAAAATTTCAATAGTCAATTTAATTAGTTTTTCTAAATTTGCAAACCGATTTTGAAAAATTAATATTAACAAAAAAAAAGACGAATGAATCATTACGAAACTGTTTTCATTATGAATCCCGTTTTATCTGAAGATCAGGTAAAGGAAACAGTAAAAAGATACACAGCTTATTTGAAAAAAAATAAAGCTGAAATTGTATCGGAAGAAAACTGGGGTCTTAAAAAATTAAGATACCCTATCGCAAAAAAGAAATCAGGTTTTTATTGCCTGATTGAGTACAAAGCAAATGGAGTAATTTTATCTGAAATAGATGTAGAATTTAAGAGAGATGAAACCGTTTTAAGATGGCTAACTGTAAAGTTAGATAAATTTGCTACTGAATATGCGGTAAGAAGAAGAACTAGATTAAACGAACCTAAAAAATCTGCTGAATAATGGAAAAGAAAAGAAATCAAACAGAAATAAGATATCTTTCCCCTGTAGATATTGACAAAAGAAGAAAAGAAAAATATTGCCGTTTCAAAAAAATGGGATTCAAATATATTGATTACAAAGACCCCGATTTTTTGATGAGATTCTTAAACGATCAAGGTAAAATTTTACCAAGAAGAATTACCGGAACATCATTAAAGTACCAAAGAAAACTTTCTGTAGCAATTAAAAGATGCAGACAAATCGCTTTGTTACCTTATGTAGGAGACAACTTAAAATAATAACCCTTAAATACTATAAAAAATGGACATTATATTATTAGAAAATGTAGAAAAATTAGGATTTAAGGATGAAGTTGTAACAGTAAAAAATGGTTACGGCAGAAATTTTTTAATTCCTCAAGGTAAAGCAGTTATGGCAACATCATCTGCTGTAAAAGTTTTAGAAGAAAAACTAAGACAACAAGCTAAAAAAGAAGAAAAGGTAATTGCTGATGCAAATGTAATTGCTGAAAGTTTAAAAGCTTTAACAATTAAAATTAGAGCAAAAGTTGCTGGCGGAACAAAATTATTTGGAGCCGTTACAACTGCTCAATTTATTTCAGCTCTTGAAAAAGAAGGACAAGAAATTGACAAGAGTTTTGTTAAGATTCCCGCAGCTAAGGAAACTGGAAAATATGAAGCAGATATCAGATTACACAGAATGGTTTCTGTTACAATTCCTTTTGAAGTAATTGCTGAATAAATTAAATTACAAATTTTAAAAGCCCGATTTATTCGGGCTTTTTTATTGCCTAAATTTTCCTTTTTTCACACTAAAAAATCTCTTGAATTTTCTTAGATTTGCAAGCTAATAAAAAATTTATGGCTTTCGATATTAACATGATAAAAAAGGTGTACCAAAAGTACCCTACTGCAGTAGAAGTTGCAAGAAAAGTAACGGGGAAACCTTTAACTCTTTCTGAAAAAATACTTTACACACACCTTTGGAACGGAAATGCAGACACTGCATTTACAAGAGGTGAAGACTATGTTGATTTCGCACCAGACAGAGTGGCTATGCAAGATGCAACTGCACAAATGGCATTATTGCAATTTATGCAAGCAGGAAAAGATAAAGTAGCGGTACCCTCTACAACACATGCCGATCATTTAATTTTGGCAAAATTAGGAGCCGATAAAGATTTGCAGGAAAGTTTAAATACCAACAATGAGGTGTTCAATTTTTTAAGTTCAGTATGTAATAAATACGGAATTGGATTTTGGAAACCAGGAGCAGGAATTATCCATCAAGTAGTATTGGAGAATTACGCTTTTCCAGGAGGAATGATGATTGGAACCGATTCTCATACAGTAAATGCTGGTGGACTTGGAATGGTAGCAATTGGTGTTGGTGGAGCTGATGCAGTAGATGTAATGGCAGGAATGGCTTGGGAGTTAAAATTCCCAAAATTAATTGGAATTAAATTAACTGGAACATTAAGCGGTTGGGCTTCATCTAAAGATGTGATATTAAAAGTGGCAGGAATACTTAATGTAAAAGGAGGAACTGGTGCTATTGTAGAATATTTTGGTGAAGGAGCTACATCACTTTCAGCAACAGGAAAAGGAACCATTTGTAATATGGGAGCTGAAGTAGGAGCAACTACATCAACTTTCGGATATGATGAAAGTATTGAAAGATATTTAAGAGCAACAGATAGAGATGATGTTGCTGATGCTGCAAACGATATAAAAGAACACTTAACAGGAGATACGGAAGTTTACGAAAACCCTGAACTTTATTTTGATGAAGTAATTGAAATTAACTTATCAAAATTAACACCACATTTAAACGGACCTTTTACGCCAGACTTAGCAACTCCAGTTTCAGAAATGAAAGAAAAGGCAGTGAAAAATGACTGGCCTTTAGATGTTGAATGGGCACTTATTGGTTCTTGCACCAATTCTTCTTATGAGGATTTAACAAGAGCTGCTTCTATTGTAGAAGATGCGGTAAGTAAAGGACTAAAACCCAAAGCAACTTTAGGAATAAATCCTGGTTCGGAGCAAGTACGATTTACAGCTGAAAGAGATGGATTGATGGATTCGTTTATGAAGTTTGAATCCACTAAAATATTTACCAATGCCTGTGGGCCTTGTATCGGACAATGGGACAGAGAGGGGGCTAGTAAACAAGAAAAAAATACGATTGTTCATTCTTTTAACAGAAACTTTGCCAAGCGTGCGGATGGAAACCCAAATACACATGCATTTGTAGGTTCACCTGAAATGGTAGCAGCAATTGCAATTTCTGGGAGATTAGATTTTAACCCAATTACTGACACACTTACTAATGAAAACGGAGAACAAGTAAAACTATCAGAACCTACGGGAATAGAATTACCAAAAAACGGATTTGCCGTAGAAGATAATGGATACCAATCACCAGCTGAAGACGGAAGTGGAATTGAAGTAGTGGTTAGTTCTGAGTCCAACAGATTACAATTATTAACTCCTTTTACCCCTTGGGATGGAGAGAATATAATAGGAGCGAAACTATTGATAAAAGCAGAAGGAAAATGTACTACTGACCATATATCAATGGCAGGACCATGGTTGAGATACAGAGGACATTTAGACAATATTTCTAACAACTGTTTGATTGGCGCTATCAATGCATTTGGAGGAAAAACAAATGCTGTAGTAAGCCAGATAGATGGAAGTATTGATGAAGTACCAAATATTGCAAGAACCTACAAAGCAGCAGGAATTACTTCTATTGTAGTGGGTGATCATAATTATGGTGAAGGATCATCAAGAGAACATGCAGCAATGGAACCAAGGCACCTTGGTGTAATGGCCGTAATCGTAAAATCTTTTGCTAGAATCCATGAAACAAACCTTAAGAAACAAGGAATGTTAGGACTTACCTTTTCTAATGAAGCTGATTATGATTTAATAAAAGAAGATGATACTTTCAACTTTACTGATTTAAATGCATTTTCAGATGGAAAACAATTGACTTTAGAAGTGGTTCATGCTAACGGAACAACTAATACTATTATATTGAACCACACTTATAATGAATCTCAAATTGATTGGTTTAAGGCAGGATCTGCTCTTAACTTAATAAGAAAACAGAACTCTTAAATCTAATAAATTATTTATAAAAAAGAAATCCCACTGAAAAGAGGGATTTTTTATGTTTACATTTTTGATAAAGCTTGTCTATAATTATCAATAGCAACAAAATAATCAGGATCTTCCAATACATTCACATCACATATTTTTTCTGCCCTTTTAATCAATTTTACACAATCAGGTGCAAGATGTCGCAAGTGAATTGTCTTTCCGTTTTTTTGGTATCGATCCGCTAATTTATTTAAAGATTCAATTGCAGATTGATCTACTACTCTACTTTCTGCAAAATCAACTACCACTTCATTAGGGTCGTTTTTTACATCAAATTTAGAATTGAAAAGTTCAATAGAACCGAAAAATAATGGCCCAAAAATCTCATAATGTTTTATACCATGTTCATCTGTATGTTTTCTCGCTCTAATCATTAGAGAGTTTTCCCAAGCAAAAACCAATGCCGAAACAATAACCCCAGAAATTACGGCTACTGCCAAATCGAAAACTACAGTAAGTACTGTAACTAATATTATTACAAAAATATCAGATAATGGTACCTTATTAAGAATACGGAAACTGTTCCAAGCAAAAGTACCAATAACCACCATAAACATAACTCCTACCAATGCTGCAATAGGGACCATCTCAATATAATCTGATGCAAATAAGATAAACACTAATAGAGATAATGCAGCTGTAATACCCGAAAGTCTTCCTCTACCACCAGATTTAATATTTATAATAGACTGACCAATCATAGCACAGCCACCCATACCACCAAAAAATCCATTTAAAATATTTGCTCCACCTTGAGCGATACATTCTTTATTCCCGTTTCCGTGTGTTTCGGTAAGTTCATCAATTAAGTTAAGAGTCATTAACGATTCTATTAAACCAATAGCCGCTAATATTAGAGCGTAAGGAGCAATAAATTTAAGAGTTTCAAAATTCAAATCTATTAAAGGAATATTAAAGGTTGGAAGTCCTGCTTTAATTCCCTCTCCCCCATTTTCCTGAATAAACGAAAGTACAGTAGAAGTTTCTACATTACCAAATATAACTATTACAGAAACTACTACAATTGCAGTAAGTGCAGAAGGAATTTTTTTAGTCAATTTTGGTAAAAAATACATAATCCCCATAGTAAGGAAAACCAACCCTAACATATTATACATTAGCGTTCCTTCCAACCACTCTCCTCCCACTTTAAACATTCCTAATTGAGAAGTAAAAATTACTATTGCTAAACCATTTACAAACCCCATCATTACCGGATGAGGAATCATTCTTACAAATTTCCCCATTTTTAATAAACCTGCAAATACCTGAAATAATCCTGATAATATTAATGTAGCAAACAGAAACTGTAGTCCCATCATTGCTCCTTCAGGACCCATAGCATTCCCTTCTTTTATTAAATGTACCATTACTACAGCAAGAGCTCCTGTAGCTCCAGAAATCATTCCTGGCCTTCCACCAAAAATAGCTGTAACTAATCCCATCATAAAAGCACCATACAAACCAATAATAGGAGATATTCCTGCCACAAATGCAAAAGCAACTGCTTCCGGAACTAAGGCTAAAGATACTGTAATTCCTGATAAAACATCATCCTTTATACTCCCTTGAGAACGCTCAATAAATTTAAATCTTGACTTCATTTAATCTATAATTTTTAAGTTCGCGAAAGTAAGAAATACTATCCATCCAATAATCCGAATTTTAAATAAAAAAATCCGTCCAAAAATGGGAAGGATTATAACTGATATTTTTTTATTATCTTTACCAAATAAAATCTAACACTATGGAATATAAACCAGAATACTCTATCTTTTTTATCAAATTTTACGGTTACTTTATGTTCTTATTTGCAGGAGCTCTTCTTATAAGTAAAGAAGGAAGGAAATGGATGATTAAATCCTCTCAAGATGAAACAAACATAGTTTTGACAGGTATTATTTCATTGTTGATTGGACTCCCCGTAATTATTCTACATAATATTTGGACGGCAGATGTTTTAGGGTTTATAACTTTTATTGGATGGATGACAACTTTAAAAGGTGTTGTGAGAATTGCATTTCCTTCATTTGTAGCAAATAAGATGAAAGAAAAGACAGAAAATAGTCTGAATATTTTGTTAATATTTGCTATGTTATTGGGTGCAGGACTAATATACTGTGGATACTACCCTTATTGGTGTTAAGAAATTTTGGATGAAGAATAAAACAAATAGATTGTTTATCTTGTTTCTATCAATGGGAACTGGTATCGGAATCATTTTTGGAGTATCATTGGATGCCGTTTTTGATAATACTGGACTTGGAATACCCTTAGGAATAAGTTTTGGTGCAGGAATAGGAATTGTTTTCTGGTCTATAATGGAAAAGAGAAATGATAAAAATGAAAAATGAGAATCATTGCTCAAATACTTCTTTTATTAATAACAATAATAGTTTTTATTTTTGCATTACTATCTGGATCTGAAGGATATGGTGGAGGATTTATGGGGATTGTAAAAAACTCACCCAATGCTTTACCTTGGCTTCTACTATTTGGACTGAATTATTTGGTGTGGAAGAAAGAATTATTGGGAGGCATAATCTTAACAATATTTGGTTTGTTTATTACTTGGTTATTTAACTTTAGCGGACCAAATTTTTGGTGGACTACCTTTGCTTTTACTTCATTTATTACACTATTAGGTGTTTTATTTATATATTTGCATTTAAATGATAGAAGAAAAAAAATCTGAAAAAGAATCCAATTATATTGGAATAGGTTTGTGTTTT
>Ga0257121_1002719_pt1 | contig 12239 bp, 12 predicted proteins | sample SI106_100metaG_FD_190180 | JGI IMG/M metagenome (GOLD analysis project Ga0257121, IMG submission 190180) | Marine microbial communities from Saanich Inlet, British Columbia, Canada - SI106_100 | ecosystem: Environmental > Aquatic > Marine > Inlet | place: Canada: British Columbia | collected... | reverse complement strand
TGCTACTGATCCACTGGCACCAAACGCACTTTTCATCATGCCTACCAGTCCACCCAGTGCCGGACCGAATGCTTTCAGCAGTCCCGTCTCGATGCCTTGGAATTGGCTGGCTAGTACTTTGGTCGCCTGTTCGAATGATGTGAGGTTACCGACCAAACTGCTTACCTTTGCTTCCTGTTCGTCGTTTACACCGTTCAAATCCAACATCCTATCTCTAAACTCAAGCAACGGTCCTTGCAATCTTGTGAATCCCACCGTGCCCGTCACAGTGGCATCTCGAAATCTTTCAACACTGCCTGGTACTAGATTAGAAAAGTCCCGTAGGGCCTCACCACTGCTGGATGTACCAGAAACTAAATTTTGTATGACTCCTCGTAATTGAGGAATGTTTTGAATCAGTTCAATTGACGCCTCTGTTATCGGTCTGCCTCCAGTAGCAATTAGGTCCTGTACACCTTCTGTCAATCCAGGTGCCGCTTTTGAAACTGCTCCTGCAAATCCTTGTAGCCTCTGACGTGTCTCTTCGGTTACATTTTGTAGTGATACTTGAAATCTTTCATTGGCTTTTTGTGCTTCTATCTCATTCATCAAATCTTGTCGCTGAGCACCTGTGAGTTTCGCCAGTTTGTCAAGTTCTAGTGCAAAGTTTATCGCACTGTTTACTCTTTGCCTCTCGGTTAACTGGTTTAATACTCCTGTCCTTCTTTGAGAGTCTAAGTTTAGTAGTAGTGTTTCGTTTATTTCATCAACGGTGAATCCCAGTGGTGCCAGTCTGTCTATGCCTAGTCTTCTAGTTTCTGCACCAAGTCTGGCAATCTCTTTCGCACCTTTTGTTGTTGATCCAAACAGTGCCGCCAAGTTGTTTGAGTTGCTGGCCACGAGTTTTGCGAAGTCGTCTAATGGCAGTGCCGCCTCTCCGGCCGCAAGCCTAAGGTCCACTATGGACTTGCCAAAGTTGGCACCCGTCTGTGACAGCTGTCTGAATGTTTCTATGTTGACATCAAGCCTGGTACCAAGTATTCCTAAGCCTTTGACGTTGTCAGTGAATGCACTGATCGAACCCTGTCCCTCGAATGCCGCCTTGCCCAGTCCTACGAAAGATTTACCAACCTTGTTGGTAATATCTCTTAATTGCTGATTGGCTTTGATTAGGTCGTCTTGTATTTTGACTTGTTTTTCAATTTGGTTGTATCGTTCGGTACCAATTTTAAATTGGTTCCTTGCCTGCTCCAACAAGCTCTTTTTCTGCTTTAATGATTCCTCGTCGGACTTGTTGATCTTCTTGGCCAGCTCTACTAATCTCTTGGATTCTATAGCGGCCTTCTTCTCAGTCGAAGATGCACCACCTCTACCACTGCCTCCACTGTCGGCTATCTCCTGTAGATCCTTGATTATCTGTGTTAACGTTGCCATACGACTTTTAAAATTACCTTTTTATACGCACATAAATATTGACACATACATGCTTTTAGTGTATATTTATAGAATAAAAAATGACTGAAAATGCAAACCCATTAAACAAGTACTTCAGACAGGCATCCATATATGTCAAATTGCCCTCAGGTACAGACTATCCACAAGATGTTGTAACAAAGTCTGAAACAGGTGAGATCGGCATTATGCCCATGACTGCCAAGGACGAAGTCAGATTCAAGACACCGGACGCACTCATGAACGGACAGGGTGTGGTGGATGTCATAGAGAGCTGTGTGCCAGACATCAAGGACGCATGGCAGATCAAGAGCTACGACCTGGACACCATCCTGGTTGCCATAAGGATCGCCACGTACGGTGAGACCATGGAGATAAATTTCAACGTGCCGGGTGCCAACGAGAGTGTTGCACACACTGTGAACCTGCCAGCCATACTGGACGAGATACAGAAGACAACAGTGGACACAGTATTCACGCTCAAGGACGGATTGAAGATAACAGTACAACCACTGACATACCGAGACATGACTTCAACGTCACTGCAGACGTTCCAACAGCAGAAGATGTATAGCGCCATCCAGGACTCCGAACTGCCAGACGAGGACAAGGCAACGAGATTCAATGATGCATTCGCAAAACTGACTGAACTGAACAGTAGCATACTGTTGAAGAACATGGCATCGATCACCATGACAGATGGGACGGTGATAACCGATCCCGCACACATAAAAGAGTTCGTTGACAACGCCAACGCAACGATGATCAAAGAGATCGAAACCAAACTAATGGATCTGAGGACACAGGGTGCAGTGAAGCCACTGAAACTGAAAGCGTCGGAAGAGCAGATCAAGAAGGGTGCACCAGCTTCGTATGAAGTGCCGGTGACATTTGATACATCAAATTTTTTCGTATAACGCTACTGTCACAGGCGGACTCTGAAATCATGACAACCTTGAAGGACATGGAAAATTCACAGAAGGAACTCAAGCACGAACTGATGAAGATATGTTGGTACATGCGGGGCGGACTTTCATACTCGGAGGCGTCAGCACTGAGCCCAACGGAACGTGAGATAATAGCACAATTGGTAAAAGACAACATGGAAACGACCAAGAAAACAGGTCAACCTTTCTTCTAGATCGTTATATAATACTTTAATGGCAATCAACAAATCTGATAATTACTACTTGTATGTCTGAGAAAGACCTAGTCAAAGAACTCAAAGCTGAAATCGTAGAAATCACAAAAGACCGTGATGATGCCTTGGACAAAGTCAAGGCCAAGGAAAGCCGGATGAAGCAGGTGTTGATCAAACTGGAACACTCCACACAGGACGTGAAGACGGTGGGACACAAGATAGGTGAACAGAATCGACAGATAGCGGACCTGGAGGCCAAGTTGGACACAAAGGGCAAGTTGTTGGACGAGGCACTGGAAAAAATAAAAGGCATACATGAAGACTCAACAGAAAAAACAGACACCCACACAGACGATCCAGAATTGGATTAAGGATTTTGTAACTAAACCAAATCCTGTGTTTGGTAACCTACCGCCTTGTCCATACGCACAAAAGGCCATTGTTGAAAACAAAGTAACTTTTTTAGAGTTGGATGGTGTTGCTGGTTATCCCACACTGTATCAACATATTTTAGAATGTGATTTTGAAGAAAAAGATGTGCTGTGCATGATAGCACAACCAGATCAATTTACAGCCAACGAAACTGTCAAACTAGCAAACGACCTCAACAATTATTTTATGGGCAAAGACATTGTGGTGTTGGAGGATCATCCCAAGATTGATGAATATGTTAAAGATGTAAAATTAAACAACGGTCACTACATACTGTTCCTGGTACAGCGACTGAGCAAACTGAACAAGTTCTCCAAGATGTTGGAGAATGGTCCGTACTATAAAAATTGGTCTAAGAGTTATCTGAAAGAAGTGAAAGGTTTCCGAGATCCCGCAAAGACTCGATCCTAGAATCTCTCTTACACAACATACGATACTGCCGCTTGTTGCGGCTCCATTCCGTGCCCGTCCACCACTCGAACCCCCGATAGTTGGCCTTGTACTCCGATGATGTTTCGTATCCCGATCCCATGTAGAAGTAACTGACGTAGTTGTTGGCGGCCCACTCTATCTCCATGTCCAGCGTCACGTCTGATATGGGCACGGTGTTGGCGTGTATGACTGATTCCAGGCCGTGCAGGTCCTTGGCGTCGTAACTGTCGATGGTGCTGTAGTGCTCGTCCTCGTACCTGTAACGCTTCTGCTTGGTGAATCCCAGTATGTTGTCAGCGGTGCCGGTGTAGAATATCATGAACTGGTCACGTGGGTGGTAGTGTGCGAATGGGTCGTAGTCCTGCGTGAACTTTTTCCTCTCCATGTACTGTTTGTAGATGTGCGGCAGTCCCAACAGTTTGACCATCTCGGATGCGTCAATTATTTTCACACCGATCTCGTCGCCCTGGTACTCGTGTCGCTTGTATCTGGGTTTGTACAGGTCTAGGTTTATGCGTGTGCTACGTGATTGGTAGAACACTTCCTTGTTCATGACCGGGTGGTCCAGCGCCAGCCATCCCCGCTCCAGCGCCTCGTGTTCCTCGTCCACGTCCACCATGGCCATGGGTCGGCATATCACAAGGTCCTGGTGTTCCTGTTTGCCGAGGCTGTGATCAAAGATTAGTTCCATTGTGTACTACTTAATGGAACGTCAGAGACGGCTTACGCCATCTGAAACTTCGCTTACGCTCGTTTCGTTTTCTAGATTTACGCTTACGCAAAGTAAAAATTAACGGTGTACGCATATTGCGTGCCCTGTGGTAGATGAGCAGTCACAATTCGGCTATTTCTAGCCGAACCGACTTGAACCCTGTGGTGAGTTCGCAGTCACTATACATCGCTACTTTCGTCGGGCGGTTGTGCTGTACCCGTTTGCTCATTCATTACAACGCGAGCCTACTAGATCCTTGTATAATAGTATCTAATAGACCTGAGGATTATCTTTTTCTAAGAGCCTCATCATTTTTTGCTGTCTGCATCTAAGGATTCACCTGTCGCTTGTTAGCCGCATTTCCTTGCTCACTGGTTGCGATGCTATGTTTGCCTATGGGGAAGTTTGTTTGCCTGGTGGAAGGATACGGTTGCCCTTCAACTACTATATAACATAGATAAAAATGTCAGTCAATCTTTTTGGCTTTAAATACCACAATGCACTGGACGTACCAAGGAAACGAAATTACCAATATACCCGAAGAGGTTGTGGGATTTGTTTATCTCATAACAAATACAACCAACGGTAGGATGTACATAGGCAAGAAACTTGCTAGATTCAAAAGATCTAGGCCTCCACTCAAAGGCAGAAAGAACAAGCGTAGGTACAAAGTTGATTCTGACTGGCAGGACTACTACGGATCAAGCGACGATCTCACAATAGACGTTAACAAAATTGGTAAAGATAAATTCACAAGAGAAATACTTTTCTACTGCAAGTCTAAAGCAGAACTATCATATGTGGAGGCACGTGAACAATTCTCACGCAAGGTTCTGGAAACCAACGATTACTACAATGGTCATATACGTGTGAGAGTACACGGCAAAGGAATCCTCAAGTCGTAAAAAAACCCCCGACTATTTCTAGCCGGAGGCTTTGGGTTTTGCAAAATCCAATTATAGATTACGCCGCCGTTTTGGCCGCGTTCTTCACTTCTTGAATTTCTTTTCTTCTTGCTTTGATCAGTTTAGATAATTCTGCTAGTGCCTTTCTGGCTCTTGTTGCAGAGGCTTTTACACCCTTATCAACAAACTTCCCATTCTCTTCTGAGTAAGTTTGTATCGCTGTCATTATAGCGTCGTGTGTTTCATTTGACATAATTATATCCTTCCTTTATTATCGTACGATTAACATTAATTAACGTCAGTGTAATTAAAGCATGTAAGAAGTGGTTTTGTCAACATAAAAATTAAACAATTATGTCAACATCATTGGCATAGTTGGTAAAACCATTTTCTTTTACAACTTTTAATACAGAATTCACCCTGCTTACCAATTCGTCTTTGTGTGATATTAGGAATATGTTCTTCTTCTGTGTCCTGCTCATGTCTTTCAACACTGCCATGGAACTCTCAACACCGGATATGTCCATGCCGGCATCGATCAATTCATCTATGAACAACAAGTTGATCTGTTGATAAAGGCTTTCCCAAACATCTCTGAATGCCCAACTTAGACTTAATATTAGTCTGTTTCTCTCACCTCTGCTCAGGTTGTCGAAGTCTAGTTCTCTGCCCAACTCCTCGATACGCACACTCAGGTCTGATTGGAAAGTCACTGTGTGCGGCAGTTTCACTTTGCCCAAGAAGTATGCCAATCTCTGATTCAGGTATGTCAAGTTCTGTTCTATGATCCTTGTTCTTATGAATGAATCCTTTGCTGTCAAAAGTTTGTACAGGAACTCCTGGTGCCGGTGCAAGTCTTCTAGTTCGTTTGCCTTCTCATAATCTACATCTTGTATTGCAGATTTCTTCATTTCTGCGATCTGTTCTGCGTAGGTGTCTTCCTTTTTCTCTGTCTGGTCTAACTGCCTCTTTAGGTCCTGCAGAGATCCTTTGTGGTTGAATGCCTCGTCTATGGTGTCGTAGTACGTTTCAGGCATTTGTCCTAGATCACCTACCTCGTCTATGCCTTCCTGTATTTTTGCTAGGTCTGTTTTCAGTTTCGTCACGTAGTCCGTGGATTCTGTGAGTTGTACTTTCAGTTTGTCAACAAGATGTGTGTGTTTGTCGTCATGTAGTTCTTGTTCGCACGTTGGACATTTCTGTTGCTCTGCATATTCGAGGTCCGCATTTGTTTTTGTTACTGTGCTTTCCGCTTTTGTTAGAGAGTTTTCGTGATACGCTTTCTCTTTCTCTAGACTTCTCAGCATGTTCTGTAATTCATTTCTCTTCTGCAGTTTCTTGTGTTTGGCTATCTCTATCTCACTGTCTACTTTGTCCAGTTCCGCTATCGCTTCTTTGAAACTGTTTATGTCATCGTCTTTTTGCTTTGTCCAAGCGTTTGATCTTATCTGCAGGCTTTCTATGGATTCTTGAATCTTTTCATTGGATGCGACCCTGGCATCTATCTTTAATTTTTCTTCGGTCAGCATCTGTTTTGTTGCTTTCTGTTTCTCCTTCAAAAGGTCTGCTTTTTGTGAAAGCAGTGTTATACCCAGCAACTGTTCAATTATCTCTCTTTGTTCTGCCTGTTTTGTAGACAGGAACGGTTGTGTGTAGGTGTTCAGTGCTATTATGTTTTTGAACATGGAATGTGTCATGCCCATCAGTTTGTTTATTTCTACCTGTGTTTCTCTGTTCTCACCTTGTGCTTCGTTGCTCTCTGTTTTTTGTTCTATGTCGTTGGCATAGAATCTAAATATCTGCGGTTTACGTCCTCTCTCGATTGTGTATGTTATTCCATTTTTCACAAACTTAACACCAACCAACATGCCCTTTTCGTTAGTTTTGTTTACAAGATTGTCTCTTCTGATGTTTGTTAATGCTTCACCAAAGAACACATAACTCAGTGCGTTTATGATAGTTGTCTTGCCTGTACCGTTCCTGGCACCTGCATCATCGCCACCTAGGTCCATGTTCTCACCAATCACCAGCACAAGGCTTTTATTTGAAAAATCTATTGCTTGGGCCTGGTTGCCCACACTCATGAAGTTCTTTACCGTGAGTTCTTTAATCGTTAGCAAGTCGTTTCCTCTTCCATTCGTTATATCCCTTCAGCCACTCTTCCTGTGTCACAGGTTTAGCAAGTTGATCCAAAAGCGATTGTTTGGTTATAGGCACCTCAAGATCGCCCTTCAATACTTTTATCAATTTCTTTTTACTAATTCTGGACATCTAGGTCATTGTAAATTGCTGTTAATACGTTCTTGTCATAGACTTCTGAGTCCACGCCCTGTAACTGCTTGATAACGATTTGATCCACGCTGTCAAACTTCTGAACTTCCACCAGTGGTTGTTGTGCGTTGTCCACCTGTTCCGGTATCAGTTGTAGTTCTCTCAATTGGTATTTGTCTATGAATGTCTCTCTCACGAAGTTCGCTTCTTCGTAACTGATTTTGATATCGAGTGTTACTCTAACGTACATCTTTGGTTTTAGATATTTGTCTGGGTCTTCCAACAGTTCAGACACTTTGATGGTAATGTATCTCGGCATATCTGGCCAATTGATATATTTTGGTTTTCCACCATACTCTATGATCATCATACCTCGGTCATCGTCCCAAGCATCTGCGTAATTGTGTGGGAAAGCGTTGCCCATGTATGTCACATTTTTCATAATCTGTCTTTTATGGAAGTGTCCTGAGAACACTTTACCGCAACCTGCGAAATGATCAGTCTGTATTCCGCCAACATCTGGCATTTCTACCATTGCGTTCATTTTGAAGTAAGGCAGTTCGAAGTGTCCAAACACGTACTTCTGTTTCATTTTTTCAATTTTTTTCCATTCGTCTCCCACAACCCACGGTATGATTGCAACATCGTCTTCCACCAACCATTCATTCACAATGTGTATGTTTGGAATGTTCCTGATGTATTCCATTGAATTGATCTCTCTCTTGTCTCTGTAGTACAGATCATGATTGCCCATGATCACGTACACTTTCTCAAACGCCGCACCCAATCTCTCCATGTTGGACACTGTGTAGTTCATCGTGGAAACGTTTGTGGCTGACCTATGATGATGCCAGTCTCCGAGGAATATACAGGTCTCACAGCCTTCTGCCTTTGCTTGTGATATGAACCATTTTACGAACTCTTCACAGTCGTCGTTGTGTATACGACTGTTGCCCTTGAGCCCAAAGTGTATGTCCGTGAAACAGGCCATCTTTTTAAAAAATGCCATTGATTACCACTTCTTCTTGACAATTGGTTTATGATTGGTCATGTCTATCTTGTTCTTGAACTTGACCCCTTCGAAATCTTCCTTGAGGTCTAGATTTTCGCCCTTCTTCTTGAATCTCTTATTCAGTTTTGCTAGAGTTGTCTTGTTGACCTCATGCACATCACCATGTGCTGTCTTCATCATCTCCTTGTATGATGGACCTGCGGTGGTGTTCTCATTCTGTCTTGTGAAACTGGGCATCATGCCGTTGAACTCTAACAGGTCGTCTCTGATTGCTTGATTCTTCTTTTCTATGTTCAGAATCCTTGTGAAACTGTTTGTGATCGCCGCTGTGTAATATGCAAACGGGTTATCAGATTTTGACTCATCAAATTGTAGTCCAATTTGACTTAATTGCATCAACGCCTGTGACTGCATCTCGTCATTGTACGTGTAACCTCTCCAGTTGGCCCTGGTGCCATATCTCTCACACAACTTCATGTACATCATTGCCAGTTGGTTGGTCATCTTGCCGTGGTCCACAGAAAAGTTTCCGTTGCTCATTCCTCCCACCCAGTGGGATTTACCCACGCACACCAGTTTGCCTTTTTTGTCAAACTTGTAGTGTTGGAACGGAGGAAAGTTCACTTTGCTGTGATGATCCGCCACTGTCTTTGGATTCTTTTTCCTTTCGGCGTCCATGGGCACGTGATCGAACATCATGACTCTGAAAACGAGGTCTGTCTTCTCTATCTTCCTGGAGCTCACTGTGTAGTCCACTAGTTTTATCTTTTTCAGTCCAGCCGCTTTGGCCTCTTCCCATGCTTCCTGTGTCAAACGCTTGGCCTTGGCCTTCCTGGCCTGTGCTACAGCACTGGCGTTGACCTTCTTCAGATTGGGCACTATGAGGTCATATTGTGCATCCTCGGGTGTGACGTAAGAACAGTAGGTGTTCTTGCTGGCGTGTATCTGTGCCAGTAAATCTCTGTTGTTTAGGTATTTGACTCTCTTCATAAATCCTTTACTTTATATTAGTGTAAGTGACCACAAACAGGCCGGTTGAATCGTGTCGTATGGTGAATTAAGTGTGCCTAGAATAATGCCTATAAATATAGTTAAAGTATACAAAATTTTACAAGGGAAAGCAACCATTATAATGGCAAATGAATTTGGTAGGATAGTAAAGAACGTGGGACAGGGTTTCTTCGACAGGACACTGGCTAGATTAAAGGGCGCCGGCGTTACCCCTTTGGACAGCCAGATAGGCGGACAACGTTCAATGGCTAAGTGGTCCGGCAGGAACGACACACGAGATTGGAGGGTCAAGTTAACAATACCAACGGGTGCCTCTGCACTGAGAAAAGCACTTTTGGAAAACAACAATCTACTTGCACCACTAAAGGACATAGGCGGCATATTCTGGCCGTTGACACCAGCGGTTGTAATACAGCATTCCGCAAATTACAATCCCCTGGCACAGACGCACAGCAACTACCCGTTCCAGGCATACCAGAACTCACATGTGGACTCAATGAACATCATCGGCGAGTTTCCGGTACAGAACCAACAGGACGCGGCCCATTGGGTGGCAACCGTGAACTTCTTAAGGACAGTGACCAAGATGTTCTATGGAAAAGACCAAGATTTGAAAGGCAACCCACCACCCATACTGCACATGTCAGGATACGGTGATCACATGTTTCAGAAGGTGCCTGTGGTTATTAACACATTCAATGTTGAACTTCGACCTGGCATAGATTACATATCCACCAAGCAGAATACTGTGTATCAAGGGCAATTGGCCAGTACTGGAAGCACAGGCAGAGAACTTGGTTTACAAAAAGAATTCAATCCCAACAGCATAGATCAAACATGGGCACCCACACTGTCAAACATATCAGTGTTGGTGACACCGATATACAGCAGGGATTCCGCCAAGAACTTCTCACTTTCAGAATTTGCACGTGGAAATTTAAATGGCAAAGGCAAAGGAGAGATAGGATTTATTTAATGGCCAAATACTCTTCCACATCACCATACTTCGCGACACCACAGAACGACATAAACCTCGAACCACTGGTTCGTAGGAACTTCGCCATAGAGGATGACGACCAGAGTTACACCATCGAGAGGACATACGCCTACAGGCCTGACCTACTGGCCTATGACCTTTACGGCACACCGAGATTTTGGTGGGTGTTCGCACAGCGTAATCCAGACCAGATAGAGGATCCCATCTACGACTTCAAACCAGGAGTGACCATACAGTTGCCAAAGCCGGCCAACATAAAACGTGACCTAGGGGTGTAGTATGGGAAAAATCGTAAAAGGCAAACCAATCACAATAAGAGCTTCGAAGAATTTCAATGCAAAAGGTTCCGATGGTGAATATCTTGACGCCGAAAGTTGGCGTAAGATCGGTGAGAACCTTACGAAACCAGCCAAGGGGTTGAGCAAAAGATTTCAAGACAACTTCAACAAGGAAAAGAAGTCAGCGGATAAGGGCTTGTACAACTGGAAGACCAGCGACGCCACTGCCAAATTGGTCAAAGAATTAGACCAGGAAGAAGTCACGGTCAACGGTTCGTCACTGCACAAAAACATATTGCACAAGTTCGCTTCATACAACACCCTGTTCACACTGAGTGGTCTGCGTGAGGAGGAACTACGGGATCACAGTTTCCTACACAACACGGTGCACGACGTGGTGGCAAGGTCGGGCGGAATAGGAGGCCCAACAGGTGCCAACGTGACCACATTCCGTACCAGGAAAGACCAACAGCCACAACAGCGTGCCAACGAGTCCAAGCAGTATGACGATTTTTACAAGGATGCCGCCGAGGTGCTCGAAAGGGGCAGGGACATCTTCTTCGAGGATGTAAACATGATATCCACGGTTGGACCGAGCGAGGAGCGTGGCCTGGCCGATTTCGTCAAGATGGAATTCAAGTTGCACGAACCCTATGGCATAACCTTCGTTGAGAAGATGAGGGCGGCCGCGAGACTGCAGGGGTACCTCGACCATCTGGATGCACCCATGCTGTTGACGATAGAATTCAAGGGATTTGACGAGCAAGGTAAACCCATGGACGGAGAGGGCACCGTGAGGAAGATCCCCATACTGATAACCAGGGTGGACCTGGACGTGAACGCCGGTGGCGCCATATACGACGTCACGGCGGTGCGTATACACGATATCGCTTTCGATGACAGATTCAAGTTCCCAAGGACCACAGTTAAGTTTACTGCCAACACTTTGGAGTTCGCTGGAGAACAGTTGGCTAAACAGTTGAATGACCAGATCAAGGACGAGAGGGATGAACACAATGTACGTGAGGTACTGGATGAGTACAGGATAGAGTTTGATGAAAAAGTATTGACAATAGCACAGGGTTTCTTCGGAACCAAGGACGTGCAGAACGCTGGTGGATCACCCAGCCTACAGAAGGGCGGTAATCCAAAAGCCGGACAGTTCGTTGAGATAGACACCGGTGAGACCGTGATAGACAGCAACACCAGTGTGACAAAATTGATAGAGGACATGGTGAGACAGACCAAGGGCTACGAGGACCTGGCCACTGACCTATGGCGTACGTACCTGATCAGGGCAGGCGTACTAAGGGAGAAGCAACAGAGTAGCGACGAGGAACTGAAGAAAATAATAACCAGTGACAGGTTCGAGGACGTGGTAACAAAGAATCCATTCGTGGATTGGTTCAAGATCAAGACCTCCGTACTTACGCACTACAAGGAACCATTGGACAAGATCAACAAGATGCACCGTAAGACCATAACCTACAAGGTCATACCTTACAAGATACACGTGTTGAAGTTCCTGAGACCGGGCACGTTCATGAAGGCCGGTGCGGCCAGGAGCCAGGTCAAGAAGCAGTACAACTACATCTACACCGGCGAGAATCAGGACAT
>Ga0257121_1002718_pt1 | contig 12240 bp, 7 predicted proteins | sample SI106_100metaG_FD_190180 | JGI IMG/M metagenome (GOLD analysis project Ga0257121, IMG submission 190180) | Marine microbial communities from Saanich Inlet, British Columbia, Canada - SI106_100 | ecosystem: Environmental > Aquatic > Marine > Inlet | place: Canada: British Columbia | collected... | reverse complement strand
TTTTTGGTGGACCTCTCGGTCCTTATTTCGAACTTTTTTAGAAAATTAAAATAATTAGAAACTTCACCCTCAGGCGTGAATTGAATTTTAGATATTTGTCGCATAATTGCATCATTATTAATTAGAAAAACAAAAAATATGAAAAAAATATTATTAACGCTAGTATTAGGGTTAGTATTACTAACAACTAATGCACAAGTAATCACAGCCGTTCCTTGTGATATGTTAGGTATGTCTGTAAATGTTGGTTCTCAAGAAACCATGATCAATATTTACCATTCAGGTCAATATATGACTCACCCCCAATCAGAAAATATTTTTATGTGGGAGTTTACAGACCAACAAGGAAACATAGTACATCAAGACACTTTAGTTGATGAGTCAACGATATCTTTTGGTCATAGTTGGTCTCTTTCTGATACAATAAATGTTACAGTACATTTTGTAAATGATTCGGCTAATACAGCTAACTGGAATATTAATCAAGGTTTGCCGCCTAATGGAAATTCAATTAATTGTTTATTTGAAGACCAGATATATTGGGAAACAGGAGCTCCTACACCATGGGGGAGCTGGACATTTATTCATAATAACCCCGGTGTTGATCAAAATGTTGTTTTAGCTGTTTATGATTTCTCTTATCAAAAGAAAGAACTTGTAAAAATTGTTGATATTCTTGGCAGAGAAACATCTTTTAAAAATAATCACATATTGTTTTATATTTATAGTGATGGAACAACAGAAAGGAAATATATTTCAAAATAATTGAAGAATCTATATTTTTTAGGATTAATATTTCTTTGTTTATCGAGTAGATCTCTTTACTCTTCTCAAGTAGATTCATTAAGATTAACTTGGGAAAATGAAGAACTGTCAGATTCTCTAAGATTTAATGCATTAGAAGAATATGACGAGTTATACTCTCTCGTTTCTCCTGACTCTGTACTTGTTGTACTTGATTATTATCATGATTTGGCAATTACAAAGGGTGCAGATCGACAATTATATAGGTCATTTCTTAAAAAAGGAAATATTTTTCGAATACAAGATAGAATTGATGAAGCAAGAACACATTATTATGAGGCCCAACTTGTAGCTAAAAAAATTAATAATGCTAGATTAGAAGCTATCATTATTGGAAACTTAGGTAATCTTCATCTAGATCAAGGTGAATATTTAGAGTCCATAAAAAAATATAATAAAGCAAAAAAGATTTTTGTTACTGAAGGTGATAAGGATGGTGAAGCTAGAATGCTTAATGCTACTGGAGCAATTAACTCCAGAATAGGAAATCACGATATTGCTCTAGTTAATTATGAAGAGGCATTAAGTATTTATAGCTTATTACAAGATGATGAGTATAATACTAGTTTAGGTACAACAACGATATTAATGAATATAGGCCTCATACATTTCAGAGATTCTTCATATATTAAAGCAGAATCATCTTTTATTGAAGCACTTAAAAGACTTAAAACTGATAATTATAAGTACTATATTGCAGGTTGCTACAGTATGCTGGCTCAAATATATTTATCATTAAATCAAATCGAAAACAGTTTGCTTTTTGCTAATAAAAATTTTGATATTAATAAAGAATTGGGTACTCAGAGTGGAATTTTAGAGGCTAAAATTATACTTGCTAAAATCATTTATCAAAAGAATAAATTTCAAGCAATTGAACAGTTAGAGAATATTCTAGAGTCAGTTTTTCAAGCTCAATCTTTAGAATCAAAAAGGGAAGTTTCTGAATTACTATATAAAGGGTATAAGTTTCAAAATAGAATGGATTTGTCTCTTAAGATGTATGAGTTCTTTAATTTATACAATGATAGTATTAAAGCAAAAATCGACAGTTATGCAATTGCTAGAGAAACAGTAAAAAATGAATACGAAAAAATATTGTTTGAATCTAAACTAGAAAATGAGAAAGAGAAAAACATTCTTAAATTAAATCAAATTAAGAAAATAGCTTTAATAATTTTTATCTCAATATTTTTAGTGCTCTTATTAATTTACTTTATTATATTAAATAACAATAAAAATACTAAAAAGAGAGATGATCTTTTAGAGCAAATTAAATTTCATAAAGAAAACAAGCTTAGTACTATTCTCGATTCCAATAAATTTGAATTGTCTAAGCAAAAAATAGACAATTATTTAAGTAGAGAATTAAATGAAACAGATTGGAAAGTTCTTTTACTATTATTAGACAACCCAATGGTACTCAATAAAGAGATTGCTGAAAAGTCTAATATGAGTATTGATGGTATTGGTTCTTCATTACGAAGAATGTACGAGTACTTTGAGATTAATGAAACTAAATATAAGAAAGTTGCCTTAATTCATAAGGCAGTTAATATTTCTGAATGAATATAAAAAGAAACCCACTCATTTGAGTGGGTTTCTTTTTGGTGGACCTTACGGTCCTAAGTTCGAACTTTTTTAGAAAATTAAAATAATTAGAAACTTCACCTTTAGACGTGAAGTGAATTTTAGATATTTGTCGCATAATTGCATATTATTAATTAAAAAAAATGATGAAAAAGATTTTACTAATATTACTTTGTTTTCCTCTGATTGGTTTTGGACAGTGTCCAACTATAGGTTTGCCAAATTCCTATAACTGCTCTGATATTGCTCAGTTTGTTATTGATTATCCAAGCTGTAAAAACTTACCTAGAACTTTATATTTACCATATACTTCTGGTGGGGATTTAACGAATTACCCAGGACTAGACCAATTAGATTCTATTAGTGGTCGTTTAGTTTGTGATGAATGTGATATAACTTCTTTTGCAGGTCTCTCTAATTTAAAATATATAAGTGGAGATTTAAAGATTGATGAGCCACATAATTTTGAATTAGACAATTTTTATGGTTTAACAAGCTTAAATTATATTGGTGGATCACTTAAATTATCTGAATGGTCTCTTGAATCTACTAGTGGATTAGATAATTTAAATAATGTAAATAAAATTGAAATATATGAATGTAATAGTTTAACAACTATTATTGGTTTTGAACAAATCGATACTCTCCTTGAAGGTCTATATATAGATGATAATTTTGCACTAAGCAATCTTAATGGCTTTAGTAGTTTGCAATATATTGGATCCGATTTAGAGATTAGAGATAATGCTCAGTTACAATCTTTGTCTGCTTTAATTAACCTTAAAACAGTAGAAGGAGAACTTGAGATAGGAAAAAACCCTATACTTACTAGTCTTTCTGGATTAGATAGCGTAATCCCAAATCTAATAGAATCACTTAATATATATCAATGTGATTCTTTAAGTTACTGTGCACTTGATAATATATGTGAGTATATTGATCAACAATATGGTATATCAACTATTTATGATAATAATACTAATTGTAATTCAATATTAGATATTTCAAATGATTGCAACACCTTAACTAATTCTAATATAGAGAATGTTATTAAAATCAAAAATATTATAAAAATTATAGATGTATTAGGTAGAGAAAGTGAACAGTTAAAAAATCAACCTCTATTTTATATCTATGATGATGGAACGGTAGAGAAAAGAATAGTTATAGAATAAAACACTAGATTAACAATGAAAAAACTACTACTTATATTACTTTGCTTGCCTATTATTGGGTTTGGGCAGAATGTAAACATACCTGATTCTAACTTTAAAACATATTTAGTTGGAGAGCCTTTAATTAATACAAATGGAGATACTGAAATTCAAATAAGTGAGGCAAATACATTTAATGGAACTATTTGGTGTGAAAATATGAATATTACTGATTTAACAGGAATAGAATATTTTATAAATTTAACAAGTTTATACTGTCCTAATAATCAGATTGCTACACTTAATACTAGCCAAAATATATCATTAACCTGGTTGAGTTGTTATGATAATCAGTTAACAAGCCTTAATCTAAATGGTGCTATTGCTCTGGAGGGTTTGTATGCTTGGAATAATCAACTTGCTAATCTTGATGTAAGCCAAAACACATCTTTAATTAGTTTGGTTTGCAATAATAATCAGTTAACATCTTTAAACTTATCTCAAATTTCGTGTGCTCTACAAATTAATGAATCTGACTTTAGTGAAAATCCAAATCTAAATTGTATTGAAGTGACTGATTTATCTTGTTGGCAAAATAATTTTATTGAATTTCTTGACACAACTTATCAGTACTATAGTACTAACTGTAGTGGAATATCCTCAATACAAGAGAACACTACAAACAAAGAACTTCTTAAAGTAACAGACCTATTAGGAAGAGAAACAAAACAAACTAATCAACCACTCTTTTACATCTATAATGATGGAACAGTAGAGAAAAGAATAATTCTTGAATAAACATAAACCCACTCAATTGAGTGGGTTCTTTATTGGTGGGCTTTACGGTCCTAATTTCGAACTATTTAGAAAATTAATAAGTAACTTTGCAAAGTGAAAAAAATACTATTTTTTATAACAATTATCGTGTTTTCAGTTTTTATACCAAAGAAAATACATGCACAATCAACATTTAAAGTTTTCGTATTAGCTGGTCAATCAAATATGCAAGGCCAAGGAAATATCTATGACGGATCTAATGGGGTTGCAGGAGATACTGTCGCAACATTTGTTCCATCTTGCCCAAGTAATATGTCTTGTAACTTTATTTTTAATATGTTAGATGGATATGGGGATGGTTGGAACGGTTGGACCTATGATATTGCGCAAAATGGTATTGTTGTTGCAACAGAAACGCTACTTTCAGGTTTTTCAGACAGTTCAATAATAACTCTTCAAAATGGTATTCCATGCTTTGTAATCATCAATTCTTCAGGCGCATATGGTAATGAAGTTTCATGGACATTTACAAATCCATCCGGTATTATTGAATCAACTCTATCAGTTGCAAATGGTGGAATACCTCCTCCTAATACACTTGTTGATCTTCTTGGAAATGATACACTTGGACAATGGCCAATTTTAGAGACAGGTGGAGCTTGGAGTATATTAAACGATATTTATCTTTACTATGAAAGAGGATCAGATACAATTAGAGATCAGATTACAATTGGTCAAGGAGCGAACAACAACATGTTTGGTCCAGAATTGATGTTTGCTTTTCAGATAGACCAATATTATCAGGAACCAGTATTAATAATTAAAACTGCATGGGGTGGAAAAAGTTTAGCTGAAGATTTTCGTCCGCCATCTTCTGGAGGAACAACTGGAGAATACTACAATAAAATGATTGATATAGTGAATCATGTTACCAATAATATTTCAACTGAATTTCCTGCATTAGGAACTAGCACCTATGAACTTGCAGGATTTGCTTGGTTTCAAGGTTGGAATGATGGTGCATCTAATAGTTTTCTTAATGAATACGAAAGTAATTTATATAATTTAATCAATGATGTTCGCAATGATTTAGGATCTCCTAATCTTCCAGTAGTTGTTGCAAGTACTGGACAAGGAGGGTATGAAAATCATACGGGTTGGATGCAAGATATGCAGGATATTATATCTATTGCTCAAGAAAATGTTGCATGCAATGATTCAATATATGGAGGTACATTAGGTTTTGTTAACACTAAGCCATTCTACCCAGCTGTTTCTGAATCTCCAGAAGATGCCGGATACCACTACCATAATAATGCTCTCACATTCTTAAATATTGGTAAATCAATCGGTGATGAGATGATACTTGCTATAAACAACATTGCTTATTGTTCTACCACATCATTAATTGAGTTAACTAATAAAAAGCAATTGATTAAAATTATTGATATATTAGGTAGAGAATCTAAAGATTTGAAGAGCCAACCTCTATTTTACATCTATGATGATGGAACGGTGGAGAAGAAACTAATTCTTGAATAAACAAAAACCCACTCAATGAGTGGGTTTCTTTTTGGTGGGCCTCTCGGTCCTAAGTTCGAACTTTTTTAGAAAATTAATTTCTTTGGATATGTAAGGAAATACCCTTAGCAGTGAAGAGATAGCTGAAAAATATCTTTATAATTGCAAAAAATAAAGAACTATGAAAAGATTCTACTGATATTCGCTATTTATTTTAGATTAACTCAAATAAAACAAAATGCATAATAAACGCAACCTACTTTTAGTGATTATAATAATTGTATTTAGTAATACATTACTATCGCAAATACCCACCAATGGACTTGTTGGTTACTGGGCATTTAGTGGAAATGCTAACGATTCTAGTGGAAACAATTTAAATGGAACCGTTAACGGCGCTGTTTTAACCCAGGACCGCTTTGGAAACTCATCTTCTGCATTCAATTTTGATGGCATTGATGATTATATTTTAGTAAATGACGATGATCTTTTGTCTTTTCCAAATAATGAATTCACTTTCTCCTTTTGGGTTAATCCGACATTAACCCAACTTCCACCATCTCCAGCATTTGAAGAAGATTTTGAGTTAAATATAAGTTATTGGACTGGAGATCTTAGTTGGTCCGTTCAAAATGATAAATGGGTTAGGCATTTTGGAGCAACAGCCAGTGCTGGAACAGGACCTAATGGTGCTCAATCTGGAAGTAAATATCGTTATTACGAAACATCAATTCCTGGGGACAATCATTCAGTGCCGTACAATGGAACAATGGTTTCCCCTGATATTGACTTAACAACAAGTGATACGTCAGAATTGTCATTTTATTTTCATGCCTATGGAGCTACAATGGGAACTCTTGATGTAAGAGTAGGATCAAGTAACCTGGGTTACACATCAGTTTATACTTTATCAGGGCAACAACAAACATCTAGTTCAGCTCCTTGGCAGAATGTAACAGTTGATTTATCAGCTTTTTTAGGAGAAGTTGTACATCTCGTGTTTGAATATACCAGTCAAGTTGGCACAAATACATACACAGGCGATATCGCTATTGATAATATTACAGTATCACAATCCACACAATACTCCTACAGTCCAAAAATAGGAATAATGGGTAAAAGAGAATTTAGCCAACCATATGTTTTAGACTGGGAGTATAATATATTTGGAACAACAGATACCACAGTTGGACTTGTGTGCTGGACGAATAACGGCCAAAATGGTGTATTTGGAGACGGTCAATCAGTACTCCATTCTATGAACTTTACTCCAGGAATTTGGACTAACTTTATATATTCTTCAGATGGTGATAGTCTTAGATATTATAAAAACGGGGTTAAACTAGGTACCATACCTAAAAACACATCTGGATTAAATCTTTCTAACCAAGATGGTGATTTAACTTTTGGATTAGCCGGAGCGTGGAATCAGTTCAATTACTTAAATGGCAAGTTAGATGATATACTTATTTACGATAGAGCATTAACCCAAACAGAAATTGACTCTATCTCATTTGTGAATCAATTGCTTTGTAATCCTGTTACAGGAACAGACATAAGAGCAGAATGTGGTTCTTACACCTGGATAGACGGGAATACCTACACATCAAGTAACAATACCGCTACTTTTAACATTGCTAATGGTGCTGCTAATGGTTGTGATTCAATCGTTACCTTGGATTTGACAATTACCTCTGATACTTCTTATACAAACATTACAGCCTGTGTTAGTGTAGTGTGGAATGGAACTACTTATGATAGTAGTGGTACTTATACTGGTTCTTCTGTAAGTAATAATTATTCTGCAAGCCTCGATGGTATTAATGATTACGTTGATGTCGGCAACAATAGTGTACTAGATATTGACAATTCAGTAACTATTGAAGCCTGGATTAACCCTTCGAATTTGTCTAACCGACATGCAATTTATTCAACAAGAAAGAATAACAATCCTGGATCATTTCAACTTGAAATAGGAACTTATATTGGTGTGGGAACAAATTATGTTGCAGTTACTGGGTTAAGTACTTGGGTAGCTATTACAGGTAGTAATGTAATAAATAATAACGGTGGATGGGTACATATTGCTTATACTAGAGATGGAGTAGGCAATAATCATGAAATTTATATTAATGGAATACCGCAGATAATAAATACAAATCCCTATACATTTATTAATAATAATTCTTTAAAAGAAATAGGACGTGGGACATTTGAAACACAAAATTATGACGGTCAAATAGATCAAGTTAGAATTTGGGATATTGCACTAACCCAACTAGAAATTCAAAATTACATGAATTGCTCACCAACAGGATCTGAATCTGGTTTAGTTGGATATTGGAATTTTGAAGTGGGTAGTGGTAATACAGCTTTTGATTTATCACCAAATGGAAATGATGGGGCAATAAACGGAGCTACTTATGATAACAATGTTCCATCACAATCTTGTGCTTTAACAAACGCTAATGGTTGTGACAGTACAGCAATACTCAATTTAACTATTAATAATTCAGTTTCAATTTCTAATACTGTGTCAATATGTTCCGGTGATAGTTTTACAGTAGGTACAAGTACATATAATACTGATGGTACTTACACAGATGTCTTAACAAAAGCTGATGGTTGTGATAGTACAGTAACTACCATTTTAACTATTAATCCACTTGGGTGTACTGATGCTAGTGCGTTTAATTATGATCCTAATGCAGTTTGTAATGATGGTTCTTGTATATTTCCATTTTCTAATTTACCAGATTCTATAAGTACTTGCGATAGTGTTCAGATTTGTGTGGATTCAATTGCTGGAAGTTCTTACTCTTGGAGTACATCTAATACTTCAAATTCAGGCAATTTAGCTATTGGAGATACTTATCAGGGAGGTATTGTGTTTTGGTTAGATGGAAATGGTGGAGGCTTAATTGCTGCACCTTCAGACCAATCTGCTGAAACTGACTGGGGTTGTACTGGAAGTGATATTTCAGGAGCAGATGGAACAGCTATTGGAACAGGTAATCAAAATACTATGGACATAGAAGTAGGATGTTCAACAACTGGAACTGCACCAGATATTTGTGCTAATTTAACTCTTGGTGGGTTCAGTGACTGGTTCTTACCTTCAAAAGATGAGTTAAATCAAATGTATTTAAATATTGGTCAAGGCTCTAGCCTAAGTAATATTGGCAATTTTGATAATGTTCCCTATTGGAGTTCTTCTGAATACAATCTTCACTTTGCATGGGTTCAGAGTTTCTTAAATGGAACCCCGACATACATCAATAAGGTCGTCTGGACCTATAATGTTAGGGCTATTAGGGCTTTCTCTGCTCCAATTATTGCAGACACAACTAATTGTATTTGGGTTTCTAATGCAGGTTGGAATTATATAACCGTTACAACAGCTAATGGAATAACAGCTATTGATTCAGTATATGTGTCTTTAAACACGTCAGTTTCTGGTTCTTCCTCAGTTTCAGTATGTAATACATATACTTGGGAAGGCCAAACAATTACAAGTTCAGGAAATTTAACTCATACTTATCAGAGTGCTTTAGGGTGTGATAGTTTGCATACATTATCGGTTACCATTAATAACAGCACATCTAATACTACTACAATAACAGATTGTGATTCTTATACATGGTCTGTAAATGGGACTGCATATACTCAGAGTGGAACTTATACAGATGTTAGTACGAATTCATCTGGCTGTACACATACAGAAACCTTAGTACTTACCATTAATAACAGCACATCAAACACTACTACAATAACAGATTGTGATTCTTATACATGGTCTGTAAATGGAACTGCATATACTCAGAGTGGAACTTATACAGATGTTAGTACGAATTCATCTGGCTGTACACATACAGAAACCTTAGTACTTACCATTAATAACAGCACATCAAATACTACTACAATAACAGATTGTGATTCTTATACATGGTCTGTAAATGGGACTGCATATACTCAGAGTGGAACTTATACAGATGTTAGTACGAATTCATCTGGCTGTACACATACAGAAACCTTAGTACTTACCATTAATAACAGCACATCTAATACTACTACAATAACAGATTGTGATTCTTATACATGGTCTGTAAATGGGACTGCATATACTCAGAGTGGAACTTATACAGATGTTAGTACGAATTCATCTGGCTGTACACATACAGAGATTTTAGTACTTATAATTAATAATTCAACATCATTAACTAATACAGTAAGTATCTGCTTTGATGATAGTATAAGTGTAGGTAGCAATACATATTCTCAAACAGGAACTTATACTGATGTGTTTAATGCTGTAAACGGATGTGATAGTATTATTACCACTAACTTAAATCTCTCACAGCAGATTATCGTTATTATATCTCAAGTTGGACTGGATATAAAAGCTAATTCAACTGGAACTAGTATACCTTATGTATATGAGTGGAATACTGGTGAGACAAGTCAAACAATTACACCAAATCAAGATGGAGATTATTGGGTAATAGTAACTGATGCTAATGGATGTCTATCAGACACAACTTACTTTGTGGTTGATTGGGCACATACAAATATTGAATATTTTAATATTGATAGACTTAGTATTTATCCAAATCCAAGTAAAGATATATTTAATATTGAGTTCACAAGTTTATTAAGACAGAATTTAGAGATTAGAATTATTAATTCTATTGGAGATATAGTTTATTTAGAAAATTTAGATAATTATACAGGAGACTATAATAAAGCTATAAATTTAAATGAGTTTTCTAAGGCACTTTATTTCTTAGAGATTATAACTGATAATGGTGTAGTTAACAAGAAACTTATTTTACAATAAAATAAAAACCCACTCATTTTAGTGGGTTTATTTTTGGTGGGCCTTTCGGTCCTTATTTCGAACTTTTTTCGACAATTAAATTCTTTGGATGTGTAAGTATTCAATTTTAGCAGTGAAGTGATAAATAATAATTTTTCTTACAATTGCAAAAAAATAGAAAAACTATGAAAAAGATATTTTTATTTTCAGCTTTATTTTCAGCTTTTTTGAGCTGTGACAAAAATAATAATACTAAAGATGGTATTAAGTTTGAGATGGATAACTGGGAAAATACTCTTGTTAAAGCGAAAGCAGAGAATAAGATAGTTTTTGTTGATGCTTATACTACATGGTGTGGGCCTTGTAAAAAGATGGATGCTAATACTTTTCCTGATAAAAAGGTTGGTGATTTCTACAATAAAAATTTTATTAATATCAAAGTAGATGCTGAGAAAGGAGATGGTTTGGGTATAGCTGAGAAATATAAGGTAAATAGCTATCCAACATTGTTTTTTGTAAATAGCGATGCTGAATTAGTTCACAGTTCTGTCGGCGCAAAAAATCCAGAAGAATTAATTAATTTGGGAGAATTGGTTGTCACAATGGTTAAAGACCCTAATAAAAGTTTCTTAGCTATGGAAAAACGATACAAGGATGGAGAGAGAGGAAGTGAATTTCTAATGAGTTATGCCTATGTTCTATTAGATCGAGAAATGAATTATCACCAAGTTTTCAATGATTATGTGAAAACACAATCTGACTTACTTACTGCAGATAACATTAAATTTATTTCCAATTTTACTCGTGATTCTTCTTTTCCTTATTATGAATTTATAATTAAGCATAAGGTTGAGTTTGACAAAGTGGTTGGTAAAGAAGTTATCGATGAAATTTTCACAACTATACTTTTTGGAGAAGCCATGTTTAAGATAAAAACAGAGGCTGATTTTGATGTTTTAGAAAAGGATTTATTAAAAGTTTTTAATGAGCTAGAAGCAAAAGAGAATTTGGATTATTTTAAAACACACTACTACTTTAATTATACGCAAATGGCTAAAATCCAGAAGTCTGATAAATATTTAATATACAAAAAGAAATTCTTTCTTTCAAGTGTCGCTCTTATAGAAGAACATGAAATTCAAGATCCTGAAGAATTGAATCAATATGCATTTTTAATTGCTGAATTGGCTAGTACGGATGACAAAGAAATTTTAGAAAAAGCACTTGTTTGGGTGAAAAAATCGATGGATCAGAATGTGTACTATGCAAACGCTAAAACTCGTGCACTGATTTGTTTTAAATTAAATAAAAAGGAGGAGGCTAGAGAGTATGCCGAACTGGCAGTCAATTTAGGAAGAAAGGAAGGCGAAGATGTTTCAGCAACATTGGATTTGTTGAAAAAGATTAATATTTTATAAAATAAGAGATTACTCAGATAATCAAATTAATTTATTAAATTTGGTTTAGTAGATTGGTTAGCGGTGCAAAAAGTGGTGTAAATTTTAGTTCTAAAGCTTATCGTAATCTAGTGAAATAAGTGTTGGTTGTAATCTTGCTACTCCGACTTTTTTTTCTTCA
>Ga0257121_1002717_pt1 | contig 12241 bp, 13 predicted proteins | sample SI106_100metaG_FD_190180 | JGI IMG/M metagenome (GOLD analysis project Ga0257121, IMG submission 190180) | Marine microbial communities from Saanich Inlet, British Columbia, Canada - SI106_100 | ecosystem: Environmental > Aquatic > Marine > Inlet | place: Canada: British Columbia | collected... | reverse complement strand
CCAAATTAGCATCACCTGGAAGAGAGCCAATAATTGACCCCCAGAAAAACAGGAAGAACGATGCCCAAAGTAGTGGCTTTTTCGACCAGATTGCAAGCATCAGGCACAGGGCACTATACGGCAAAAGCGCCAGCAGCAGCAGCAAGCAGTGCATCACGCCAATGTTTAGCAGCGCGCTAAAATTTGCTCCTGAGATTAGCATGCACACAATTGAAGGGGCGAGGGCGGCGACGAAAAGTAGCGGTAGTGCAGAGACTACGCTGCCAAAAAACAATCCGCTAACACAAGTAAGTCGTGAAATAGGGCGTGTAAAAATGTAGCCAATAGCACCCTTTTCATAGAGTGAGGATACTGTCGGTAGAGTCAAGAAGATGGTTATGAACGGCAGAGTAAAATAAACGTTAATTGGCACGACAACTTCTCTTAATAAATCAATCTCTTCGCCACCGCTGTGTCCATATATTAGCGAAACAAAAGTGATCAGGGCAGGTATCAGAGCTACTGCGGTAAATGCAAAGACACTTGCGTTTAGCATTCGGCTGCGCCAAGTAAATGCGGTTAATGACTTGATAGCATTCATGTTAAGCATTGTCGGAAAGGATTAAATCGTAAACCAACTCAAGTTCTTGGTCATCAGTCTCTAGAGTATCGATATTACCCTTACGCCCGTGTTCACTTAGCTTGTTAAGTAAAGTTGGTAAATCGAATGTGTCAAGGTGAAAGCGTCCATCGATGTCTTGATTGAAACCTGTGATTAGCTCGTCGCTTAGCAACTCTGCAATTAATGGGCGTAAGTTGCTGCCATTGATGGATGCTCGTCGAGGCTTGCGACCAACAAGTTCACGAATGTCAGAAAGCCGTCCTTCGGCTAATAGGCGTCCGTGGTGCAGCATAACCAAACGATCAGTCACTGATTCAACTTCGTGCAGGACATGAGAGGCTAATAGCACAGTGCGTCCGCTTTCGCCCCATTGACGCACTCGATCGATGGTCTGCCGGCGGTTGACAGGGTCCATGCCGTTGAGGGGTTCATCAAGCAGAAGCAAGTCGGGCTCAAACAGCAGAGCTTGCGCAACTTTAACTCGCTGCCGCATGCCTTTGGACATCTCGCGCAATCGAACCTTAGCCTTATCAGCCATTCCCATAAAGTCGAGAGCCTTCATTGCACGCTGCTCGGCGGCCTTACCACTCTCGCCACCGAGGGTGGCTAACATTTTCATAAAGTCAATAGCTCGCTCACTCTCAAGGTGGACGTCTTCTCCGACTGCATATCCGATATGGCGCAGTGGTTTGTAATTACCGGGCACAATCGTTTCGCCAAATATTTTTACACTACCGCGCGAGGCGTGAATTTGGCCAGTTAGCAAGCGCATTAATGTAGATTTCCCGGAGCCATTAGGGCCGAGTAGGCCAAAGACCCCCTGGTCTAAGGTTACGTTTAAGCCGGCAAGGCCTTGGACTTCTCCGTACCAGCGCGACAGGTTGTCGCAAACTATTGCGGGGGCGCTCATCCTAAAAAAGTACGGCGTTTCAATCCGCGATGCACAATGAGAAATGAAAGGATCGAAGTTGCGACCATGATTGTGACCGAGGCGCTAACGGATGCTGTGGGATTGTGCGTGCCAGTGGGCATTTCGTTTAGTGCCGCGGCACATACAACCCAAGTGTTATGAAGTACAGATAGCGCCTGGAGGGAAGGTTCGCCAGTTAATCCATACAGGATTTTAGAAATCATATGCAGCACAATAAAGATAAAGACAAATGTGATATTTGTCCACATGCCGCTTTTTGTGATAGTGGTTATTGCCTGAACTAGCAGTGCGAGCGTTACCGAAATAAGAAGCAGTGCCATAAACATGCCAAATGGAACGTGTGAAATTAATTCGAAATGCGCATCGGTTGAGGTCGCCCAATCGGCAATCCAAACTAATAGCATCGGACCAAATGTTGCTGCCATCAAAAAACTGACGAATGCTAGGCTGCGACCAAGTATGTAGCCAAGTGGAGAGATGGGGCGCGAAAAGTAGGCGTCCATGGCGTTGGTTTCGATGTCTTTTGAAATCAGGTCGTAACCGAACAGCAGTGACAGGGGCAGCAATACTGGATAAACGAAAAGCCATAGAAACCGCAGGTAGATGCGGGCGTCGATAATAAAGTCGTCGCCACCGCTCGCAAGGGCGCCAACTTGTTGAGTTAGCTCGCGCCACGAAGGGACAACTTGATTTAGAGCGTACATCAAGATGACTAAGCCTAAGCCCTGCATTAACGACATAGCAGTTATGCGTCGTACCCACTTGGATTTCCAGCCGCGCTCGAGAGCTAATTCGGCGAGGGGCATCCATGCAGGTGTTTTTGAGCGAGGGCCTGTATAACGCTCGTATTCGGCAGCTTTGAAAGTCATGCTTCTAATTCGAGTGCTTCAAGGAAGGCATCTTCAAGCGAACGAGCCGCTGGGTGGACGCCGAGGATGTTAATCTTCTCCTGCGCGGCAAGTTCGAACATCATTGCCGAGGTGACTATTTCGTCGTTGCGTGATACCACAAATTCACCCTGGTGCTTTCCTTGGACCACGGTGTACTCGTTGGTGGCGGCAGCGGCACTGAATGCAGCAGATTGCTGGTGGTCGACGCGAATTCGCTTGGCACCTCGCGCAGCAGCGGTTAGCTCGGCAACCGTGGCTGTTTGTTTTAAATTGCCCTGGTCAAGAACCCATACTTGATCGCAAATGCGCTCGACGTCTGGTAATAAATGACTTGCCAAAACCAAATGAATATTATGCTCGACAGTAATGCGCTCAATTAATCCCAACATCCGAGTGCGTGATTTTGGATCTAAACCATTCGTTGGTTCGTCAAGAAAAAGAATGTCAGGGTCGTGGGCTAGGGCAGCTGCTAATTTATAACGCTGGCGCATACCCACAGAGTAAGTACCCACTTCTCGGTAGCGTTCTTCGCCGAGACCAACAAAATGCATTACATCATGCGCGCGCAACATCGCATCGTCGCGCGGAATTCCGCAAATTTGAGCAAGGTGGGCAATGCCGCGAACCCCAGAAATAGCACCAATAAAGGAATCACGTTCTGGCATATAACCGATTCGAGAACGTAAGTGCATCGCATTGGTAGCAGCGTCTTTGCCAAAAATACTGACCTTGCCGGAGTGTGGGCGAATTAGGCCAAGGATTGAGCGCAACATAGAAGATTTGCCGGCGCCATTAGCGCCGAGTAATCCGAGGCAGCCGCCCTTAAATGACGCGCTCACACCGTGCAGTGCTTCGAACTTGCCGTAACGCACAACAAGTGACTCGAGATTAAGGACGTCTTCGCTCAAATTGCCAAAGGTAGGAGAATCGAACGGTTAACGTCGGTAGTGAGCTCAGCTAACTTTTCGAAAAGGGTGTGATTGATTAGAGAACGATGGACCTCATCTTTGAACAGCTGTAATTCAATCACGCCTCGCATTATGACAGATTCAATGCGTGCGAGGTACACCCAGTTGTCGCCAATTATTGGACCGCGCAAAATCGTGTCGTCGATGCGCTTGAAGCCTAAGTCGCTAAAAAGTTGCCGGCGGAAAGGCTCTGCGAATTTTGTATTGTTGCGTTTAATATAGCCAACCTTGCCTTGATGGGTGCTGGTGATAGGGTCTTTGCAGTATTTTTTGACCGCGTCTTCCCAGCTAAGAGTGGCGTTGTTTATTTGTTGTGCAACATCGTCAAGTAGTTCATAGCGAGCCACTCTTTCGCCTTGGCCGAGAGCTGCCCCGGTTTCGCTGTTGAATAAAGGTAAGCGCAGCCAGCTAAGCTTTATGGTGCCGGCAAATTCAGGTATTGAACGATTAAAATGAGTGCGCAACTCTTGGGTAGAAAACGCAGTTTTTCGCAGTGCAATAAGCCGTGCCCGAGCAGCCACCTCGAGACCTCCCTGAGCCAGGCATGCTTGAGGATTAACAGTTTGCTGCCCTCGCTCAGTCGCCCAGGCAGTAGCTTCGTTAAGTAATTGTTGCTCAGTTGCTTGCGCAATATCGTTGGCGTCAAGAATTAAATTATTGCTAAACCAGCGGACGTGGTTGAAAAATTTCTGCGAGTTTACAAACAGCGATAAATATTCATAATCGCGCATACAGATTTCTTTGAGACCTTGATCGCTCTCAAACAGAGGTTGAAGGATGTCGTTAGCGGAGTAACTTACTTCGCCTTGCTGTAAAACAGTAGTTGCCAACAGCTTTTCAATTTGCTGTTGGCTGTCGCTGCCCTGCTGTGCAAATAGGGTGGTGCAGCACAGAAGGCCTAAAATCATCTGCTTTATCATGAGATTATTATATGCTATTCTGCTACATTAGTTAACAAATTGCACATGAGTAAATCTACGCAACTCGTCACCACTTGTTTGGCAGAATTTGCCGAATATAGTGAATTTGCGCCTCGCGTATTTTTTGCGCCTGGTCGGGCGAATTTGCTTGGTGCTCATATGGACTACAACGGCGGAGTAGTAATGCCAGTCGCATTGTCTAAAGGTAGCTATGTTTTTGTAGCTAAGCGCAACGACAACCTGCTGCGTATCCGCTCACGGCAGTTTCCAGGGCAACAGGTCGAAATACAAATTAGCGATCTCCATCCTCAGCGTCAAAAAGGCTGGGCGGCATACATTGAAGGCGCACTGTGGGCTACTCATCAGCGATGGCAGTGCTTAACCGGTTTAGACATTTTGATTGATTCTGATTTGCCTATAGCTAAGGGGCTTAGCTCTTCAGCAAGTGTGATATCGGCAACGGTTAAGGCGGTCGCCACTGTTTTCGAAATTGACGCTGGTGTTGATGAAATGATACATCTCGCACACCTCGCAGAAAATCGCTATGTCGGAGTGCGTTGTGGAGTGCTTGACCAAACCGCTATTTTTTTGGGGCAGAAAGATGCGGTCCTTATGTTTGACTGCTTCGAGCTAACTCGAGTTCATGTTCCGCTTGACAGCAACTCAGCGCTTATCGCTATAGTTGATTCACATGTATCGCGCGAATTGGCTTCATCCGAATTTAATGTTCGTGTCGCCGAGTGTACCAGTGCTTTAGCAACACTGCAGATCTATGTTCCTGGGCTAACATGCTTAAGAGAATTAAACGCAAAGCAGTTCGATAAGCACAAGTCGCACTTAACCGTCGAGCAACAAAAGCGAGTTCAACACGTTTTAGACGAAGTGCAGCGTACGCGTCGTGGCGCCAAAGCCTTGCGCGCTAACAATATTGCTGAATTTGGCGCATGCATGACAGCGGCGCATTACTCTTTGCGCGATTTGTTCGAAGTTTCGATTGATGAACTAGACATCATTGTTAATGCCGCCATTGATGTTGAAGGTTGTTACGGCGCCAGGCTAACAGGAGCGGGCTTTGGCGGGTGTGTTGTGGCAATAGTTCACCCGCAGTCGCGCGATGAATTCGAAAGACATGTTTGCCAAGCTTATGAAGCCGCAACAAATATTCAAACTCAAGTGCAGTGGTTCTCGCCAGCCGGCGGAGTTTGCGAGTTGTCTTAGTCTTTTTCGACAGGCACCAAGAAAACACTTAACCGTTTGCGAGAGCGGCTTTTGATTTCTTTGCCCCAAGGAGGCCCGGATGGCGAATATCCAGCGCGCTTTGCAATTTCGACGACCTGATTCATGCCAATTCGTAGGCCTATGTCGTTGTAAGTAGCCCAGCGCAACCAAGTCTTGCCAGACCTTGACCGAATGTTTTCAATTTGCATTTTGGGTTGCTCTTCGAAAACAAAGTAACGTTTGTCGCTGCTAAGCCACCACCACCCTTTGGGCAGGTCATCTTCTTTGGTAAAGTCCTTTTCAGTGACAAAGAAAAAATCTTCTTCGACAATGCCTACGCGATCTGCCAAAGATTCAGCCGTTGAATGAGCAAGCCGCATCGAATTAAGGGGATTGAAGCTTGGTGGTGCGAAGGCATTGTCAAGAAACAACGCACCGTCTTGTAAGCTGCTGAACACTTCGGTGCGATTATCAGTTGGTGATTTCCAGCGCCAAACCGTAGGGTAGTAAGCACCTTTCTTGCCAAGAGGTTGATACTCGCTCAGTTCGACAGTGGTTTGGTCTAGACTAACCTTGGACGGCATTCCGCTCTCGCCAATTTCAAATAGAAATCGCGAGTCGTTATTGTCCCATGGCATGCGCATGATGAACCAACGCAGTTCTGTTTCAATGGTTAACACTTCGGCACCACTAGGGTATTCAGCAAAATCTTCGCCAGGCGTTTTTTTCCAGCAGCCATTAACTGTGTCTAGCAAGATGATGTTTTTTAAGCCATCGCCACCGATTGCAAAGCGCATCCGCCCTGGGCCGCCTAACCATAACTCGCCTTGTTGAGTGGCATCACTGTAGTCGTGAAATGTAATTTTTCCGGACATTCTAAAGTGCTTGGACGGGGTAGCCGGTGGCGCTTTAGGCATATTGCGCGCTTTAGATATTTGCTGATCAGGACTTAAGTTGCCTGACGTGGTTGGTGCATCTTCGGCGCATGCGCATATGGCGAATAGCAAGAAAGATAGCGCGAGATAGCGCATTTAATCCTGGCTTGGCAACCAACTCTCAGGGTCAGGCCCCAAATCGCGGCCGTGGATGCGAGTGAGAGCAGCACGTGCTGCACCAGCGGTCAATGTGTCAGGGTCTTCTAGTGCCGACACCAATGCTGAGGTCGAACTTTTTGCACCAATGCGACCAAGCGACCATGCGGCAGCTACACGAACATCAGGGGAGGGGTCTCCGGATAAAGAATTAGTTATGTCGCCTAGGCAATGATTTGCTTCGACTAGACCCAAAGTTAAAAGTGCCTGAGACCGAACGCTTGCATCAACATTATTTACTAAGCTAAGCAGTATGCCACTCATTACCCCATTCTCATCTTGGTAGTCAGTGAACCCAAGTTGAAACAGGCAGAAAGCGGCATTGCTAACCACTTCGGAGTTGTCGCTGTGCATAGTTAAGGCATCAGCAATAGGGGCCATTGCAGTATTCGGTGAAGACATCACCCCTAAGGCAAGTAAAGTCTTTGAACAAACTACTGGATCGGCACTGCCAAGGTTGTTTAACAATATAGGCAATACACTTTCATCTCCGCTAAAACCGAGGGCTGCGCTGGCGATTCCTTGGAACCGAGGTTCACCACTGATAGCTTGATTTTCTATTTCATCACGATAGCGCGTGACAAATAAGCCAATAGCATTGGCGGCAATTGATACAATTTGTTGGTTGTCTTCAGAGCGTGAGCGAGACATTGCCTGACCCCAAGAATAAATTTGGCGGTCACATTCAGAGATAATTTGGTTAGTAGATAGTTCGCCGTTAATAATCGCAGACGAATTGTTTGCTGCAGCTGGTTCGGCAACAGCTTGGTTGCCAGTATTTTGCAGCGCTTCGAATCCGGGAAGGGTTGGCTGCGTCGTCGGCTCGCTAGAGCAGGCGCCTAAGATGGCCACTGAACAAGCAGCTAAGAGGGTGCGGTTGTGTCTCATAATTTCACGTACAATAACAGACCCGCTAGCCAATAAACATCTTCCTCCTAAATTGGAACTTCTCGAAACAATGGCCCATGAAGGGCACGAACAAATCCTGGGGGTGCAAGACGCACCATCAGGCTTACGCGCTTGGATAGCCATCCACAGCCTTGACCCACAGCCGGCCTTCGGCGGAATTCGGGTGCTAAATTACCGTAGTGAGAGAGACGCATTGTTTGATGCCTTGCGGCTATCACGAATCATGACCTACAAATGTGCTCTTGCTGGTGTGCAGGGCGCTGGGGCCAAAACCGTTGTTATTGCCAATAGCATTGTCGATCGCGACGCAGCTATTCGCGCCTTAGGACGCCATATCGAAAGTTTAAATGGCGTTTATCAAACTGGTCCCGATGCCGGATTCACTCGCCATGACCAAGACGTATTGATGCAAGAGACTAAGCACGTTACGCACTTTGATGTCGCAGGAGGAATGCAGCCCGCTGCTGATGCTACTGCCGAAGGCGCAGTGCACGGAATTTTGCGTGCGTTAGAATTACGTAGTGAGCTACGAGCAGATGAAATCACCGTGGCGATTCAAGGGCTTGGTGCTGTAGGTATATCACTCGCAAAACGTTTTTTAGAGCTAGGCGCTAACGTTATCGGCGCTGACATTGATCCTGTTAAGGCTGAGCGTGCCAAGCAATATCAAATTTCAATTGTTGCTCCTCGTCAAATTTTATCTAGTGACTGCGATGTGTTAATCCCGTGCGCAATGGGTGGCACGGTTCACGATGTTTCGATCCCTGGCATTAAGGCGAGTATTGTTGCAGGTGTTGCTAATAACACTTTAGGGCACGAGTCACAGGCAGTTCAACTACGAGAAAACGGCATTACGTTTCTGCCTGACTTTGCGCTCAATGCCGGAGCCTTGATTGAGGGTAGCCATCATTTTCATACTGGCGAAAATAGTTGTCCACAGAAAATCGCATGCATAGCCGACACAGTGGCTGAGATACTCGCTCTTAGTGACGGTAATAACTGTTCAACTACTGAAGCGGCTTTTGCTCTTGCCGCTGAGCGTATTGTTGAGCCTAAGCATCGTTAAACTCTTCGAGCCAACTCATTTGGATAGCTTCGAGTATTTTTTCATTGCACTTATCTCGCTCGCCTGCGAAATCTGGCAATGACAAAATGCGATCAATCAAATCGGTAAATCGAATTTGCAGAGGGTTGTAATCAGGCGCACTCTCATACAACTCAATTGCAATATCATCGACGTCGCTCCAGGTTAGAGCCATTAATGATCTTCCTTTACTTTGTTGCGATTCCACTCAGGTATCTCAACAACCACATCGCAACTACCATTTGGCACAGCTTGGCAAGCTAAGCGACTTGACAAGGTAAGGCCAGGCGCATTGTCGAGCATGTCTTCTTCGTCTTCATCAGCTTTATTGAAGCCACTCTCTGTGCCGCGAACAATGACGTGACAAGTAGAGCAAGCATTAACGCCTCCGCAGGCATGATCAATTTCAATGTGATTGAGCCCAGCGAGATGAAGCACGCTGCCATTTTCTCCATCATGAGCCTCGCCAATGGTGTCGGTGTCGACCTCAACGGTTTTATTCTCAGGCAAGAAAGTAATGCGGTAAGTACTCATTAATTCAAATCTTTTACTTTTTGGTTTTTGACGACGTTGTTTGCCACGTCATTCATTAATAGTTCAGCCAAGGCGATGGAGGCATCTTCAAGTTCGTTAGTACAAGATTTTATTTCTTTAGCATTGGTGGAACCATCAATGTTTTCTGCGGCAACAGCAGCCTCGTGTAATGTTTGCCAAAGCTCGGGGGGTAAGTTCTGTTCAGCGAATTGCTGATGCTTATGTACAGCATGCAATACGTTTTTGCGCTGAGCATGTAAATCAATAACACGCCTCGCTTCCAGATCTTGCTCAGCATTTTGCCAAGCATCGGCAAGCATCCCTTCGACTTCTTTGTCAGTTAAGCCATGCTTTGGCTCGATAATGATTGATGCCTCGACACCGCTCTTTTCTTCTTTGGCGAAGACGTGCAACATGCCGTTGGCGTCTATTTGGAAACGTACTCCGATCTGAGCCAGTCCTGCGGCCATTGTTGGAATGCCGCGTAACTCAAATTCACCCAGTGTTCGATTGTCTTTAATAAGTTCGCGTTCGCCTTGCACAATAGTGAACTTAACCGCAGTTTGCCCATCGACACAAGTAGTGAACCCTTCTTTGGCCTGAACAGGTATTGAAGAATTGCGATTAATGATTTTTGAGACAGTCCCTTCGGCAGTACCAATGCCTAGAGATAGGGGGGTCACATCGAGTAGTAGAGCGTTTTTTACCTCACCACCGAGGATGCCCGCCTGGATGGCAGCGCCGCGTGCAACAACTTCATCAGGGTTGATGCTGTCGTTTGCTGGTCGTGAAAAGAGCTGCGCAACAGCAGCTTTAACGAAAGGCACTCTGGTCGAGCCACCAACTAAGATAATTTCGTCAATGCTCTCGGGTGTTTGCTTGGCGTCATGTAGTGCGCTCACGCAGTGGTCTAAAGTGCGTTGTACGTGAGTGATAATCCAGTTTTGAAATGTTCTCCAATCGATGGTGCGTCGGTAGGCGATTCCTGCGGATGCATCGTGGTAGACGAATTCTGCATCTTCGCTAGTAGATAATTTCTTTTTGACATCTTCTGAAATCAAGCGTAAAGCAGCCCGAGCATTTGGGTCAGCAAGGACTTCGATAGAAGTTTGTTCGCGAATCTCAGCAGCGCAATGCACCATAATTGCCCGGTCAAAGTCGTCACCGCCAAGATGCGTGTCACCAGCAGTGGCAAGCACTCTAAAAACGCCGTCGTGCAGCTCTAGGACCGAAACATCGAAAGTGCCGCCTCCGAGATCAAAAACAACAACTTTGCAATTCTCTTTTTTATTCAAACCATAAGCTAAGGCCGCTGCGGTTGGCTCGCTGACTATACGCATGACTTCTAGGCCAGCTAAGGCCGCAGAGCGTCGAGTGGATTGCCGTTGTGCATCATCAAAGTATGCCGGCACAGTAATCACCACTTTCTTTAAATCATCGGCGTCAATGTTGAGTTGTTTGGCAGCACGATTACGACAAGCTTGCAAAATATGCGCACTAACTTCTTGTGGAGTAATTAGCTTGTCGCCTAAATCAATCATTGCCATGTCGCGCTTTTCGGAATGAACAATCTTATAAGGCAATGTTGAAACTTCACGGTTTAAATCTTCGACTGATCGCCCAATAAGCCGCTTAGCTGAATAAATTGTCCGCAACGGATCTAACTGCATGCGCTCAACCGCGGCTTTGCCAACAACGGGCGCCCCTTCTTTCGGAAATGAAACAACTGAAGGAATCAACGCATCACCTTCGTCGTCACAAAGAACACGTGATTCACCATGCTGGTAAATTGCAACCAAGCTGTGGGTAGTGCCTAGGTCGATGCCTAAAATTAAGTCACTCGCTCGAGGCTCTTGTCCGAGTATTGGTAGCTCCATTGTTAATAGCTAGTTTCGATAGTGCGGCCTAAGTAGTGCAATTGATTTAACAGCTGCTGCAACTTTGGCAATTCTTGCGTGCGATTGTTGTCGGCTTCCCATGCCACAAACAATTGAGACAATTCAGCCAATTCATTTTGCTCGCGCTGTCGTAAATCAAAGATCAGCTTGTTTAAAGAAGTTGAGTCGTCGTCGCTTTTTGCTTGCTCGAGCTGTTCTTTTGTTTCTAACATTTCTATTAAAAATTCAGGATCTGCATTGGTGCCACTAGGGTCGTAAGGGCAGGCAAACACCTCAAGCAATGCGATAGCGCGTTGCAATGGACTACATAAGGTGGCGTGAGCGGAATTAAAAGCAGCCATTTGTTCTTCCGCATGTTCGCGCTCAGCATCAGGCGCGCAAGCAAAGCGATCTGGATGCCAACGCAAACCGGCAGCACGCAAGGCACTGTCGACGTCCTTTACATCTAAATTGAATGTAACAGGTAGCCCGAGCAGTTCAAACGGCGAAGCCATTGAGTCTTAAACCGAGAACGAGTCGCCGCAGCCGCACGTGCCAGTTGCATTTGGATTAATAAATTGGAACCCTTTGCCTTGTAACCCAGTGGTGTATTCAAGCGTGATACCATTCAAATACAAAATGGACTTTGGATCACAAAACAAGCGTACGCTGTCGAATTCAAAGATTACGTCATCTTCGGTGGGAGCCTTATCAAAGTTAAGGGTGTAAGTGAACCCGGAGCATCCGCCACCTTTAACGCCGACGCGCACGCCAGCAACGGCTGGGTCGAAATCTGTCTGGCCTATCAAGCGCTTTACCTCAGCAACAGCCGAATCGGTCATAGTAATTTGGGATGCGGTATCAGTCATTTTCTTGTTTACTCTCGTAGTCTGCAATTGCTTGCTTAATGGCATCTTCAGCTAATACCGAACAATGAATTTTCACCGGCGGCAGTGCAAGCTCTTCAACGATGTCTACATTACGAATTTCGGTGGCTTCTTCAACGGTTTTACCCATAAGCCACTCAGTAGCCAAAGATGAGGACGCAATCGCTGAACCGCATCCGAATGTTTTGAACTTTGCGTCGGTAATGACGCCTTCTTCAATTTGTACTTGCAGCTTCATTACGTCGCCACATTCAGGAGCGCCAACAATGCCAGTACCGACGTCGCTACTTTCTTTGTCGAGAGACCCCACGTTGCGCGGGTTTTCATAGTG
>Ga0257121_1002716_pt1 | contig 12244 bp, 14 predicted proteins | sample SI106_100metaG_FD_190180 | JGI IMG/M metagenome (GOLD analysis project Ga0257121, IMG submission 190180) | Marine microbial communities from Saanich Inlet, British Columbia, Canada - SI106_100 | ecosystem: Environmental > Aquatic > Marine > Inlet | place: Canada: British Columbia | collected... | reverse complement strand
TAGGTTTCTCAGCAGTTGTTAGTCTTGGAAATAAAGCTGTGATGAGTGAAGTTGATATTTTAAAAATTCTTGCAACTCACAAACAAACCAAAGTTATTGTAATGTATCTTGAAGACATGGGTAACGGCCAAGAATTTCTTAAAGTTTGTAAAAATATAACTAAAAAACTCAAAAAACCAGTACTTGTTCTTAAATCTGGACGTAGTCCTGAGGGTGCAAAAGCTGCAATGTCTCATACTGGAGCCTTGATGGGTTCTGATGAAATCTATGATGCACTACTAAAACAATCCGGTGCAATCAGAGTAGATACTATGGAGGAACTCTTTGATTATGCAACTGCATTTTCAAAGCAACCACTTCCAACAGCAGCTGGTTTAGTTATTGTATCAAATGCAGGAGGACCTGCAATTATTTCCACTGATGCCTGCTCTAAATCAAAAATTAGAATGGCCAACATTGATAGTATTCGTCCAAAGATTGATGAAGTAATTCCTCCTTGGGGAAGCTCTGCAAACCCTGTTGACATTGTAGGTGATGCAGATTTTAATAGATTTCATAATGTTTTGGAGCGTGTACTCAAACACTCCAAAGTTGGTTCAGTTATTACAATGTGTACCCCGTCTGGGACTTTAGATTATGACAAGCTAGCAGAAGTCATTGTTTCAATGTCAAAGAAATACAAAAAGACAATGCTTGCAAGCTTGATGGGATTAGATGAAGGTGTTACAAACAGAGAAATTTTGGCAGAAGGAAATGTTCCTTATTACAACTATGCTGAAGGAGCAATTAGAACATTAGCTGCAATGAAAACATTTGCAATTTGGGTAAATACCAAAGAAGGAAAAATTACTAAATTCAAAGTAAACAAGGCAAAAGCCAAGAAAATTTTTGACAAGGTCAAAAAAGAGAAGAGACCAAATCTTTTGGAAGAAGAAGGGCAAGATGTTCTTAAAGCATATGGTTTACCTTTACCTCAAAGTGCTTTAGCTAAAAATGAAGCAGAGGCAATAAAGGCTGCAAAAAAGATTGGATACCCTGTTGTAATGAAAATCGCGTCTCCACAAATAATTCACAAGTCTGATGCCGGTGGTGTTAAAGTGAACTTGACAAATGACACTGAAATCAAAGATGCCTTCAAAACAATTATCAAAAATGCTAAAAAATACAACAAGGAAGCTGAGATCAAAGGTGTTTTGATTGTTGAAATGGTAAAAGGTGGTAAAGAATTAATCATTGGTTCAAAATTAGAGCCTGGATTTGGACCAGTAATCATGCTTGGAATGGGAGGAATCTATGTGGAAGTTCTAAAAGATGTTACATTCAAGCTTGCACCTGTAACTGATAAAGAGGCAGATGACATGATTGCATCAATTAAAACTCAAAAACTTCTGCAAGGTGTAAGAGGTGAGAAACCATCAGATATTACAAAACTGTCTGAATGCATTCAAAGACTGTCTCAACTAGTTTCTGATTTTACAGAGATCAAAGAATTAGATATGAACCCTGTATTGGTAATGGAGAAGGGCAAAGGTTGCCGTATTTTAGATGTCAGAATAGGACTCTGATCGCAATTCCTTCCTAAAGTTACATTTTCACTAATTTAGAATATTTATACAACATCAAAATTATTATCATTACATGAGTGATGCCTCAAAGACAATTAAGACAGGCGATGATTACATTGAAAGTCTTAGAGGTAGAGATCTTAAAATTTACCTCTTTGGAGAATTAGTACAAAATTATGTTGATCATCCAATTATCAGACCATCAATTAATGCAGTTGCCGAGACTTATGATCTAGCAGTTCGTGAAGAAACACTTGCATCAGCTGACTCATCTCTTTCTGGATTGAAAGTAAATAGATTTTTACACATTGCTGAAAGTGCTGAAGATTTGGTTTTACAAAATAAAATGCAAAGAAAATTGGGACAAAACACTGGAACTTGTTTCCAACGATGTGTTGGAATGGATGCTATGAATTCTTTACATTCTACTACATTTGAAATTGATGAAAAACATGGAACAGATTATCATAAACGATTCTTAGAATTTGTAAAGATGGTTCAAAAAGAAAATTTCGTAATAGGAGGTGCTATGACTGATCCTAAGGGTGATAGAAGCAAGGGGCCTGCAGAACAAGAAGATCCTGATTTGTTTACACGAATAGTGGAAACGGATGATAAAGGAGTTTATGTTTCAGGTGCAAAAGCACATCAAACTGGCTGTATTAACTCACATTGGATTATTTTGATGCCAACTATTAGGCTGACAGAAAATGACAAGGATTGGGCAATTGTTGGTGCAATCCCAGCTGATGCAAAAGGTGTTACTTACATTTACGGTAGACAATCTTGTGACACAAGAAGTATGGAGGAAGGTGATATTGATGATGGTAATGCAAAATATGGTGGACAAGAAGCCCTGATAATTTTAGATAGAGTGTTTATCCCATGGGATAAAGTATTCATGAACGGAGAATATGAATTTGCATCAATGTTAGTTGAACGTTTTACATGTTATCATAGACGTAGTTATGTTTGTAAAACAGGACTTGGCGATGTATTGATTGGTGCTGCAGCAACTATTGCAGATTACAATGGTATTCCCAAAGTATCTCACATTAAAGATAAGCTCATTGAGATGACTCATCTTAATGAAACTATTTTTGCTGCAGGAATTGCATCATCTCATCAAGGACAGAAGATGAAATCAGGTGTTTTCCTAAATGATGACATGCTTGCACAAGTTTGTAAACATAATGTAACTAGATTCCCATATGAAATTAGTAGATTGGCACAAGATATTGCAGGTGGATTGGTAGTTACTTTACCATCTGAAAAAGATTTTAGACATCCAGAAGCAGGTCCATTACTTAAAAAATATCTTGCAGGAAGAAAAGGAGTTGATGTTGAAAATAGAATGCGAATTTTAAGATTGATTGAAAATATGACTCTTGGAAGAAATGCTGTTGGTTATTTGACGGAATCTATGCATGGTGCAGGTTCTCCACAAGCACAAAGAATTCAAATTCAGAGACAAATGCAAGTAGGTTACAAAAAGAATTTAGCAAAACATTTGGCAGGAATTACAAATGATATAGAAGAACCAAAAGAACCTTCTGAGTACTTTAAACGAGTATTCAAAACAAAAGATTCTGTATTGTAGAAATAATCGCCAATATTTTGCGCCTAAAAATAGATTTTAATTTTTAAATGATTCTACTCTCCAAACTTATGATTTCTGAGGATCCTTTTTTAGTAAATTTATCTTAACCATACCACAAGCAAACAGGACGATCTATTGCTATTATTTTGGCATAATGTGAACCTGTTTGTGTAAATTTCAGTGAATTATTCTTTCTTTTCTTTTTTTGAATCATCTGTTTCTTCATCTGAAATCTCATCTTTTTTACCCTCACTTGGTTTCTCTACTGGATTTGATTTTTCTGTATGTTCAGAATATTCTGAATCTTTTTCGATTTCATTGATGTCTGATAACTCTTCGTTTGTTTCTGGATTTTCTGAACTGAAAGTATCAATTGACGTGTCTTTCTTCTTCTTTTGCATCATCTGTTTTACTATCATGACACCTACAACAATTACAATTATGATGTAATTTGTTGGTGGTTTTAGTAATTGTGTGACGTATCCAACTTGCGGAAGTGTATATTCAACTTTTCCAATATATTCTTCTTCTGTAATTGGAAAATCTGTCCCTGGAATTGAGGCATTATTTGCATCACCTTGTGTTCTAATTGTTTTAGGATTATCATCAGTTATTGAAACAACTCTATGTACAATTACTCTATCGTGATCTGATGGTCGATTAAACACGATAATGTTCCCTATTTCAATTTCTTCAAACGGTACATGCCCTTGAATAATTATTACATCATATACTTCCAAAACTGGAATCATACTTCCACTTGCAACTACATAAAATGGATTTTGTGTTCCAAATGCTATTTGTAGACCCAACCAAATTATTAAAACACCTACAACTACGATGAGAATATCTTTGATTACTCCTTTTGATATTATTTTTTTAATCAATTATTTTTTCGCCTATAGTATCATGCTGAATAATTTTATTTATTAATTAAATTGGAGTTCCACAATCTTCACAGAATTTAGAACCTTCCTTATTCCCAAATCCACAGTTAGAACATTTTCCTGGCTGACTTACCTCTTCTGGATTACCTAAGAGAATTACTTCTCCTACTTTTTTGATGTTTTTCCATGGAATGCTGCCCTCAGAACCATCATTTTGAGTAATAATTAGAACCATTGATTGTGTAGAATCAATACCAACTTGTTTTGCTATGCCAACTTTGTTTGCACTTTCATCATATACTGCTCTTCCTTCAATTGAACTAATTGAAGTTACAGGTCCAGGTTGGGTTACTGTCTCTTTTGGAGGTTGTGGTGTTGATTGAACTTGTGGTGTTGATTGAACTTGTGGTGTTGATTGAACTTGTGGTGCAGATACTTGCTCTATTGGTTTTGCATCTCCAACATCGCCTGCTTCATCTTGTTTTTTGAATTCCCTATATTCTGCAATTGATGCATTACATGAATTACAAATATATTGTCCTTTTTCTGCAAGCATGAGATTTTCTGCAACTTCTTCATTTGGATTCTCAAATTCTACTTTTGGAGAACCTTCAAATTCTTTTTCACAAGTATTGCAAAAATGTTTAGTGATTAATTCTGCATCCAACCTTCCAATTGGTGCTAAAAATAGATCAGGACCACCTAAATTCCCTTTCATCTGTTGTTCATCAGTAACTCTGGCCATAACAAAGCCTCCAGAACCTCTTAATTTTTTTAATCTAAGTTCTGAACTCATGTCAGGGTTTTAGCAAAACGTCATTTAAGTATATATCAGAATTAATTATCCTACGAAAAATATGGTGTTAATTCTGGTTAACATTTTTAGGTATGTTCAATGAAATAACATCACAATGGGAATAACTCAAATTTCTGATGCAAAGACTTGGGAAATCGATGTGATAAACTCTGATGTCCCTGTATTTGTGGATTTTTGGGCTGAATGGTGTGGTCCATGTAGAATGGTGGGCCCCGTAGTTGAAGAATTAGCAAATGACTATGATGGCAAAGTAAAATTTGTCAAGGTTAATGTTGATGAAGCCAATGAATTGGCATCAAAATACAACGTCTTTAGTATTCCGACATTAATTCTCCTTAACAAAGGTGAAATAGTTAGTCAGCAAGTAGGTGCTGCATCTAAAGAATCATATCAAAACATGATTGATAGAGCACTCGCATAAATCACAAAAATACGTTTTCTTCTTTTTAATTTTATCTTCTATTTTGATAAACAATTATTCAGATATTATTCATTTTAAAATTTCTATTACATATCAAGAATTGGTAAAATCAACCTTTTTTGTAAAATAACGATTAAATTTTTTATAAAAATTAATTTAGTCTTCTGAAATATGTTCTGCTTTTAGTCCCTTGTATCTATTTCTGATTGTAACTTCTGTTACTCCTGCTGCTTCTGCAATATCTCTTTGAGTTACTGATACTCCATTTTTTACACAAGATAGATACAATGCAGATGCTGCAAGTCCCATAGGATCTTTTCCAGCTGATTCTTTACGGTCTTGTGCTTCTTTGAGAACTTTAATTGCATATCGTTTCGTTTTTTCTGTAATCTTTAGTTTACTTGAAATTCTTGCAATACATTGGACTGAATCAACAACAGGCATTTTTAATTCTAATTCATGATGTAATAATCTATAACATCTTGCAATATCTTTTCGTTTAACATTTGCAGCATCAGCAATATCTTTTAGAGTTCTTGGAGTTTCTGTATCTCTACATGCTGCATAAAGTGATGCAGCAATCATTGCAGAAATGGAACGGCCTCTAACTAATTTTTTCTCTAATGATTTTCTGTAAATATAAGCTGCTTTTTCTAAAACATTTGCAGATACTGAAACTTTATCTTTTAATTTATTTAATTCACCTAAAGCTTGTCTCAAATTCCTATCAACTGGTTCATGAGCTTGACTTCTACTGTCCCAAGTTCTGAGTCTTTCAATAGTACTTTTCATGGATGTAGAAAGTGGTTTTCCTGAAGCATCTTTGTTTAATGGATTAATGACTGTGGATAATCCCATATCGTGAATCGTAAGTGATGATGGTGCACCTGCTCTTGCTGGGTTTGAACCACTATCTTTTTGAAATGATCTCCATTCTGGACCTGATTCTTGTGATTTTTCAGTTATTACAAATCCACATTTTGAACAAAATTGCTCCCCTGTAACATCATCTGTTAGCAAAGAATTTTTTCCACATCTTGGACAATTGGAATTTTGAGCTGACATGAGATCTAAATTTCTCCCTTTATGTTGATTAACACGAAAAGTTATCTTTCCGGGCATATTTAAACCGAGTATGATCTAATCATTTTTTTAAATATTCGTACCTAACTAAAAAATGACAAAAAATTCTTTAGCAAAAAGTTATTCTTTTTGACCTTGATTTTTTATCATAGATGTGATCTTATGGCTACTATTAGGAGTCAGAGACATCTCGCGGTGTTAGCTGGGAGCCCAAAAGCTCACATAAACTAGTTAATACAAGACATAGTCTCCAAACCCAAGGAGACTGACTTTTTCTCTAGGATGTAGAAATTTAAGACCAATTCATTATCATCTCAATTCATGCCTGTCAAAAAATATGCAATTTTCTAAAATTTAAAAAAAATTACAAATGTCTCTTTTTTTCTGATCCTAAAGTAATTAATATTCCAAAAATAGTTGCAGATTATGTCCTTTGGTCAAGTAGATACACTAGGTATGTTATTTGATAAACTACAAAGTTTGTTTGATGAATCTCAAGGATACTATGAATCATTTCTTGATACCAATAACATGTACAAAAAAGGACAACTAAGTGATAAGGAATTTTTTCAAAAACTCGGTGATTATACAGTAGCATATTCTGCATTAGAATTTTTAGCAATCAAAGTAATTTTCGAATTAAAAAAATCTGTTGGAGGGGGCTCTGGAAATACACAATCACCTGGACTGATGCCGGGAATGGGAAATCCTGGAGGAATGCCGGGTGGAATGCCTCCAAGAGCAGGAACTGCAGAAAATCCAGTTGGCGGAGGTCCTCCAGGAATTGTATCTGCACCAGAAGCATTTGGTGAAGTTGGAACATTACCAACACCTGATCCTCACATGGTGCAACAAAGACCAGTTCAACAAGATGGTAACGGTTGTTCTTCATGTGGTGCTGGATTGAGACCTAATGCAAAATTTTGTACAAAGTGTGGAACTAGAACATAAAATTAGTAGGCAAAAATTATTTTCTTATTATTGAGTTGTACCGCATTCAGGACAAAACTTTGCTGTTGCTGAAAGAGTTGTACCGCATTCAGAACAAAACTTTCCATCTGTTTGTTTTTCACTATATGCATTTCCAACAAATGCCGAACTTTTGACTGCACCTGATGGTTCGTATTTGTCATCATCAATCAGAACCGGTTGAAAATCTTGCTCAGTCAAATATGTCATCATTCTAGGTATTCCTTCTCCTCCTTCATTTTTAGGATCTGGAACTGAATCTCCTAACCAAAATGCAAATCTCATAAGAGTTAGTTCTGGAGTTGAAAATGCCAATGTGTGTTTTGACATATAATCTTGAGCAGCTTCTTTACCATCAAAAACTTCCATGAACTTAGTATTTTGCATTTATGTATAATGGTTTCTAGATTATTATTATTTGAAATATGTTGATAATGTGGTCTCATTGATGACTAGTAATTAGATCATTTAGAAATTCAATTAAAAATAAATGGTGGACCGGGAGAGAATCGAACCCTCGACATCCTCGTTGCGAACGAGGCATTATACCCCTAAACCACCGGCCCTCAATTACTTCTTTTAGTTTGCTTTTTTATTTATTTACCAAAAAATGAACTTAATTTTTCTTAAAATCCTTATTTTTTAAGTATCTGTCATATTTTCTAATGATTATTTTCAAACAATACAGATATTTGCTATTTTTAAAAAGAAAATTTATGAATAAAAATTTGATAATAATTCCTATAGTGATAATTTCTGTATTGATTGTAATATTTTTTATTCCTATACTTGATGAATTTGAAACATTTAACTGCATTACAACACCATGCATAATGCCTAAAATTACTATTTACGAATCATTACAAATACAATCTCTTGAAATTAATAATTTTGACGAATGTCTTGCTGCTGGGAATCCTGCAATGGAATCTCATCCACGACAATGTAGAACCACTGATGGTAAACATTTTGTTGAACAAATAGACCCTTAAGGTATTTTTGAATTAGGAAAAATTAATTTTAATCAAATACAACTGCTGCAACAATTGCTAATACACTTATTCCCATTGCAACAATTGCCATTTTACTCTGTTTACTCCATCCATCTTTTACAGTTATTCTCATGATTTACATTACCACTGTTATTTCTGGTGATGACATTCCTCCATAACCTGGATCAATTTTCTGTTTTGGATTTAATGAAGTATCGTGATGACATGCTTTGTTACATACAGGACAGAATTTTCTATCAAGTACAATACATTGACAAATGTGATTTTTAACATATGCTTGTGCAGCTTGATTCCATTCTCCTGTACCGTTACAATATACGCATACATTTGATGTTCCTGAACCTACTCCTTTGCAAAAATCACATACATCTTCTGTCATTTTTATAACTCTGCTGAGATTTTTGAATCCATATATTTGAAGAGATTTGTTTTATCCTCAATTTTGTCGAATTTGGATTTTCATTTTTTTATTTATTGAGATGTGAAAATACCTTTTGTGCGTAATTTTGTTTAGATTTTTGGTATTAAAATCATAAATCTTATACATTTGTATCAATTTTAGATTAAATTCCAAATGAATATTTGATTTTTTAGAGGATCTACTTAAATTTCATTTTTGCCTACGAATTACAACGAGGAAACTATCAGACCTGCTGAAATTCAAAGAATTGTCTTTGAGGAAGTAGATAGATAGCAAAAAAGGAAAGCATAGAACAAGGTGGAAGCATCTAAAGTTCGCTTTTTGTTTTCCATATTTTCCCCGTTGTTTATTTTATTAGATTCTTTTTTGATGCATTACCTGAACGCATAATAGACTGCAGAAATAAAATTTCTTAAATGACATATGATACCGTAATTACCGATTCACACATTATACTTGCACAAGGCATGGTTGATAAAAATCTCATAATTGATGATGGTAAAATAATTGGATTGACAAATGATGTTCCTGCTTGTGATAATAAAATTAATGGACGAGGATTGATTTGTGTTCCTGGTCCAATTGATACACATGTACATTATGGTGTGTATTCTCCAATTGATCAAGCCGCAAAAACTGAATCTCATGCTGCTGCAATAGGCGGTATTACTACCATGATGAGAATGCTCAGATTGGGAGATTCTTTTTCTAGTTCATTACAACCTCAACTTGATTCTGCATCTCAGAATCACTATGTTGATTATACAATACATGCATCTGTTTTTACACCTAAACAAATTGATGAGATGGGTCTTTGTGTTAAAAAAGGAATAACCTCTTTTAAAATTTACATGAATCTTGGTGGCGAGGTGGGACATGTATACATGGACATGCCGCCAAATTCTTCTAGTCTTGTTGCAGCTAAAGTAGATGTTACAGATGCTATAGTTGAACAAACAGTGAAAACTGCAGCTTCACTTGGTTGTCCAGTGTTGGTTCATGCAGAAGATTATGAATCATGTGGATGTGGAATTAAAACTGCACGAGAAAAAAAACAAGATGGACTGTCTGCTTGGTCTGAAAGTCGTTCTCCTGAATTTGAAGCAAAAGCAATAAAGACTGTATCTAAATTTGGACGAGATTATGATTGTGTAATCTATTTTGTTCATATTGGTTCAGAGAGAGCGTTATTACAAATAGAAGAGGAACGAAAACTTGGAACTAAAATTTTTGTAGAGACATGTCCTCATTACCTCACACTGTCTTATGAAAAACAGCAGGGATATCTTGCTAAAGTAATGCCTCCAATCAGAACTGAAAATGATCGAAAAGCAATATGGCGTGCCTTATCTGGGAATAAAATTGATACTATAGGCACAGATCATGTGGCAAATCAACTTAAGCTGAAACTAGATGGGGATGATGTTTGGGGCGCACTTGCAGGATTTCCTGGAATTGGTACTGTGCTTCCAATATTACTTAATGATGGAGTAAATCAAAATAAAATTACACTAGAACAATTTGTTCAATTCACTAGTACTAACGCTGCTAAAATTTTTGGAATGTATCCACAAAAAGGAACGCTTGAGAAAAATTCTGATGCTGATATTACTATGATTGATTTGAAAAAAGAGAAAAAAGTTACATCAGATCTGTTTGGTGGTTTTTCTGATTACATTGTATATGAGGGTAGAAATCTAAAGGGATGGCCTGTTAAAACAATAGTTAGAGGAGAAATTGTTGCAGATGAGTTTGAAGTGATTGGTAAACTTGGTCATGGTAAACTAGTTGAAAGAAAAATCTAATTTTGAAAAATAATTATTTATTATAAAATATCAAATTTGCCATTTATTTTGGCTTTGTAAATAATATCTGGTTTTCTCAAAAATATTCCTGATTCTAAAACTCCTGATGTTTGTTTAATTTTTTGAGTTAATGTTTTTGGATTCTTTATTGTTCCAAAATCACAATCCAAAATTATATTTCCATTTTCTGTAAAAAATGGATACCCTCTATCTAATGAGCGAATTTGTGATTCTCCGCCTAGTTTCTTAATAGACTTAGTAACAGAGTTTCTTGCAAGTGGATGAATTTCTATTGGAACTGTTCTTGTGAAATTTTTTACAAACTTTGTTTTGTCTGCCATCACTACAACTTTTTTTGCAAGACTAAACAAAATATTTTCACGTAGTAAGGCGCCACCACCGCCTTTGATAACATATTTCTGAGAATCAATTTGATCTGCACCGTCAAATACTACATCAATGAAATCAACTTGATCAGCTTCTACTAGTGGTATGCCGCCTTTTTCTGCAATTAATTTAATTTGTAATGAAGTTGGTACACCTCTAATGTTGTACCCTTTGAGTTTGATTAGTTTTGAAAGTGATCTCACAAGTGCAGTTGCTGCTCTGCCACTACCTAATCCAATAACATAATCATCTTTTACAAATTTTAATGCATCACTTGATAATGCCTTAATGGCATCATCATACGTCAATTATTCTACCTCTGCTTGATCAAGCTTTGAGAGTACTTTCATAATATCTCCTTTAATTTTATCTAAATCATCACTATCATTGTCAAAATCATCCTCTAGTGGTACAATCTTTGGCTCTGGAAGTGCTTTGTGCTCTGTAATTTTTGCAACTTCTTTATTGATATCGGGTTTTGTTTCTAGTCTTGGTGCAACTGATTGTATGATTTCATCTTTATCTTCAACTTTGGATTTTGGTGCAACGATCTCTTGAATTATTTCTTCTTTTGGTTTGACTAATTCTGTTTGAATAATTCTTGGTTCTGGCATTGGTTTTATCTTTGCCTTCATTTCTTTTTCAAATGAAGGGAATTTTGGTTCTTTTCTTGAAATATTTGTTAATGTAGTTAATTCAAATGATTGTCTTGATTTTGTTGCAGGAATTTCAATAGGTCTAATTTTTGTCTCCTTTGATTTTTCAAAATTGAATGTATCTTTGATGGATTCTGAAATTTTCTGTTTTACATCTTCTTTAATTTGCGGTTCTTTAATTTCTGATACTTGATTCTTAGCACTTACCATCTTTGATGACAATTCGTATAATCTATCATCTAGTTTTGATAATTTTTGATCCATCAAAGTAATCAAACCATCTCCTACCGGACCTAAGTCTGGATGTTTACTTGCCTGTTCTAATTTTTCTAATTTAGCTAAAATAACTCCTAGTTGATGTTGATATTTTAATAATAATTTGTCTTTTTGAATTTTAGAAAATTCAGATTCTGTTTGGTATAGTCTTGAGATTGTTTTAGTTAGAATATCTTTTTCAATTCTTAGAGTGCTGATTTGATTTTTGATATGAGAGCTAGCACCAAGGCTGAGTAATTGATTTTTGTCTCTTGGCATTTTACGTACGGCCGCAGCAGTAGCTACACCTACTAATGAACTAAGAATAATTGCAATTTCTTGCATCTAAGTGTACCATTTAATCC
>Ga0257121_1002715_pt1 | contig 12254 bp, 10 predicted proteins | sample SI106_100metaG_FD_190180 | JGI IMG/M metagenome (GOLD analysis project Ga0257121, IMG submission 190180) | Marine microbial communities from Saanich Inlet, British Columbia, Canada - SI106_100 | ecosystem: Environmental > Aquatic > Marine > Inlet | place: Canada: British Columbia | collected... | reverse complement strand
GTATTCCAAACCTGTACAATAAACTCTGCAGGAACATCTAAAACAAGCTCTGAACCAGGACAAATTTCCTGATCAATCCCAAGGTCAATACTATTTTGATTTACTATGATTGAATCTCGAATTACACCACAATTCAATTCCACGTCCACCCAATAAATTCCCTCACTGTCTACTGACAAAGATGAACCGGTTGAGCCATCACTCCACAAATAACTAATGTAAGTCGCATTCAAGGACAAATTAATAGTTTCACCTGGACACAAAGTAGTATCTTCTCCCAAATCGGGATCAGTATGAATCTCGTAATCAAAAAGAACTTGCCCCTCAAAACCTGGTAAAGCACCATGTGACGTTCCCGCACATGGAGGTCCAGTATGTAATACATTACCACTGGCCCCTCCATTGATAACAGAGGTTAAAGTACCTGGAGCTACACTCGAAGACAAAACAATTGCTCCGCCACCGCCGCCGCCGCCAGGTCCATGACAAGCAGAAGACCAAAGCGTACTTAAAATATCACCACCTTTACCTCCATTAACATTAATATTTAATGAAGAGTTTAAATTTTCAGTTAATAAATAAACACATCCCCCAGCTCCTCCTCCTCCTGCACCTTCAGAATCAGAATTGCCAATTACATCAGCACCCGAAGCATCAATTGTATGTCCATTTCCATTAATGGTTGGCGAAATCACAAAAGTGATACCCCCTCCGTTAGAACCTGCTGTAGCATTTAAATTGTTGTCTCGATAACCGCCACCACCACCGCCGCCTAAGAATGCTCTATAACCTGCGTAATCAAGATTATACCCTCCTAAACCAAAAGAAACATTTAAAGGACAGGAACCATACCATTCGTTTCCCCCTCTTCCGCCTGCGCCACCATTTCCCCCACCACCAGCTCCTGGGTTCCCGGTGTTGGAACCACCACCACCATTGGCAAGCGGCGCTCTATTCCCTTCTTGGCCAATTGGAGCTTCTGCAATACCTTCTCCCTTTTTACCCGAAAATGCTGTAGCCCAATTCGAATCACCACAACCGAAGGATCCGGTGTATACGTCCCCTCCTGTAAATCCCAAACCTGAATTAATAATATCAGAATTAAACGTTATATTATTGGTAGCCTCAATGGCTAATACTCCACCTATCACACCATTCCAAGGCTCTGCAGTAAGAGCCCCTGAAATGGTAACGTCATTATATACCGGGACTTGAATAAGTTGAACATGTCCAGAAATGTCATACGATTCACATAAATCAGATTCAAGCGTTACTATTTGGCCAGATATAGACTCAATAAATCCAAATTCAAAATTCCCTGCATTATTTAGAGAGTTAATCACACCGAAATCAGAAATATTTCCAGTAGTAATTGTCGCTCCCTTCATTTGAATAAGGAGTACTTTATCCCCTTCCGAAAAACCAAATAAGTTCACCACCTGAACCGAGTTACCAGAAACACTTGTTACTTCGGCATACGAATTTACGATTCCTGATATAGATTGATTATATCCATCAAAACAACATGCAATTAAAAAAAGAAATAAGGCGTAAAACTTCATCTGTATTTTAATTTGCTTTTAATGATTGGATTAAATTTACAAAATTTTGTAAGCCCTATCAAAAGTAAGCTTTGAAAAAATAATAAATCTTAAATTCAAAAAAAAAATCTTCCGAAAGAAATAATACCTATTTTAGAATTAAAATTAAATAATAAGGTGCCCATAATTGATATTCAAAGTCTTACAAAAATGTACTACAGCATTGGAGAATTGTCTAAAATGCTTGGAGTTAATGCCTCATTGCTAAGATTTTGGGAAAAAGAATTTTGCCTAAAAGTTTCAAAAAGAAATAAAAAAGGGAATCGCTTATATTCGGTGAAAGAAATCGAAGTCATCAATAAAATTTACGCTTTGGTGAAAGTAAATGGATATACGCTAGACGGTGCTAAAAAAGCTTTAAAAGACAAAAAGTCCAATCCCTCAATTGACGAAAAACAACTTGTAATAACAAAGCTATCTGAAATCAGAAAAAGATTAATTAATTTAAAGTCCTAGCCTTTTTCGTCTAAATTTCTCTCTTTATATAAAAAGTCAAAATCACATTTCTCTTTAAAAATCTTGTATCTGTTTTTAGCAATAATTCGATAAAAATAATCCCGAATAAATCGAGGCATAAGCCAAAACACGTTTAAAAATGACCAATACCATTTTAAATACGGTAATAATCGCAATGCTGCTGTTGATTTACTATGCAAAACATCTTTATTGTAAAAATAAAAAGTACTCATGTCAATTTCATAAATTCCCTTTTCACAAAGGAATTCTTTTGCATAATCACCCTGCAGGGAACTAAACATAAAATCATCATTTCGCTCATATTTAAGGATAAAACGAACTACTCTTGAGCATAATGGACAAGCACCATCATAAAATATAATAGGATCAATCATAAGAATGTCTTTAATTGATTTTTAACATAGTCAGTGGTCTGCAGCATATAAGATCCATACCATGAAAACATTTCTCCCTTTACATATATTATTTTTGAATTCGGAAATTTCTGTTGGAAGTGATTTTCATGACGAGTGCTAAAAGGAAATGGCTCGGAACTTAAAAAGACATAATCAGGAGAGCTCAAAGACAATTCGTCAAGGATGGGATACCGTTTTTGTTGGCAATGATTTACAAATCCCAATTTATCGAGGATTGAATTGACATAAGTTGAGGAACCCACCACATAATCTGGTTTATGCCAAATAAAATATAAAACACTTTTGGAATTCCCAATATCCATTAACTCATTAAATGAAGTCAATATAGAATTGGCTAATAAAGAACACTCATTTTTTCTGCTTAAAACTTCACCTAATTTATAAATCATATCAATGGCATCTTCAAATGAATTCACATCACTCATCCAAACAGGATAGCTCTTGGATAGCTTTTTAATATCCTCTTTGGTATTCTCCTCCTTATTACCAATGATTAAATCCGGTTTTAGTTCATCTATGACATCTAAATTTATTGTTTTTGTTCCTCCAACCCTTTGTTTACTCGCATACCAAGCTTCAGGAAGAATGCAGAATTTGGTAATGCCGACTACTTCATTTTCCAATTCTAAATGATGAAGGAAATCAGTAATTGATGGAACCAATGAGACGATACGTGTAGGCTTATCCGAAATGAAAACTTCTCGTTTTAGTTGATCAATAAAAGTTTTCCCATTCATTTTACGACATTGCTGAAATGATATCGTATCGGGTGACAATATGATGAGAAGCATCAGATATTTTAACCAATACCGCTGGTGTATCTTTATTGATTAATTTACATAATTCCTCAACTGATGTTCCGTTATTTACAACTGGAAACGCAGGACCCATAATAGAAGAAATTGGCGCATCACTTAGCTCTGGATGATCAACCAATGACTGATATATAGCACTGTCGTCTACTGAACCAACAAACTTATTGTCCTTTATCACCGGAATTTGAGAGATACCAAATTTGCGCATTTTAGCAATGGCATGAGAAACCAATTCTTCTGCAAAAACAGAAACAAGTGGTTTATTTTCATGACCATTTACAAGATCTTCTGCGGTAACAACCGTATTTTCAAGAAAACCTCTTTCTCTCATCCAATCATCGTTATACATCTTTCCGACATATCGACTTCCTGAATCATGCAAAAGAACTACTACGACATCGTCCTTTTTAAAATGGTTTTTTAATTGAAGTAAACCTTTAACTGCTGCTCCACATGAATTTCCTGCAAAAATACCTTCTTCACGAGCCATTTTTCTCGTGTAAACTGCAGCATCTTTGTCTGTTACCTTTTCAAAGCCATCAATAACTTCAAAGTTTACATTTTCTGGAAGAATATCTTCCCCTATTCCTTCTGTGATGTATGAATAAATCTCATTTTCATCAAAGATTCCCGTTTCGTGGTATTTTTTAAATACGGAACCATATGTATCAATTCCCCATATTTTAATATCGGGATTTTTCTCTTTTAAGAATTTTCCAACTCCAGAAATGGTTCCTCCTGTTCCAACCCCTACAACGAAATGGGTGATTTTCCCTTCTGTTTGCTCCCAAATTTCAGGTCCTGTCTGCTCATAATGAGCGATTGAGTTTGACGGATTATCGTATTGATTGACATACCAAGAATTAGGTGTTTCCTCTGCAATTCTTTTTGAGGTCGAATAATAAGATCGAGGATCTTCAGGTGCAACATCTGTGGGACAGACAATTACCTCGGCTCCCACAGCTCTTAAAATATCAAACTTTTCCTTAGATTGTTTGTCTGTTGAAACACAAATAAGATTATATCCTTTAACAATTGCAGCTAAAGCAAGCCCCATTCCTGTATTTCCAGAGGTTCCTTCAACGATGGTACCACCTGGTTTTAAGCGACCGTCAGCCTCAGCATCTTCGACCATTTTTACAGCCATTCTATCCTTAACGGAACTACCTGGGTTGAAATATTCTACTTTAGCCAGCACAGTTGCATCAACCTCTTTGGTTACCTTATTCAGTCTAACTAGAGGTGTATTTCCAATTGTTTCAAGAATATTATTTGATATCTTCATACCTACTTAATTTTGTGCAAAGTTAACCATAATAGACCGATTTAAGTGTCAAATTACTTGAGAATTCAATTCACGAATTTAATTACCTTTAATCCTCTATGAAGAAGACTATCTCTCTTTTATTTTTATTGTTCATTACCGCACATTTAAACGGGCAAATAGCTGATTGTCCTATTCTCCCTAGCCCTGTAGTATATAAAAAAGGCAAAGGAGCATTGTACCTACCGAAAATGATGAGCATTCAAGCTCTTCCTAAAGAGAACAGAGGACATCTTCCTTCCTCTGCTAAAGCACAATTAGAATTATTGCTTTTAAGTCATCATTCAATTTCATTGGTTGATACCTCAGTAAGACCTTTTATTCGTTTTCAAAAGTTAAAAAATGTACCTCAAGATTTTTATTCAATTGCAGTCAACGATCAATTAATTATCTCATATGCAAATGAAAAAGCATTGTATTATGCATTTCAGTCATTGATTCAACTGATTCAAACTGAAGAAGACATCAAGTATATTCCAAAAGCATTTATTCAAGATTATCCAAAATTTGAGTGGAGGGGTTTGCATTTGGATGTTTCAAGACATTTTTTCACTGTCGAAGAAGTAAAAAAATACATTGACCTCATGGCCATGTATAAATTTAACACCTTTCATTGGCACTTGACTGATGATCAAGGATGGAGAATTGAAATCAAACAATACCCAAAATTGACTGAAGTTGGAGCCTGGAGAGACAGTACCTTGAAAAACCACTATACCACATCTCCTCGAACTTATGAAAAAACCAGATATGGAGGATTCTACACACAAGAAGACATTACAAACATTGTATCGTACGCTAGTGAAAGACACATAACAATTGTTCCTGAAATAGAAATGCCAGGACATAGCCGGGCTGCTCTTGCTGCATATCCTGAATTTTCGTGTACTGAAAAAGAATTGGGAGTCCCGGGAACATGGGGTGTTTTTGATGATATATATTGTACAAAACCCCAAACATTCGAATTCATTGAAAATATACTTGATGAAGTCATTGATTTGTTTCCAGGTAAATACATCCATATTGGAGGAGACGAGGCTCCGAAGACAAGATGGAAGAATTGTGATCAATGCCAAAAAACAATTGAATCAAATGGATTAAAAAACGAACATGAATTACAAAGCTATTTCATCAAAAAGATTGAAAAATATCTTCAATCGAAAAACAAAAAGCTCATTGGATGGGATGAAATATTGGAAGGCGGTTTATCTTCTACCTCAACCGTTATGTCTTGGCGTGGAATTAAAGGGGGAATAGCCGCGAGTAAACAAGGGAATTATGTCGTTATGACTCCTGGTACTCATTGCTATTTTGACCACTACCAAGGCAAAGGAAATGACGAACCACTAGCCATTGGAGGCTATACTCCTTTGGAAAAGGTCTATCAGTTCAATCCTATTCCAAGAGAACTAAATGTTGGTGAATCTAGCTTCATTTTGGGAGGACAAGCAAATCTATGGACCGAATACATTCCTTCATTCAAACAACTCCAGTACATGGCTTATCCCAGAGCTATTGCATTAAGCCAATCACTTTGGTGTACTGAAAAAATTCCATTTACAGCATTTTTTAAAATTCTTGAGGATGTTCATTTCAGGAAATTAGACACATTAAAAGTCAACTATTCAAAAACCAGTTTAAAACCATTTGTCAAATTTAAAAAGGAAAAAGAAGGGATGAGTATTGAATTACAATCGAAAAACAAAAATGAAAAATTTAATACGGTTATACATTCTTCAGACTGCCAAGCCAATTTAAATCTTACCCTTCTTTCCAATCAACCTTTACTCATAAACAGAACCAAACACAAGAGAATAAAAAGCAATTTTAGCTTTACCAGCTCAACTACTAGATTAACCTCTCACGTTAAGATTACAAATCATCTCGGTCTTGGTGCAGATGTCAACTATGTTACAGAACCAAATCCTCAATACAACTACTCACCTATTGTCCTTGTAAATGGTCAAATAGGTGCTAGACCCTGGAAAGGGCATCAATGGATTGGATTTGACACCAGCAGGGTTGTTTTTGAAATTACTTTACCTAAAAGGAAAAAAATCGATTCCATACACTTGAGCTTTTTGGAATCTAATGGCTCATGGATTTATTTGCCAAAATCTATTCAAATTCAAAAATTGAACAAGAGAACAAAAAAAACATTCAGATCAAAAACCATCAACTCTGAAAACGTAAACATCAATATTGGTAGACGATTAAAAAAAATTAGATTCATTATCGATAATGTTGAAATCATTCCAGATAATTATCCAGGGGCAGGTCACATTCCTTGGACATTTATTGATGAAATTGAGTTTCATTAACAATTATTGAGACTGTACATTCAAACTAAACTTATTTTAAACCTTTCGTTTAATCTGATGTTGTTACTTTTGCACAAAGATTAATTTATGTCAGAAAGAAATTGGACTTCCATTAAATCCTACAAAGACATCACATTCAACTATTGCAAGGGTGTTGCACGTATTGCATTCAATAGACCTGAGGTCAGAAATGCTTTTCGTCCAAAAACAGTAGATGAAATATTGGATGCACTAATTATTTGTCATGAAAGTCAAGAAATAGGAGTTGTTTTGATTTCGGGAGAAGGTCCATCTCCAAAAGATGGTGGATGGGCGTTTTGTTCGGGAGGCGACCAACGTGTTAGAGCCTCTAGAGGCTACAAAGGGTCCGATGGAGTAAGCAAATTCAACATTTTAGATGTTCAAAGACAAATTCGTTTTATGAATAAAGTGGTGATTGCTGTAGTTCCAGGCTGGGCTGTCGGGGGTGGACATAGTCTTCATGTAGTTTGTGATTTGACTTTAGCTTCCAAAGAGCATGCTGTTTTTAAGCAAACCGATGTAAATGTTGCCAGTTTTGATGGAGGTTTTGGATCTGCTTACCTCGCACGACAAGTCGGACAAAAGCGTGCCCGTGAAATTTTTTTCCTAGGTGCTAGTTATTCTGCACAAGAAGCATTTGAAATGGGAATGGTAAATAAAGTCGTCCCCCATGACGAATTAGAACAAACTGCATTTGATTGGGGACAAGAAATCCTCAAAAAGAGCCCAACTGCTATTAAGATGTCTAAATTCGCTTTAAATCTTATTGATGATGGATTGATAGGTCAGCAAGTATTTGCTGGAGAAGCAACTCGTCTCGCATACATGACGGATGAAGCAGTTGAAGGAAGAGATGCATTCTTAGAAAAAAGAGAACCCAATTTTAAACAATACCCCAAATTCCCATAAATATGTCAGTAAGAAGTCAAGAACCTCAATCACTATGGAACCATTTTGCAGATTTAAATGAAGTGCCTAGGCCGTCAAAAAAAGAAGAACGCGTCATCGCCTTCATGATGGAATTCGGTAAATCGTTAAATCTAGAAACCATCAAGGACCCTATTGGAAATGTTATAATTAAAAAGCCGGCAAGCCCTGGTATGGAAAATCGCAAAAAAGTGATTTTACAGTCGCATTTGGATATGGTACATCAAAAAAACAATGACACCGTATTTGATTTTGATAATGAAGGAATCAAAATGCGAGTAAAAGATGATTGGATAGATGCCGAAGGAACGACATTAGGAGCCGACAACGGTATTGGAGTAGCTACGATTATGGCTACGTTATCATCAAATAATATTAACCATCCAGCAATTGAAGCATTTTTCACAATCGATGAAGAAACTGGAATGACAGGTGCTAAAGAGATGGACGGCAGTATGTTTGACGGAGAAATTCTACTTAATCTAGACACCGAAGACGATGATGAATTATCTATTGGATGTGCTGGAGGTATTGATACCAATACATCATACACCTATAAAAGAGAACCGATATTAAGTGATAGTAAATGCTTTGAAATATGTATTAAAGGATTACTAGGTGGACATTCAGGAATGGATATTGATTCCGGCCGAGGGAATGCCAACAAGTGGTTATCAAGGATTTTGTGGACACTATCACAAACAATCAACGTACAATTGTTGTCTTTTGACGGAGGTGGATTGAGGAACGCTATCCCTCGAGAAGCATCATGCCTTATTGCAATTCACAATAACGATTATGATTCATTTTCAAATATGTTTGAGACTATGACTCGGACCTTTAAAGAGGAGTATCATTCAATTGAGACTCAAATGGATATCTCTTTCAAAGAATCAAATACCAGCGACGATGCCGTTTCAAGTCAAGACTACACAAAAATAATCAACACTCTATGTTCTGTTCACAATGGTGTATTCAGAATGAGTCCTGATATAGATGGCTTGGTTGAAACATCATCAAGTTTGGCTCGTGTTGAAATTAAAAATGGGATGTTCATTACACAATCACTTCAAAGAAGTAGCGTTGACACCACTCGAGATGAAGTAGCAATGGTCATTAAAAGTTCTTTTGAAAATATGAATTGTGAGATTGTTCAATCTGGAGAATACCCAGGATGGCAGCCAAATCCGAATTCAAAAATCCTTGTAATCATGGAGCAACTTTACAAAGATATGTTTAAAGATGACCCTCAAGTAAAGGCGTGTCATGCAGGTTTAGAATGCGGTATATTAGGAAAACACTTACCAGATGTAGACATGATATCATTTGGACCAAATATTCGAGCAGCCCATTCTCCTGATGAAAAAGTACAAATTTCCTCTGTTCAAAAATTTTGGAAATTTTACTTGGAAACATTGAATCAAATTCCTGTACAATAGAATTGATTATAATCAGTTAAATTTAAAGATAGAAAAGACATATGCAATTCGAGTTAAATACCATTGAAGAAGCTGTTGAAGATATAAAAAACGGTAAGGTCATCATAGTTGTTGATGATGAAGGCCGAGAAAATGAAGGTGATTTTCTAACCTCTGCTCGTAATGCAACGCCTGAGCTAATCAACTTTATGGCTACACACGGCCGTGGATTAATTTGTGCACCGCTAAGTCAAAAAAGGTGTGATGCGCTTGGATTGGAGCTCATGGTGAAAAATAATTCAGCGGCTTACGAGACACCCTTTACTATAAGTGTTGATTTAATTGGACACGGGTGTACTACAGGGATTTCAGCAAGTGACAGATCTAAAACTATCCTTGCCATGATTGACCCAAACACAAGACCCGAAGAGCTTGGAAAGCCAGGTCATATCTTTCCTTTGAGGGCCCGGAATGGAGGTGTTTTAAGAAGAGCGGGACATACAGAAGCCGCGATAGATTTATCGCGATTGGCTGGACATGAAGAGGCAGGGGTAATTGTAGAAATATTAAACGAGGACGGCACAATGGCTCGTCTACCAGAGCTTATAAAAATTGCAAAAAGATTCAACCTTAAGCTGATTTCAATTGAAGAATTAATTAAGTACAGGATTCAAAATGAAACTTTAATCTCTAAAACCATTGATGTCAAAATGCCTACCACTGTTGGTGATTTTCATTTACATGCTTTTAAAAACGTTCACAATCAACAAGATCATCTCGCTTTAGTAAAAGGAGAATGGGAAGAAGACGAACCTGTTTTGGTCAGGGTTCATTCTTCATGTATTACAGGAGACATTTTTGGCTCTTGTAGATGTGATTGCGGTCCACAACTTCAAGCCGCTATGGAAAAGATTGAGGAAGAAGGAAAAGGAGTCGTAGTATATATGAATCAAGAAGGTCGTGGAATAGGATTGATTAACAAACTTAAAGCTTACAAGCTCCAAGAAGATGGTTACGACACCTTTGACGCAAATGTGAAACTTGGTTTTAAACCAGACGAGAGAGATTATGGAATTGGTGCGCAAATCCTAAGAGAGCTTGGCGTGAGTAAAATGAGGCTGATGTCAAACAACCCTAAAAAAAGAACAGGACTTATAGGTTATGGATTAGAAATTGTTGAAAATGTATCTTTAGAGATCGAAAGCAATGAACACAACGAGGAATATCTAAAAACCAAAAGAGATAAAATGGGACATCAATTAAAACTTAAAAAATGATCCTTCGGGCTGAAAACATTCAAAAATCATATGGAGAATTATCTATTTTAAAAGGAGTTAATCTTGAGGTAAAACAAAATGAGATTGTTTCCATCGTTGGAACCTCAGGAGCAGGTAAAACCACTTTATTACAGATTTTAGGAACCCTTGACCAACAGACCACAGGAAGTTTAGTCATTGATGGTGAAGATCCATTTAGTCTAAATGAATCAAAACTGTCTACTTTTAGAAATACATCCCTGGGTTTTATTTTCCAATTTCATCAGCTTCTTCCAGAATTTACCGCTTGTGAAAATATTATGCTTCCAGCTTTAATTAAGGGCATAAGTAAAAAAGAGGCTGAAGAGCAAGCCATTTCATTACTCGAAAAAGTAGGTTTACAGGACCGAATCAAACACAAACCTTCCGAACTTTCAGGTGGAGAACAGCAAAGAACTGCAGTTTGCAGAGCATTAATGAATAAGCCGAAGATTATTTTTGGCGATGAACCATCTGGAAATTTAGACACCCAATCATCAAAAGAATTACATGAACTCTTCTTTAAATTAAGAGAAGAATATAATCAGACCTTTGTTATTGTCACACACAATAAAGAGCTTTCGGAAATGGCGGATCGTTCTTTAACAATGGTTGATGGAAAATTTGTTTAATCATTGAAAACAAAGGAGCTCAAAGATTTTCTAGATTTTAAGGCAGAACAATACGAAAACATTGACTTTATTGCCAATGACCCGATAAAAATACCGCATCAATATCAAAGAAAAGAAGATATTGAGATCGCTGCATTCTTTATCGCAACAATTGCCTGGGGCAATCGATTAAGCATCATAAAGAGTGGTCTGAAAATGACTTCAATTTGGGGGGATTCTCCTTACGAATTTATTATGGAGTATAGCGCTAAAGATAAGCCGCAATTTGTCCACAGGACATTTAATTCAGAGGATTTTGATTTCTTTTGTAGGGCTCTTCAAAATATGTACAAAGACGGAGGGCTAGAAAAAGCGTTTAATATAAAAACTGGTGAATCCGTTAACATATATAATAGAATAGGGAATTTTAGAGAACGAATGCTGTCCACCCCTCATCAAAAAAGAAGTGAAAAACACATTTCAAACCCGAAGAAAAATTCTGCATGCAAACGAATTGTCATGTTTTTGCGCTGGATGGTTCGAAATTCTAAAAACGGCGTGGACTTCGGTCTTTGGATAAACATTAGTCCTAAAGAGCTCTATGTGCCTTTAGATGTTCATACAGGAAATATCGCAAGAAAACTCAATCTTATTACCCGAAAACAAAACGATTGGAAAACAAATGAAGAATTGATAACTAAGCTTCGGGAATTCGATGTTAATGACCCTGCTAAATATGATTTTGCACTATTTGGAATTGGAGTCAATAAAGAAATTTAATTCAAATAATTTAAATCATTTAATATCGTTTTCACTTCTTTATTGGTTTGAGTTTTATCACGATCTGATGCATCTATAGAGGAATACACATCGAATTGATAATCTCCTTTTGTTGACTCTCGGTTGATGGAATAACACTCTCTATAAACATATTTTGAATCATCCTGAGAATATGTAAACCAACAATTATAAAAAAACTTTCTTTCCGATTCTATTTCAATAAATCGCAAGAGAATATCACTGTATCC
>Ga0257121_1002704_pt1 | contig 12281 bp, 12 predicted proteins | sample SI106_100metaG_FD_190180 | JGI IMG/M metagenome (GOLD analysis project Ga0257121, IMG submission 190180) | Marine microbial communities from Saanich Inlet, British Columbia, Canada - SI106_100 | ecosystem: Environmental > Aquatic > Marine > Inlet | place: Canada: British Columbia | collected... | reverse complement strand
AACACCTAACCTTTTACTTTGAGATTCACGACCGTTCTTCGAACTACCAACTCCTTTCTTATGTGCCATTTTAGTTTATTTTTCTGCTGCTTCTTTCTTAGCCGCTTGTTTTTTAACTTTTATTCCTTTGATCGCTATTTCAGTGAATGATTGGCGATGTCCATTCTTTTTCTTGTATCCTTTTCTTCGCTTCTTTTTGAAAACGATTACTTTATCACCTTTAACGTGATTTAATACTTCTGCGGTGACTTTTGCACCATCTATAGCCGGGGCGCCAACATTTACTTTCCCTTTATCATCTATCAATAAAACTTGATCAAATTCTACTTTTGAACCAGCTTCAGCATCTAGGCGATGAACGAAAACTTTTTGGTCTTTTTGCACTTTAAACTGCTGCCCTGCTATCTCTACTATTGCGTACATAACAATGTTGCTTTAAAATTTCTTCCAAAATTGGTCTGCAAAGATAATGTTTTATTCTAATGAGTCAAAATATTTATCAAATTAATGATGGCTATTTTTAAATCCTTTAGAATTTGCGATAAATACCCCTAGAAGTACGATCAACATTGAGAGTATTTGATATGAAGACAACCGCTCTCCAAAGAAAAATCCGATAATAACGGCCACGATAGGTATAAAGTAGGTCACGGAGCTTGCAAAAAGTGCTGATGTGTTTTTTATAATATTGTTAAAAAGGAAAAGGGCAAAGGCTGTTCCGATCAGTCCCAAAATACAGATGGCAATAAAATTATCCCATACCATGTTGTTACTTTCAAAGACAATCCACGTTCGTTCTAAGAAAAATATGATGATAGACGGAATGATGAGCAAGATAAATGCAATGGCGGCAATATCTATTGATTTGTAGTGAGATAGCTTGTATCTAATTGTGCTTAAGCTTGTAGCATAGCAAAGTGTAGCCAAAACAACGGCAATGATATGTTCCCAATCACCTTGAATTGAAACCGATTTTCCGTAAAAAAGCAATAAAACAACACCAACACTTCCAATTATAGATCCAACAATTTGGGTCCAGGTCATTTTTATTTTAAAGAAGCCAAAACCGATAAATATTGTAAAAATGGGTGTTGTGCTGTTTAACATTCCGGCAAAACCAGATGAAATGCCCGTTTCTGCGAAGGTGAATAAAAACGCCGGAAGCATATTTCCACAAATCGACACGATAAGAAAGTATAGCATATCCTTTTTTATCTGAATTCGCTTGATGGCTCTATATCCAAATGGCAGTAATGCAAGACTTGCAAGTAGAATTCGAAGCGTTGCCACTTGATTAGAGTTGAACACAATCTCCCCTGTTGGACCGTACATTCCTTTCTTCATGAGAATGAATGAACTTCCCCAAATCAAGGACAGAAGGAGTAATAAAAACCAATATTTACCAGCAATTTTCACTTCACAAAAGTATGTAATTAATAGAATCTCAAATTGTTAATAAAAAAATAGTTTTCCACTTTTTACCACTTTAGAGAAAAATACATAAATGCTTTATTTACAGTGTTTACATTAGATTAATGAAACAAAATGATGTAATTTGCGTTATAAGTTTTCAACAATTTTATTTTTGGTGGTAAAAAGTGGTAAATATCCATTATTTTTAACCATAATTTCGTTATGTCAGGATTAGTAGGAGAGTTTGAGGTTAAGTTAGATAGCAAGGGCAGGTTTCTGTTCCCTTCAGGTCTGCGTAAACAACTTCCTGCAAATGCCCAACGCGATTTCATGTTAAATAAGGGGTTTGAAGACTGCTTAACACTTTATCCAATCTCTGAATGGGAGAGGGTGAGTAAGAGGCTGTCCAAAATGAATTTGTTTAAACCAGAAAATCGAATGTTTTATCGATTATTTCATCAAGGCGCAAAACACGTTTCTCTTGATAATGCCGGGAGGGCTTTGGTTCCTTCAGGGCATTCGGAACGTATAGGTTTGGGTCAAGAAGTTATGCTTATAGCTTACAATGATCGAATAGAAATATGGGATAAATCCAAGTACTTCACTATGATTGAAGACAACATGACGGACTTTGCTGATTTGGCAAATAAAGTAATGGGAGACTTGGATGGAGCAGACGAATAGTACATATCACATACCAGTCTTAAGGGACGCCTGTATTGATGGTTTAGAAGTAAATCCGGAAGGCGTTTATGTTGATGTTACTTTTGGCGGCGGTGGTCACTCCAAAGCCATATTTAACAAACTCAATAACAAAGGCGCTCTTTTCGCATTGGATCAAGATGAGGATGCAAAGGCAAACGTTTGGGATGCTCCTAATTTCAATTTCATTCAATCCAATTTTAAATTCCTTTCCAATCAGCTAAAAGCGAGAGGGGTCAAATCTGTAGATGGGATTTTGGCCGATCTGGGTGTTTCATCACATCAATTTGATGTCGAAGAGAGGGGGTTTTCTACAAGAGGTGACGCGAATCTTGATATGAGGATGAATAAGGTTGGATCTTTAACCGCTGCTGATATTATAAATAATTATGACGAGGAGGAGTTGGTTGGAGTGTTGAGAAAATATGGGGAGATTAAAAACCCTAGAAAATTGGCCTCTGAAATTATTCAAAAAAGAGTGGGTGCTCCTTTAGTTACGACACGTGAGTTTATAGCGCTTTTGTCTAAGATGGCGCCAAGGTTTAAAGAGCATAGGTATTATGCTCAGGTTTTTCAGGCTTTGAGAATTGAGGTGAATAAAGAGCTGGAAGTGTTGGAGCAATTTCTTGTTCAGGCATCAGATTTATTAAATCCTGGAGGGCGTCTTGTGGTGCTTTCATACCACTCCTTAGAGGATCGAATTGTTAAAAACTACATCAAGAAGGGGAATTTTGAGGGGGTTATGAAAAAGGATTTTTATGGAAACCCCATGAAGCCATTGACGGAAATAAATAGAAAGCCGATAACTCCAGAAGAAATTGAAATGTCACAAAACTCTCGTTCTCGGAGTGCTAAATTAAGAATTGCTGAAAAGAATGGGTAGAGGCGAAAAAAATACAGTTGGGGCTGAGAAGTCTGTTGGGCAGGGTAAAAAAGCAAGTGCCTTCACACAGATTCTTAATGGAGAGTTCTTGACCAAGTCATTTGTATTGAATAATCTACTGTATATATTTTTCATTATTCTGCTATTGATGGTGTTTGTCGCCAAAGGCTATTATGTAAAACAGCTCAATGATGACATTAAAATGAATCAAACCGAATTGAATCAGAATGCAGCTGATTTTATAGATCAAAAAACAAAGTTAGAGGATGAAACAAAGAGATATAAACTTTTAGAAAAATTAAAAGAAAGGGAGCTAAAAGAATCATTGAATGCGACTAAAGTAATTCGTGTTAAAAAATAATTAGATGAGCAAGAATAAAGATTTTCTTTTTTACCGGGCATACATTATTTATTTCAGCTTTGTTTTGCTTATGATTTTGGTGTTGTGGATGACTCTTTCTATTCAGCTGTCCGATCGAAATAGTCTTTTTGGTGCTGGGGATGATCGGATTCCGAAAAAAACAATAACTGAGGAAGCGGAATATGGAGATATCCTTGATAAGGATTTAAATCCCTTGGTTACGACAATATCCTATTATGATATTGCAATGGACCCTTCTGTTGTTGATCAAAAGCTATTTGACACTGAAATATCGAAGTTATCAGAGGGCTTGAGTGAGATTTTTATGGATAGAACTCCACGAGAATATGAAAACTTGATTAGGAAAAGTAGGGCGGACAATAAACAATTTGTTACACTTCAGAGGCAAGTAACGAATGCTCAGCGTAAACAGCTGCGCAAGCTGCCTATTTTTAAGCTTGGACAAATGAAAGGTGGTCTGATTGACAATCGAGAGACGTCTATGCGCAAAAAACTAAGGAATTTTGCAGGTCGTACTATAGGACGATATACAGATAATGATGGTAAGGTTACAGCAATTGGTATAGAGGGAGCATTTCATGATGAATTAGCGGGTACATCAGGAAAGCGAGTTATGCAAAAACTGGCAACAGGTTGGAAGAAAACGGATAAATATGAAAAAGAAGCGGTTTCTGGTTCTGATTTGGTTTTAACAATTGATTCAGACATTCAGGAAGTTGTTCATTCTGAACTTGAGAAACAGCTTATAGAAATGGATGCTTCACACGGATGTGTTATTGTGATGGAGGTTAAAACCGGGTATATAAGGGCCATTTCTAATTTAAAAAGACATGCTGACAATACATTTACTCAGCCTTATAATTATGCAATTGGTACCCGAACAGCACCAGGATCCACGTTTAAATTGGCATCCTTGATGGCGGCACTGGAAGATGGGAAGTTGCACTTGGATGATATTGTTGATGCAAAAGGCAAGTATACCTTTAAAGGTTCTTCCAAGCCTCTATATGATTCTAATTGGGGGAATGGATATGGAGAGATAACCATAAAAAAGGCTTTTGAGAAATCGTCAAACGTCATTGCGCCTACGATCAATGATAAATATAAAAATGAGCCTCACAAATTTATTAATCGACTAGAGCAATTCGGTTTAACTGATCCATTAGGAATCAAATTAGTGGGAGAGAAAACACCATTGGTTTCGAAGCCTGGCACCAAAGTTTGGTCTGGTTTATCCATTCCCTATATGGCTATCGGTTACGAAGTAGAACAAGTTCCTTTGCAAACATTAAGCTTATACAACACTGTTGCCAATAATGGAAAGATGATGAAGCCATTGTTTGTTCAAGAAATAAGGCGGTCAGGTGAAGTGGTTAAAAGTTTTAGCCCGGTAGTTTTAAAGGAGAGAATCTGTTCTCAATCAACGATTAATAAGGTCAAAAAATGTCTTGAAGGGGTTATGCAGAATGGAACGGGTTCAGATCTTGCGAGTGTCAATTTTGATATTGCTGGAAAAACGGGTACAGCAAAGATTATGGATGAATCTGGTCAGTTTTTAGACAGGAGTAAATCAGAATATCAAGCCTCTTTTTGTGGATATTTCCCCGCGGATAATCCTTTGTATTCATGTATTGTAGTGATTTATAAGCCTAAGGTAAATATACATGGCGCAAAGGTTTCGGGAACCGTTTTTGCTGCTGTTGCCAATAAGGTATTTGCCTCTAATTTGCAATTCCACGAAGCCATAAATGAGGTGGGTAAACGTTCCAAGAACTCACCTCAAATAAAATCTGGTTTTAAATCTAATGTTTCTAGTGCTCTTTCAGTATTGGGGTATGAACATGAATATAATAAATCTGGAAATTGGATTAATTCATCGAAGTCGTCATCAAAAATCAAATTATCTAAGAGAAAAGTTGATAATAGTTTGATGCCAAATGTAAAAGGAATGACCGCTAAAGATGCTGTATTTCTACTAGAGTCTTTGGGGTATGTTGTGAAAATAAAAGGATATGGACAGGTTATTTATCAGTCTGTAAAGGAAGGTGAAGAGGTTGAAAAGGGGCGCTTGGTTCAAATCACATTAAAAGAATAATGAAAAAATTAAAAGACATATTAATTGGCTTTGACTTTGAGGTGACTCGTGGAGATGTTGAGGCGTCGATTAAAGGACTTCATTTTGATTCTCGATTGGTTTCCAGCGGAGATGTGTTTTTTGCTATCCCGGGCGTTATGGTGGATGGACACGACTATATTCAGGCAGCCATTGATCTTGGGTGTAGATGTGTCATCTTAGAAAAACCCGGTTACTATTCTCAGAATGACATGACTTTTATTGTAGTTAAAGATAGCTCTATCGCTCTCGCTGCAATGGCAAGTGCATTTTTTGATCACCCATCGAGAAAGATTGATTTGGTTGGGATAACGGGAACCAATGGCAAAACAACTACGGCAACTTTGTTACACGATCTATATTCCTCGATTGGACACAAATGTGGTTTGATTTCAACGGTGACGAATAAAGTTGCGGATAGATCAATCAAGGCGACACACACAACTCCGAATCCGGTCTCATTGAATAGTTTATTAAATGAAATGGTCAATGAGGGCTGTACTCATTGTTTTATGGAAGTAAGCTCTCATGCTGTAGTTCAGAATAGAATACACGGGGTGCAATTCAGTGGTGGTGTTTTTACAAATATTAGTCATGACCATCTGGATTATCACAAGACCTTTGATGCTTATATAAAAGCAAAAAAGAAATTTTTCGATGACTTGCCAAGTGATTCTTTTGCTCTCGTAAATATTGATGATAAAAATGGTTCTGTTATGCAACAGAATACGTCCGCTCGTAAATACAATTTCGCGCTAAAAACTCCGGCAGATTTTAAAGCCAAGATTATTGAAAATGAGATATCAGGATTGATCTTAAATCTGGATGGAATGGAGTTTTATTCTAGATTAATTGGACAGTTTAATGCATATAACTTATTGACGGTTTTTGCAACAGCTACATTACTTGGAGAGGACAAGCTAACTATTCTAAGCGCATTAAGCAATTTAAGCTCTGTAGATGGTCGATTTCAATATGTAAAAGGTCAAAAAGGACCCACTGCAATAGTTGATTACGCACATACTCCAGATGCTCTCGAAAATGTTCTTTCAACCATCAATAGTATCAAAAAGAAAAACGCAAAATTATTTACGGTTGTGGGTTGTGGAGGAGATCGTGATGCATCCAAAAGGCCTATAATGGCGTCAATTGCCGCTCGATTAAGTGATCAGCTCATTCTTACTTCTGATAACCCAAGAAATGAAAATCCTGAAATGATTTTAGAGGACATGAAAAGGGGGCTTGATGAGGTAGAGAGAGACATGACGCTTTCCATTTCAGACCGGAGAGAAGCCATCAAGCTTGCCATTAAGTTAGCGAGTAGCCTTGATATTGTTTTGCTGGCAGGTAAAGGCCATGAGAAGTATCAAGAAGTTAAAGGGGTAAGATATGATTTTGATGATTATCAAATTGCAAGTGAATTTTTAAACCAAATAGAGAACTAATGCTGTATTATATTTTTGAATTTTTAGAGAAATACAACTTCCCTGGTGCTGGGTTATTTGGATACATTTCATTTAGAGCCGCTTTGGCTTTAATTACCTCATTGATCATTTCAATCATTTTTGGAAAAAGAATTATTAACCGATTACAACGTCAGCAAATAGGAGAAACTGTTCGGGATTTGGGTCTTGAGGGTCAGATGGAAAAGTCAGGAACGCCAACCATGGGGGGCTTAATTATTTTGGCTGCAATACTGATACCCACCATTTTATTTGCCCGCCTGGAAAATGTTTATGTAATAACCATGCTGATTGCAACTATATGGCTTGGGCTAATCGGTTTCCTAGATGATTACATAAAGGTGTTTAAGAAAAACAAGGAAGGTTTAAAGGGAAGGTTTAAAATCATCGGTCAGATTGGTGTGGGATTGATTGTAGGATCGGTACTTTATTTTTCAGATGATGTCGTTGTTCATAAACGTGTTTCGGATAATTATCAGTTAAAAGAGAATGAAAAGTTGGTTTCTCATGAGCAGACTGGTTTAAGTTCAGGTCAAAATTACAAATGGGTTGAAACTGATGAAATGACCACAACAATACCATTTGTTAAGGACAATGAATTTAATTATAAGTGGCTTTTTGGTGGTGACGGTTCATATGGTTGGTTGATTTTTATTCCAATCGTCATATTTATTGTTATTGCTGTTTCGAATGGGGCCAACATGACCGATGGTCTTGATGGTCTTGCCACAGGCACGTCTGCTATTGTTGGAATCGCCCTTGCCATTTTGGCTTATGTGAGCTCGCATGCGAGTTTTGCTGAATACTTAAATGTAATGTACATCCCTTATGCAGAAGAGCTGGTTATTTTTATTTCTGCTTTTGTTGGAGCCTGTATCGGATTCCTATGGTTCAATTCATATCCTGCTCAAGTTTTTATGGGAGATACCGGGAGTCTTGCCATAGGAGGAATTATAGCCGTGTTTGCGATTTCCATTAGAAAGGAATTATTGATTCCTGTTTTATGCGGTGTTTTCCTTATAGAAAACTTGTCAGTCATGTTACAGGTAGGGTATTTTAAATATACCAAACGCAAATTAGGAGAAGGAAAGCGAATTTTTAAAATGGCTCCTTTACATCATCATTATCAAAAGTCGGGATTACATGAAGCAAAGATCGTAGCAAGATTTTGGATTCTTGCAGTACTTCTAGCTGTAATAACAATAGTAACGCTTAAAGTAAGATAATGGACTTGAAGAACAAATATATTGCAGTAATTGGCGCCGGCGAAAGTGGTGTTGGCGCTGCTCTGCTTGCTCAAAAAAAGGGGGCGGAAGTATTTGTATCTGATTATGGAAAAATAAAAGAAAATTACAAAAAAGAGCTTGAAGAAAATGCTATTCCTTTCGAAGAAAAAGGACACAGTCTAAATAAAATTGAAGGAGCGGACCAAGTGATTAAATCACCTGGCATTCCTAATGACTCGGCTGTTATTCAGTATCTTAAAAAAGCGAACGCCCCCTTACTTTCTGAAATTGAATTCGCATCTCGATTTTCTCAGGCCAAGACCATTTGTATTACAGGAAGTAATGGTAAAACCACAACTACAATGCTGGTATACCATATTTTCCAAAATGCTGGGTATAATGTTGGTTTTGGTGGCAATATTGGTAAAAGTTTCTCAAGGCAGCTTACAGTTTCAGATTATGAATATTACATCCTAGAATTAAGTTCATTTCAGCTCGATGATTTAAAAGATTTTAAGGCAGATATTTCGATTTTACTAAACATTACGCCAGATCATTTGGACCGTTACGATGATAACATGGATTTATATGTTGATTCGAAGCTAAGAATCATCAATAATCAAACTGAAAATGACTGGTTGATTTACAATGCTGATGATTCTCTTATCAAATCGGCTTTGGAAAAAAAAAGTCCAAACATAAATTTCGCAACATTCTCTCTAACCACAGAGCAACAGGTTGGAGGCTATATAAACAAGGAACAATTAATAATCAATATAAAAGATCAATTTACTATGTCCATTCATGATTTAGCTTTAAAGGGTAAGCACAATACCCAAAACTCTTTGGCAGCCGGAATAGCCGCCAGAATTGTTGAAATCCGTAAGGATATTGTGAGACAAAGCCTAGAAGATTTTGTCAATGTCGAACACCGCTTGGAATTTGTTGCCAAGATTAATGGTGTAGAATTCATCAACGATTCTAAAGCGACCAATATTAACTCAACATGGTTCGCCCTAGAAAGTATGGAAAAACCAACCGTTTGGATTGTCGGGGGGGTTGATAAAGGAAATGACTATAATGAATTAATGAGTTTGGTTGACGAAAAAGTCAAAGCCATTATTTGTCTAGGAGAAAATAATGATAAGATCATTGAAGCTTTTCAATCAAAAGTAGAAACTTTGGTAGAGGCTCGAGATGCAGTCGAAGCAGTTGCATACGCTTATCGTTTGGCTCGAAAAGACGAATCGGTTTTACTTTCTCCAGCATGTGCCAGTTTTGATTTGTTTGAAAGCTACGAGGATCGAGGAAATCAATTTAAGCAAGCAGTAAGAATGCTGTAATGATAGAAAAGGAATTCGATAAAATAAAGATTGCTATTGCTAAAGCGCAAGAAATTGTCTCGCTGGGCTCATCTGAAACGACCTTAAAGTCACATGGAAAGTTGTTTGGGATGGATGCTTTTAGTTGGCATAATCCCAATATTTTCGTTTTAGAAAAGACAATTGAATCGTTTCCATTTCGTACAGTGTGGTTAGGTAATGCTGCAGAAATCGGTGCTTATATAAAATCGTATGATTTAGATAGAAAAAAGATAGAAAGATACATGGTCTTTGGAGAAAGTGACGACATAGTAAATGATCAAAACAACACAGAACACTTCCCGAATTTAAACTCGTCTTTTGATGCGCTTGAGGCATATTCGTTTAGCCCTGGCGTACTGCTTTTTACGGCATCTGATTCTGACAGTCAATTCGCCATGAATTATTTTTCATCATTTTTTTCAAAGCTGAAATAACTAAATGAGAGCCTATTTAAAATATCTAAAAGGAGACCCGGTGATTTGGATCATTTCCATTTTGATGCTTGCGTTTTCATTAGTCACTGTTTATAGTTTTGTTCCTATTCTTGTAAAAATTGAAGGAGGAACACCATTTTATTATTTGTTCAAACATTTCATGTACGTGGTTATTGCTTTTTTTTCCATGTATACCATTCATCGTATTGATTCAAAATACATATATCAAATAAGTAAATTTGCTTATTATCTCGCCATTGTTCTCTTGATATTTACCATGCTTTTTGGTGTAAATGTCAATGGGGCAGATCGCTGGATACGCATCCCATTTATAGGTTTAACCTTTCAATCCTCTGATTTTGCCAAATTGGCTTTGATATTATATCTGTCTCGCTTACTTGTCAAAAAGGAAAATAAACTAGACAATTGGAAAGAAGGTTTTTGGCCGTTATTGTTGCCTATAATCGTGATATGTGGTCTTATCCTAAAAGACAATTTATCGACGGCTCTAATGCTATTTGTTTTATCTTTCATTCTCTTATTTATTGGGAAGATGCCATGGTTGAAATTGACCAGTATTATAGGCGGGGGAGCGGTGCTTTTATTCTTGGCAATTACCGTTCATAAGGGGTTTCCCGAATTGAAGCTATTGCCTCGTTATGATACCTGGGAGAGTAGAATTGAAAAAAAGACTGAGACTGACCCATCGAGTCTGGGGGAGAATGCCCAATCGGAGAATGCTGAACTCGCCATTTTTAATGGTTCCATTTTAGGACAAGGGGTAGGAGATGGGAAATTAAAGGAGTATTTACCAGAGGCTTATGCTGACTTTTATTACGCTTCTTTTGTTGAAGAATTTGGCTCTCTTTCTTCTTTCATATTGATATTTTTATACCTGATTCTTTTATTTAGGATTATAAAAGTAGCCCTAAAAACAGACAGCATGTTTGAGTCATATGCTTGTTTAGGTATTGGGGTGCATTTACTATCACAAGCAACGATAAACATGCTGGTTTGCACTGGGTTTCTGCCGGTCACTGGCCAAAATATGCCTTTTTTAGCGATGGGCGGGTCAGCTCTAATAATGGCATGTATTTCTATTGGTATTGTTCAATCGATTGCGAGTAAGAGTATGAAAGGAAGTAAAACCGGAAAAATATTTCAAGATGAAATCGGATAATCAACATATTTCTCGAGTGATTATTTCTGGGGGTGGAACGGGTGGTCATATTTTTCCTGCGATTGCGATTGCCAATGAAATAAAAGCAAGGAATCCTGAAGCAAAAATATTATTTGTTGGCGCTATTGGTAAAATGGAGATGACAAGGGTTCCTGATGCAGGGTTTGATATTGTTGGATTGCCTATTATGGGACTTCAAAGAAAGTTGACATTGTCGAATCTCAAGCTTCCGTTCATGTTGCTTATCAGTTTATTTCGGGCCAGGAAAGTAGTTAAGAAATTCAACCCTGAAGTTGTGATTGGAGTAGGTGGTTATGCAAGTGGTCCTACATTGAAAATGGCGACATGGTTAGGGGTACCTTCAGTGGTTCAGGAACAAAATTCGTTTCCGGGAAAGACCAATATTTTACTTTCGAAAAAAGTCAACCTCATATGCACAGCATATGAGGGTCTTGAAAAGTTTTTCCCTTATGAAAAGATAAAGCTTACAGGGAATCCCGTTCGTAAAAATCTTTCTGGTGGCAAAATCTCGAAAAAAGAGGCTTTGAATGTTTTTGAATTATCAGAAAATAAAAAGACCATTTTGATTTTGGGAGGAAGTCTTGGTGCAAAGACGCTTAATGATGCAATGCTTGCATTGACAAATGAAGGTGAAGCTGCTGAAAATCAGTATATCTGGCAATGTGGAAAACATTATTTTGATGAGCTTAAAACCAAGGTTTCTGAAAAGGAAAATTCGAACATAAAACTGTTGGCTTTCATTTCGAGGATGGATGCCGCTTATTCGGCTGCGGATATTATTGTTTCTCGTGCTGGTGCACTTTCTGTTTCTGAGCTATGCCTGGTAGGGAAGCCCGTGATTTTGGTTCCTTCACCAAATGTTTCGGAAGACCATCAAACAAAAAACGCCATGTCTTTAGTGAGTGATGATGCGGCGATACTGGTTAGGGATGTAGATTGTGAAGATGGATTAATAAAAAAGGTGAAAACATTGCTAAAAGATGCTGAGTTATCAGGACGTTTATCAAAAAACATTTTGAGTTTAGCAAGACCAAATGCGACTTTCGATATCGTTAATGAGTCGGAGAATATATTATTAAAATGAAAAAAAGAATTATAGA
>Ga0257121_1002701_pt1 | contig 12293 bp, 1 predicted proteins | sample SI106_100metaG_FD_190180 | JGI IMG/M metagenome (GOLD analysis project Ga0257121, IMG submission 190180) | Marine microbial communities from Saanich Inlet, British Columbia, Canada - SI106_100 | ecosystem: Environmental > Aquatic > Marine > Inlet | place: Canada: British Columbia | collected... | reverse complement strand
GCTGCAAACAACCACTTTTGATTGTGCAATAGATTGTAAAGGAAATAAAGGAACACCAATAACAACGGTATCTCTATATAAGCAGTTATTATCATCTAAAACAGAAACCACATAAGACCCTGAAGATAAATTTGCAAATACACTATCATAAGGATATGGGTTTGGATTTAAAACATTATCTAAATAAAATGAATATGGTAAAGCACCACTATCTGCTAATACAGATATCAGACCATCACTACCACCGAAACAACTAACATCATCTGAAAAAGATGTAACAACTAAAGGATTAGATAATTGACCAACAACTACGGTGTCCTGAGAAGAAGATCCACTAGCATCAATAACTCGAGCAACATAAGTTCCAGGAAATAAATTATAAAAAGTTTGAGGATTATTTACATTTAGACTAGTTTGGAGAACAGATCCATTCATATCAAGTAATAACATATCATAAGGAGATGGCGTATTTAAACCTGGATTCACAAGTACCTCTCCATCATTACCATAGCAAGAAGCATCTGTAGAAGTTAATGTTATATCAAAACATCCAGAAACAGTAACGGTTACCTGATCAGATAATATTCCTGATGCACAACTACCAACAACATCTGCATAATATGTTGTTGTAGATGAAATATTAATAGGTAAAGTTGGTCCATATCCTAAAGTATCACCATTTGCATTAGTCCATATATTTTGTCCTGCTATAATAGTACTATAAGGAATAGAATCAATATTATAGTTACCAGAGCCATTAGGTATAAACTCCCAGCCTTCGTCAGTAGCAGTCCATTGAAGTGGGAAATTTCTATCTGCTGCTAAAACAGGATCAAAAACAATATCAGCAGTAGTACTTCCAATATCAACTAAACCTTGTATAGCATTCCCTCCATTCCATGTAGCACAAAGAGGTTTCTCTTTAATAAACATTTCAATTCTATCAGATCCCTCATACATAACAACTTGAGAAGTTGCATAATCTGTAACACAAGAAAACATTGCAATCTCACACCAGGTAACAGTAAACATTCTATTAGGAGCAACACCAGTAGATCCATAATATATATTTCCACTTACTCCAGTATTAATATCATGCCAAGGAGCTAAAATAGCATTCTCAGGAATATTACCAGGATTAGGAATAGGAGTATTAATTGAATAAGGAGAATATGAACTGGCTAAAGAAGTGTCAAATGTCACATAACCATTTCCCGAAACAACACAATGAGTATACGGTAATCCATAAAAGTTAAATGTAAAACCTAGAGGAACCGCAATATCATGCTGATCATCAACTTGCATTGAAGATTGAATAGCACTTAAGGCATATAAAGTATCATTAAAATTACCACATACAGTAGTATCATTAGAAATTATTACTTGAGAAAAAGCAGAATTAGTGAATAACAGAAAAAGTAGTAAAATTCTTTTCATACAATTATTTTAAAATTAACCAATAAAAACTAACCTATCTAAGCAGTGTTATAGATCCTTTTTTAGAATATGCTTGCCCATCAACTCCTTCAGATGTTAAAATATAATAATAAACTCCTTCTGAAAGATTTCTTCCGTCAAAATCTCTACCATCCCATTGATAATTAGGTGTAATCCATGAATACACTATTTGACCCCAACGATTAAATATTTCAACTGAAATACTCTCCATTGCGTATTCTCCAAAATCAAAGACATCATTAACATTATCTCCATTTGGAGTAAATACATTATGTATTTCTGGTATACCCTGAACCTCTATCTTAAATCCTACAGAATCAGTACAACCAGTAATCTCATTTTCTAGAGTAACATAAATTTCATTTAATCCAATCATCGTAGTATCAAAAAGAACATCAAAACTAGTTGTTCCACTTGAGTAATTCGTAGTACTATTATCTGCCCAAGTCCAAACAAAATTATAAGGATCTGAAGAAATAGTAACATCTGTAAACACAAGATTAAAAGGTGCTGCTATAGGATCAGAATATAGCGATGTAACATCAGCTATAAATCCTGTAGGTTGAGTTAAAATACCTGTTGATTCACTTACAACACATCCATTAGCATCAGTTACTGTTACAGTATAATCATTACCTGCAGAAAGATTTTCCACATAGTAATTAGTTGAGAAACTACTTCCTAATGTCACCCAATTATAACTATATCCAGAAGTTGCAGCAACACCTCCTGTTGGTTCTGATTGCGCCCATCCATCACTATAATCGTAACAACTAATATCATATGGATTAAAGTCTCCACTTTTAGTTACAGAAGCAACTAATATATCAGGCTCTGTTATTGTAATTGTCTCTTGTTCAGTACATCCATTATCATCCTCTACTGTAACTGTATAATTACCTGCAGAAAGATTATTTGCTATAGGTCCTGATCCTCCACTTGGACTCCAACTATAACTAATAATAGAGGTTCCTCCACCAGCTACAACAGTAGCAGACCCATCACTTTCACCATTACAGCTTACATCATAAGGACCAAAATATAAATTATCAGGTTCAATTGAAGAAACAATAGGAGCTGGATCAATAAATAATGCAATATCCTGCATAGAACATCCATTTTGATCAGTTATGGTAACATTAACAGAACCTCCAGGCCATCCTCCAAAAATAACATTAGGATTGTACGTATAAGTTCCAGTACCACCCTGTGTATTGGCAACTGCTGAACCGTTATTATCTCCATTACATAATGGTTGAGTAATTGTGAAATTATTAGTTAAGGCAGCAGGCTCTCCAATAATAAAATCATTTGTTATTATACAACCTTCTGCATCAACAATATTAACCGTATAGGTTCCGGGTTGTAAACTACTTATAATTAAATCATTTGATCCATTTGGCAGTGAAGTTGTCGTATCCCACTGTACAATGTAGGATCCATTACCTCCACTAATTTGCAGATTAATTTCTCCATTGGTTTCTCCATAACAAGAAACATCTTGTGGGTTAGTTGAATTTGTCTCGATCTCTGATGGACTATAGATAGTAAATGGTTCAGAAACATTACATCCTGAATAAATTAGACCCGAATTAGCACTGTCAGAATAATGAGCAATGAGCCAATAATTTCCAGCATAGAAATTATTATAACTCACTCCAGAACCAACCTCTATACCTGAAGGAGAATCCCCATTAGGGAATCCAACTGGTAGACCTGGATTATTTGTTTCCCATGTATAAGTAAATAGTGAATTAGTACCTCCTAAAACTACAGCTCCTCCATCGCTTGTATTAAAGCATGATGCTGAATCAGTAGTTATACCATCTACTGATACAACAACTCCTGAGTCTACAAATTCTTCCCATCTTCCTCCCCATACTACTGTTCCTTCACAATTATTTGCATCAGTAATATAAATTGAGTGAAGACCAGAACATAAAGAAGATATTAGAGTATCTTGTACTACTGGTAATGTGTTAGCTAAAGGAAAAATTCCTTGTTCATCTGTATCATAATAATATGGCCATGTACCACCTTGAATATCAACCAAGATTTCTCCATTACATGCACCTAGACATGATACTTCTTCAACATTATATGTGGTATACTCTAATTGATTTGGTTGTAATACCTCAAAATTAACCGTTATAGCACATCCACTACTATCTTGAATTGCTAATGCATAGCTTCCTGCATACAAAGAACTAACATTTGATAAAGTAGATGTATAGTTTCCTGGGCCTACCCATAAGTATGTATATGGCTGAAGTCCACCAACAACACTATTAATATCAATAGAACCATCATATATTCCAAAACAACTAACATTATTTACTGTAAAGTCAACCGAATCTGTAGTCATACTAGATGTAATAGAATCTAAGTTAAATGATGTAGTTGCAATGCAATTTCTCTCATCCATAACCATTACAGTATAGTGATCTGCAATTAAATTATTTGCACATGAAGTAGTCTGTCCTAAGACATCATTCCAAACATAATTATAGTTAAGTGTTCCCCCTTGAGCTACAGCACATAGTTGACCAGAATTTGTTCCAGCACAGTATGAATAAATAGTTAAACTATCAATAATATCTATAGTCAATAAATCTGGCTCAGTAATTACAACAGTATCACTAGCGTTACAACCTTCTTGGTCGGTAACATATATAATATGTGTTCCAGGAGTTAAATTAATAGCATGCTGTCCTGATTGACCATTAATACTATCCCAAACAAATGAATATGAAGATGTTCCTCCTGTTGCTGTTGCGAATGCAGTCCCATCATTAAATCCAAAACACTGAACAGGCTGAGTCATTGTAGCTTGAGCAAATAATTCATCAGGTTGACTAATATTAAAAGCGACTGTTTTTCTACATCCTAAAGCATCTTCAATAATAACATCATGACCTCCATAGCATAAATTAAATGCAGTATCAGGCATATTTATTGAAGTTTGTCCAATATCCCAGAAGTAAGTGTGCGGAAGCACTCCTCCAGTAGAGGATAAACTAGCTACGGCATCACATGCATCAAAGCAAGATACATTTTCAATTATAGTTATATAATCAACAATATTATCATGAAGATTAATTATTTCTATACTATCTCTTACTGCACAATTATTATCGTCAATTAAGGTCACCCCTTGCCATCCGGCCCAAAGTGTCCCGATTATATTAGTTGTATCTGGACCTGCATCCCAAATAATAGTATATGGAAATTGCCCTCCAATAACACTTGCTATTGCCTTACCAGTTGAATCACCATAACATTCTACATTTTGTAATAAATTTACAGAACTAGATAAAATATCTTGCGGCTCAGTAATTATAATTTGTCGATACTGTGGACAATCATAAATCCCATATAAACCATCAGGAATAGAATCATATAAATAAAGATCATAAGTTCCAGCAGGCAATCCAGTTAATATAATAGTATCTAAAAGTCCTTGTTCAGAATAAATAGTATCATTACCACTCATTAAAAATCCAAAATTACTTACAAATCCTCCTGAAACTTCTGCATAAATAGATCCAGTACTATCATTTTTACAGAGAACATTTTCATAAGAAAGAGAATCAATTTGCATTGGAGAAGGAGATGATAACACTATTAAATTCCTTGTATATGCACATCCATTTTTGTCAGAGATATTTGCTGTATATGAACCAGCAGGAAGGTTATCAATTATTGATATTCCATTAGGACCAACAGAATCTAGGTCTAAAACAAATCCACCAGCATCTTGCCAAGATACAGAATAAGGAGCTTTACCACCAGTAGGATACACATATGCTGATGCCGTACTATCTCCAAAACAAGTAAAGGAAGTATCAGACGTTGAACAAACAATTTTATAAATCTCAAATGATAGGGTTCCATCATTCTCAAAATATGAACTATCTAAATCATTATATGAGAAATCTTGGGTATTTCCATCTCCAGTAAAATAATATGTATACTCATGGGTATTACTATATGAGTATGGAAAAGGTTCAGGAGCAGGTGAAAAAGAATTATTTAGACTAACACCTGACCAATACCAATCAGAAGGGACAATTTGCATAGGAATTGACTGGTTATATTTATATGAAGGATCTTTAAAGTGACCTCCATTCCAAGTATCTTGATAAGTTCCACTAACAACTAGCTTATAACTTAAACCTGCATTCATCACTATAGGTGTAGTATAAGTATATGGAGCATCCATTGGCATTGTAAATGCATCAACTAATATTGAAACATCCTGAGTATCTACACCACAAGCCCATACTGAATCATTCTGAAGTATACGAATTGAAATATTATCTGATTCGCATCCAACTGAATCACGTATAAATGCTAGGTAATTTCCAGCATTCAAATTTAAAACAGTATCAGAAACTACAACTGAGTCTAAGAAAAGTGTGTATGGAGCAAAACCATGTGTAGTGTCTATATCAAAGATAATACTTGCAGATGTATCTCCATAACAAGGAACAACAGTAGTTATAATAGTATCATATTCTAAAATATTACGATCCCACTCAACATGTACTAAGTTTTGAGTAAGACATGTTGCATTTGTAGCTGTTGTTGTCAGAACATAATCTACTCCATTTATATAGTCTGGATACGTATCTAATGTATCCTTATTACTAGCAACAGTTGGTGGCTGACCTGGAGCAAAAGCAGTCCATTTATAAGTGTACTGGGGTGCATTCGCTTCAACTCTGTAAATTTTAAATGTCATACAAGGAAGACCTAAACCACCACATAGATAACCTGGTAAAGTCATAGAAAAAGTATGTACACCATTTGTTAAAGGGTAAGTATATGAATGAAATGGATTATACACATCTGGTACTGGTCTTGGAGCAGGATTTCCATCAAGCTCCCAATGACTAGGAGAAATAGGAGTACTAGATGAAACTACATAAGCAGCATCAAATTCTTCTCCAACTGTATCTATATAAGATCCAGAAACCACTAAAAAATATGAATATTGACCCCCTACTAATGTATCATTAAAACCTGAAGGGTTAGCAAAATCCAATGTATTAGTAGACCATAAAGTTGTATCATTTGTGAATGGGCCGCCAGAGGCAGAAGCAAGGAGTTGATCAGATTCTCCACAAGGAATAATATGCAATTCTGACTGAGGAATAGGCAAAGATAATGGATCAGGATAATTCAGCGATAATATTTCTATTGTTAGGGAATCAGGCTGAATAATTGTAAATAACATACTTCCATCGCCTCCAGTTATTGGGGCAATAGCTGAATTACCATAGTAATCATATGCGAAAAGTCTAATGGTTCCATCAAAATTCCCATCAAGATCATTAGCATTTATGTCTGCACATAAATTCTTATATGTAGCTACACCAGAAGGACTATAAAACAATGATCCTACAGAGTCAACTTTTAAAGTATCTGGTTGACCTAATATTCCTGAACTAAACCCTTCCAACCAATAATAAACAAAAGGACCTATAGATTCACATCCAGAATTATAACCCGTGCCATGACCATTCATTTGCACTTCAATTGCTGCATCACAAGCACCGTAGCAAGAAGTATAAATAGTGTCTGAAGTAGATAGGGAATCAATCCAAAAATCTTGACCAGTATTCTGTGGCTCTAAAAAATAATCAAAACTTCTAGTACAAGAAGTAGATGCATCATCAGAGATAAAAACATTATAATTTCCTCCACCTTGAGCTAAGGGATTGCTATATGCCAAGGAATCTTGAACAAGATTACCTTGAAAATTTAGCGAAGTAGTTCGTGGTAAAGGAAATCCTAAAGAATCAAACCATAAGATTGTGAAAGGACCTATACCACCAACTATTGAATCAATAGTAATTGACCCACCATAGTAATCACAAGGATCTGGTGTTGGAGTAACTGATGCAAAGAGTTCAAGCTGATCAGGCTCAAATAAATAAATAGTATCAGGATCACAAACATCTCCATAAGCTTGATCAATAACTTCAAGATAGTAATAACCGCTAGATAAACCGGGAAATGATTGAGTTAATGCTGGAGAATTAAATGAATTTATAAGGTTACCATTTGTTGCATTATATAATGAATATGTATATGGACCTCCACTCATACCATTTCCAGTTGTATCAATATTTGCATCAATTGAACCTATCCCATTATTACATTTAATAGTATCTTTAATAGATAGATTTACAATACATGGATAATAAGTTATCTCATAACATTCATAATATGTACACCCATTTCCATCAATAATTGTTAAACAATATGTACCTGGACATAAGTTAAATTGTGTGTATATACCATTAGAATTACTGCTTGTATCAGGTACACCATTAACCTCCCATATATAAGTAAATGGAGCCAAACCAGAATCAACAGATAAGAATAAAGATCCATCACAAGCTTGTGGGCTTGTTAGCTGATTAAGAGTAGTTGACACTATTACCGGATTTAAACTATATGTTATAAAATCAGTAATAAGACATCCTGTATTGGTCTCAAGTATTGTAACAAACCAAGTTCCTGATCCTACTGTATTATTAAAAGTAATACTATCTTGACTAGTTGTTGTGAACTCAAGAACATTTGCTCCATCAATTAAAGAATATTCATAATTAAAAGGCCCGTCACCTACCATATTTATCTCGGCAGATACATTAACTACTGAATCACAAGGATCATAGCTGGTTGATGTTATTTGACCTTCACAAACATTCTGAATTAAAACAGAATCTTCAGCATAACATCCATCACCTGAACTAACTGTAAAGTAATACATTCCCGTGCTTAAACCCGATAAAGTAGGATCAAAAACAGGAAAAGAAAACCATCCAGGTTGAGGCAAACAATTAGTTCCACCAGGGCTTATCAGACATAATGAATATATTCCATTTCCACCAGCTGCGTTAACTGTAATGGTACCTAAAGGAAAACTATTTAAAATATTTGTTGACGAAACAGTTAAATCTAATGTATCAGTAGAAACAGTAAATGTGGTGTCTCCAACTGCTCCATTATCATAGTTAATAGATGTTATTCTCCAGTTACCTAAAGGCTGAGTAGGTAAAGAAATAGGAGTTAAATTATTTAATACGGTAGTAGAATATACAAGGACATTTGTGTTAGCATTATATAAATTAAACTCTGTTCCAAGCACTTGAGAAATATATCCGCAATTATTTCCAGAAAAAGGATATTGACATAGCTCTAATACAGTTAAATTTACTGAGTCTGCTCCTTGACATAAAATAAGAGAACCATTATCTCCAGCAATTGAATAATTTGTTCCTGGAGCTGTAATTGTTACAGTATCCTTAGCTGAAAAGAAAAAATCTGCATTAGTGCAATTAAGAGCATAAGTACCCGAAGCAGCATTTAATGTGTCAGAAATAGCAGGAGATTGGACTGTATTTTGAACTATATTTCCTGTATTTACATCCGTCCATTCCCAATTATAATTACCACCCATTCCTGCAGTATCAACCACCGCAACAGCCTGGCCATCATCTGGCGATGTTCCTCCAGCATTTCTAGGAGAGCTAGCAGGTGATGTTGAAAAAGTAATCTGGGCAAATGCACTACTATTTATAATAATCCCTAAAAACAGAAAGAGTACCGTCTTTATTAAAGGGGTACTTTTAAAAACTGTCTTATTATTGTTTTTTCTTATATATATATTCTTCATTTTTCAAATTTATTAGATTCTTAAAATTCTAATTCTGTAAATATAGTTTTAATTTAAATAATTTATTATTTGCTTTAAAACTCATATCTATTCAATCACTAACTTAACAAACATGTTTCTATCACCAGTTTCCATTTTCAAGAAATAGATTCCACTAGCTTTATTCTTACTGGTAATTACAAAAGATTCAGCATTACTGATCTGATGCTGTTCAATTAACTTACCATAAATATCTACTATACTCAAAGTAGCCTCATTAACTAAGTAACCAAAATCAACTGTAGCTTCCGCTCTAAATGGATTTGGATATACTTTAAAAATAACCTCCTGACCATCAACTATAGCGCTTGGAACGTAAGTCTCACTATTAGATTGAGCCACACAGTTATGATCATCAGTAACCTCTAAGTAATAAGTTCCAAAACCAGATACTATATAAGAGGTTCCTGTTCCTACTTGTTGATTAGCTCCAGGTTGATCTTGCCACCATGCGTAAGAGTATGTTGGCACTCCTCCATTTACTGAAAGAAGCTCAAGTACAAAAGGACTTGATTCTACTATAGTAACTTCTAACTCAGCAGGCTCAGTAACCTCAAAACTAAGAGTCTCTACACAGCCATAATTATCTGTAGCAGTTAAAGTATAAGATCCTGCAGTTAAATTATTAATATCCTCTGATGTAGCGTTATTAGTCCATAAGAAGTTATATCCATTAGTAGGAGACACTGTTCCTCCAATTACACTAGCATCAATTGAGCCGTTATTATCTCCATAACAAATAGCATTAGTAACAGATCCAGAGATTTGTATTGGATCTGGCTCTGTTAAAATCATTGTATCACTAGCTTGACATCCTAAGTAATCTGCATGTACGATATATGTACCAGCACCTAAATTTACAATACTAGACGCTGCTCCAAGACTAGATATTGGGTCATTTATTTCATACCAATTGTATGTATGTGAGGTATCATAAGTTGACCAATCTAAAAATACTCCTCCAGTAGTATCTCCATGACATAAAATAAAGAAGCATGATAAGGGATCGATAGCTACATCAATAGTGTCTAATGCATTAATATTTTGTTGATCATTTCCTCCAACTAGCAGATGTGATGGACAGCCATTAGCATCACTTAAGCTAATAGTATAATCTCCTGAACAAACACCCCTAAATAAACTATCTCCAGATAATGAGTTCATCAACATGTTTCCTGTACTATTCTCTTGTGCATGTCCAGAATATGGAGCTGTTCCTCCATTTAGATCTATCTCAACTGTACCATCACAAGATCCTAAACAAGTTTCATCTGTTGAAGACAAAGTAGTGAAGATAAGTGCAGTAGGTTCTGTTAAATTTATGCTTGTATTAACTGTACAATTATTGGTATCAGTTACAGTCACTGAATACGTCTCTGCATATAAAGCAGATATCATATCATTAGTGTTATAAAATCCATTAGGCCCAAACCACTGATAGCTATATGGTGCATGAGCTCCAATAGTAATAACCTGCACTGAACCATCATTATATCCAAAGCAACTTACATCAGTACCTCCAATATAATTAGTTAATGAAGTAATAGTAGAACTCATCGTATTAGTTGTACTATCTATATCTCTTGTATCACTTGATGTACATCCTCTGTCATCTGTTACAGTCACTGTATAAACTCCAGCTAATAAGTGAGTCGCTACAGCACTAAGTTGAGGAGCTACTAAATTATCATCCCAAGCATAAGTATAGCCAGGAGTTCCTCCAGTAGCTACAGATGTTAAGCTAGCAGAATTTACACCAATACAATATGGCCAAACAGTTAAATTATCATCAATATTAATATCAAGAGAGTCTGGCTCATACATATAAACTGTATCATTAGAGGTACATCCCCTATCGTCTACAACAGTAACTACATGAGTTCCTGGAGTAATTGTATTAATAGTATCTCCTACTTGATTGTTAGAAGACCAAGTAAAAGTATATGGAGTATTACCCCCTTGTGCTATTGCGTATGCTAAACCATCATCAGCCCCATTACAAGATATCCAAACAAGCGCTGTAGCTTGCATACTAAGAGGTTCAGGTTCAGAAACATAAATACTATCTAAAACCTCACATCCTAAAGCATCTTGGGTAGTTACATAATAACTCCCCTCAACTAATCCCGTTACTGTATCAGGGTTATTTGTATGTCCAACTGGATCAGTACTCCAAAAGAAAGTATGTAATCCAACACCTCCTACTGAGCTAACAGTAACTATACCATCACTATTTCCATAACAACTTACTGTCTGAACAAGACTAACGCTAGCTTGGATCTCTGGATTCTCTGATATATAAACACTATCACTAACTACACAGCCCCAGTCATCAGTCAATGAAACATGACGATATCCTGAAGATAAATTTTGAGCTATTAAACCTGTCTCTCCACTATCCCAGAGATAATTATAATTAGGCATACCTCCACTAACAAAAAGTCTAGCACTTCCTACACTGTCACCATAACAAGCAATAGTTTGAACAACAGAAATACTATCAATAGATAAATTTGTAGCAGGCTCACCAACACTTAAACCATAAGAAACAAAACAAGATTGAGCATCATAAACATGTAAATTATAAACTCCAGCTGATAGATTATCAAGAGTATCTCTTCCTGTCATATAAGATGTAGACTGAAGTGTATCACCTGTATTATCAATCCAAAAATATTGATAGGGAGCCCAGCTTCCTGTGGCATCTCCAACAATCATTCCAGTACTATCACCTCTACATGAAACACCAAAAACCTGTGGTGAACCACTCAAAGCAGTCTGAGGAGAGATAACCTGTACAGTTGAAAAAGTATCACAACCATTAGCATCACTAACCTCTAAATAATAACTTCCTGCACTTAAATTAAAGGCAGTATCATTAGTGCTAAAACTTATGAAATTATTGTCAAACCACTCAAAACTATATGGAGGAGTACCTCCTAAACCAGAACCAATCGCAATACCATCACTACTACCATTACAAACAACCACTTTTGATTGTGCAATAGATTGTAAAGGAAATAAAGGAACACCAATAACAACGGTATCTCTATATAAGCAGTTATTATCATCTAAAACAGAAACCACATAAGACCCTGAAGATAAA
>Ga0257121_1002699_pt1 | contig 12302 bp, 8 predicted proteins | sample SI106_100metaG_FD_190180 | JGI IMG/M metagenome (GOLD analysis project Ga0257121, IMG submission 190180) | Marine microbial communities from Saanich Inlet, British Columbia, Canada - SI106_100 | ecosystem: Environmental > Aquatic > Marine > Inlet | place: Canada: British Columbia | collected... | reverse complement strand
CTCATATAGAGCCTTTAGCGAGGGAGTTAATAACCTGTCAGCGACTAATAATTTTCAAAAAATTAATTATCGTTTTGTTAATGATAAAAAAGGAAGGCTTATCATTAAATTTGATGTGGTAGAGAGCGAAAACAAATCTTCCTTTCGATTGAGCGCTCACTACGATGATTTATATAAGACAGCTGTACTGTTAAACTATACCCATAAAAGACTGTTATCTAATAATGACATCACCTCTTTTGATTTTATCATAGGAGACAATCTTAGGTATAACTTTGATTATTTTATTGATAAAGGTTATTATTGGAGTATAGGCTTAAATTCTAATTACAATACGTTTGAAGAAAACGTAAATTTAGATTTTATTAGAGCAATTGATATGACTGATTCTGATATCAATAGTTTAAATTTTCAATATGCCGAACTAACGAATCAAATATACGCACAATCCTTCTTAAAAAGAACGTTTTTAATTGGTGCTGGAATTGAACATAAATGGAAAAAATATTTATCAAAAACAATTGGGATCGACCAAAACAACGAACCTAGAACGATTTTTGACGACACCAATTATTTTGGAACCTTTGGATATGTTGTTTATGATTCGTTCGACCATAAAATTTTTCCAACAAAGGGTTTTTATTTTAAGGGTAATTTTAATTTTTATTTTTATGCAAATGGAATTAACGAAAATTTTAATGAATTCTCAATAGGTAGAGCTAGGATAGGCTACGCTAAGACCATCATAAAAAACCTTTCTTTATTAGTTGAGTCAGAGGCTGGGGTTAATATTGGAGGTGACGCAACAAAATCCTTTGATTTCTTTGTCGGAGGTTATGGTTATAAGGAGAGTAGTAATTTAGTGTCTTTGTATGGGTATAAAGATTTGAATCTTCGAGGAGATACATTTTTAAAGGCAACCATAACTTTTGATTATAATTTTTACAAAAAACTTCACCTAATCACTTCCGCAAATATTGCAAATGTTGGAGATAATTTATTTGAGGACAATAAATGGGTTGATGCAATTGATTATTCAGGATATGCTTTAGGTTTTGGAGCGGATACTTTTTTAGGTCCAGTTGAAATTAAATATTCATATTCCCCAGAAATAGAGAAAAGCGTTTGGTATGTGAGTATAGGCTACCGATTTTGATAGGATATTCATATATATGTAGGTTTTACTTTTCTTCATCTAAAAACAATAATTTTTTTACGATATTTGTATTATGACTACTCGTCGTTGGAAATATACCCTTCTTGATATCAAGTTTCTAAATAAAAGAAACCCAGAATAGGCATTTAATAATTTTCAATTAATTAAGTTTAACCATTTAATAAAAAAATTATGCCACGTTACCATAAACTCGGTAAAATACCACCTAAAAGACATACTACCTTCGAAAAACCCGATGGATCCTTATACCAAGAAGAACTATTTGGCACAGCAGGGTTTGCAGGAATGTCTTCTCTAATTTATCATTTATATCCGCCAACTGTTGTTTCTGAAGTTAAGAGAGGTGAAGATGTAAGCCCAAAAATTGCCATTGATAAAAATATGAAAGCACTCAGTTTTAAAGGATTTTCATTAAGCCCTGAAAAGGATTATTTGGCAAGTAGAAAAACATTATTTGCTAATAATGATTTACACATCGGCTTAGCGGCTCCAATGGGATTTTCTAAAAATTATTTTTATAGAAATTCAGATGCTGATGAAATGTTGTTTATTCATATGGGCTCAGGAATCTTAAAAACAATGTATGGAAATATTGAATTTAAATATGGAGACTATCTAATCATACCAAGAGGAACTACGTATCAAATTGACTTTGAAACAGAAGAGAATAAACTATTATATATTGAGTCGTTTAGTCCAATAGTAAGTCCCAAAAGATACAGAAACAATTTCGGTCAATTATTAGAACATTCCCCATTTTGTGAGAGAGACTTTAGATTACCTAAAGATCTAAAAACACATGATGAAAAAGGCGAATTTAAAATACTATCAAAAAAACAAGGGGTAATGTGGGAATACACTCATTCAAACCACCCTTTCGATGTTATTGGTTGGGATGGTTTTCACTATCCGTATGCTTTTTCAATTCACGACTTTGAGCCCATTACAGGTAGAATCCATATGCCTCCTCCTACTCATCAGCAATGGGAAGCATCCGGTTTTGTAGTGTGTTCTTTTGTGCCTAGAATGTATGATTACCATCCAAAATCTATACCTTCACCTTATCATCATTCAAATGTTGACTCAGAAGAGCTTCTGTATTATGTAGATGGAGATTTTATGAGTAGAAATAATATTGAAAAAGGACAGATTACATTACATCCGGGAGGAATTCCTCATGGGCCTCACCCTGGCGCGATTGAAAGGAGTGTAGGTAAAAAAGCAACGGAAGAATTAGCGGTGATGATTGATCCTTTTAAACCTCTTATGATTACTGAAGAAGCCTTAAAATTAGAAGTAGACGATTATTATAAATCTTGGATTAAGTAAGATATATTTAAGAAAAAAAACAATATTATGAGTGATAAAAAAATTAAATCGGTTGATTACGGTTTAGAAAAAATATTTGAAGGAGCGCAAGATTTCTTACCTTTATTAGGAACAGATTACGTTGAATTTTATGTGGGTAACGCTAAACAATCTGCTCATTTTTATAAAACAGCGTTTGGCTTCCAGTCCTATGCTTATAAAGGACTAGAAACAGGTTCTAAAGACAGTGTGAGTTATGCTTTAAAGCAAGATAAAATCGTTTTAGTATTAACAACGCCTCTTAATAGTAAATCCCCTATTAACGATCATTTAGTTAAACATGGAGATGGAGTTAAAGTGATTGCTTTATGGGTAGATGACGCTCGAAAAGCTTACGAAGAAACAACTAAGAGAGGTGCTATTTCTTATTTGGAACCCGTTGTTGAGAAAGATGAATATGGTGAAATTGTTAGAGCTGGAATTTATACTTATGGCGAAACAGTGCATATGTTTATTGAAAGAAAAAATTACGAAGGAACCTTTTTACCGAGTTTTGTCCCCTGGGAATCGGAATATAATCCAGAACCTGTTGGTTTAAAGTATATTGACCATATGGTCGGGAATGTTGGCTGGGGAGAAATGAATAAATGGGTAAAATGGTATGAAGATGTTATGGGATTCGTTAATTTTTTATCGTTTGACGATAAACAGATTCATACCGAATATTCAGCGCTTATGAGTAAAGTAATGAGTAATGGTAATGGACGAATAAAATTCCCAATCAATGAGCCAGCAAAAGCTGCAAAAAAGTCTCAAATTGAAGAATATTTAGATTTTTATGAAGATTCTGGAGTACAGCATTTAGCATTAACAACCGATGATATTGTAAAAACGGTAGCTCAGTTAAAATCTAGAGGTATTGAGTTTTTACCACCACCACCTCAAGCTTATTATGATGAAATTCCTGGTAGATTAGGAGTGCATATGGATATAATGAAAGAAGATATTAAAGAACTTCAAAGGCTTTCTATATTAGTAGATGCTGATGAAGATGGATATTTATTACAAATATTTACAAAACCAGTAGAAGACAGACCAACTTTGTTTTTTGAGATCATTCAAAGAATGGGAGCTCAAGGATTTGGAGCTGGTAATTTCAAAGCATTATTTGAATCTATCGAGAGAGAACAAGCAAATAGAGGAACTCTCTAATTAGGCAGGATTTATTTTTAAAAGTAATCTAATAGTAAAATGAAGTATTTAAGTATTCTGATAATATTTTTTTTTAGTTCGTTTTGCTTTTGTCAAAACAACGCATATGAAGATGGAGAATGGCTTAAGTTCAGGATACATTATGGTTTAATTACTGCGGGACAAGCGACTCTTGAGGTTAAAAGTGAGCTACTAAACGATCAAGAAGTTTTTCATATCATTGGGTTTGGAGAAACTACTGGTATGACCAGTTGGTTTTTTAAAGTTGAAGACCATTATCAGTCTTATATTTTAAAAGACAAAGACCTTCCCGTAAGATTTGTAAGGAATATCAATGAAGGAGGTTATAAAAAAGAGATTCAGATCGATTTTAATCAGTCTTCTAAAATGGCTACTATTGTTGACTTTATTAATGATAATGAGAAAATAGTTCCTTTCCCAAGTCAGGCACAAGATATGGTTTCTTCTTTTTATTATTTACGTAATAATCTAGACACCCATTCTTTAAAGGAGAACGATGAGTTTGATTTAGATATGTTTTTTGATAGTGAAAATTATAAATTCAAACTCAAATATTTGCGTAAGGAAGTTTTAGATACCGAATTTGGAAAAGTCCCCTGCTTAGTTTTTAGACCCTATGTTGAATCTGGTAGAGTTTTTAACGAAAAAGAAAGTCTTACGATTTGGGTTAGTGATGATGACAATAAAATACCACTATTAATTAAAGCAGATTTAGCAGTAGGATCTTTAAAGGCCTCTTTAATAGAGTTTAAAAAATTAAATAATTCGTTTAAAATATTTGTAAAATAAATTATGGCAACTCAATCAAATAGAGATAAATTAATACATCAGTTAGAAAATAAATTTAATGATATAGGTCAAGATTTAGATACTCACTTAGAGGGGTTGCTTCATAGCGAGCCAATAACCTATTGGGATTACATTAAAACTGATGCCTTATTAAATTTGCAACTTCAAAGAACTACATTACCTGATGAGATGGTATTTATTATGTATCATCAAGTAAATGAGTTATTATTTAAAATGATACTCTGGGAGATCGAACAAGTTGCACATCATAAAATGTTAACTGCTGAATTTTTCTCCTCAAGACTAATGCGGATAAGTAGGTATTTTGATATGCTTACCTCCTCTTTTTCTATAATGCAAGACGGAATGGAAGTGAAACAGTATTTGAAATTTAGAAATACATTAACTCCTGCGAGTGGTTTTCAAAGTGCTCAATATCGGAAAATTGAATTTGCTTCTACAGATTTAATTAATTTAATAGATGCAAGATTTAGAGAGACCATAGACCGGAATACCCCCTATGAACACGCTCTAAATCATTTGTATTGGCAAGCTGCTGGTAAAGATTATAAGACTGGAAAAAAATCATATCTGTTATCAGCCTTTGAAGAAAAATACAAAAATGAATTTATTGCTTTTACAAAAGAGTATAATACCATAAATTTATATGCTAAATTCAAGGAATTACCAAAAGAAGTTCAGGAAGATAAAAAATTAATTAAAGCGATGAGACACTACGATTACACGGTAAATATTACTTGGGTAATGGCACATTATAATGCAGCTAATCACTATATTTCTGGAGATAATTCATCAGGGAAAGAAATTGAAGCAACTGGAGGTAGTGACTGGAAAAAATACATGCATCCAAAATATCAAAAAAGAATATTTTTTCCAGATTTATGGTCCGAAAAAGAGTTAAATGACTGGGGAACGAATCTTTAAAAACTTATCTGCAGTGAAAAAACTTCTCCTATTTCTCCTAGTTTCGCTACAATTTTTTTCTTGTTCTCAAAAAAGAACAGATGAAACTACACTTATAAAGAAAGTTGTTAAGGCGAATTTTGAATATGGTTATGATTTTAACGAATTCAATATTGTTAGAGATACCATCAGGTCAGGGGATACATTTGGGGCTATTTTAGACGAAAATCATGTTTCGCAAGGAGAAATTTACGGAGTGGTTTCAAAAATAAAAGATAGTTTTGATGTTAGAAGAGTAAAAGTGGGCAATCCCTACGTTTTATTAAATTCAAAAGATAGTATTGGGAAAACACAACTTTTTATTTATGAAAAAAATAAAATTGATTTTGCAGTGATCGACTTAAGAGATTGTGTATCTAGTTTTAATGATAAAAAAGCGGTTACTTATATCGAAAAATCAGCAAAAGGAGTCATAACGAGTTCTCTGTCTCAAACAATGGAGGCACAAAGATTGAGCCCAAATATGACCGATCAGTTAGCAAATATCTACGCTTGGACTATTGACTTTTTTAGGCTACAGCCCGGAGATAGATTTAAAGTAGTTTACACACAAAAATACATCAATGATACAATTCCAGCAGGCTTAGGGGAAATAAAAGCTGCTATGTTTGAACACCGAGGCAAACCCCTTTACGCTTTTGGATTTATAGGAGATTCTGTCCTAGGCATCAAAGATTACTATGACGATAAAGCAAATAATTTAAGAAGAGCTTTTTTAAAAGCGCCTGTTAAATTTAGTAGAATATCCTCTAGGTATAATTTAAAAAGAAAAATTAGGTTATATGGAAATAGGGTTAGACCTCACAAAGGAACAGATTTTGCAGCGCCAATTGGCACTCCGATCCTAGCAACCGCAGACGGAATTGTTTCAAAGTCAGAAAAAAGAGGAGGTAACGGTAATTATGTAAAAATTAGACATAATAGCACTTACGAAACTCAGTATCTACACATGAAAAAGAGAAATGTAAAATCTGGAAAACGAGTAAAACAAGGAGACGTAATTGGATGGGTTGGAATGACAGGTAATACAAGTGGCCCACACGTTTGTTATCGTTTTTGGAGAAATGGGAAACAGGTTGACCCTTTTAAACAAGATTTGCCTCCTTCAAAACCCTTACATGAAAAATATCAAAATTCTTATTTTGATCACATCGCTCCTTTAAAACAGCAACTAACTAAACTTGTCTTTTAATTTTTTAAAGTTTACAATTTTGTTAATAAAAAAACAGCATTACAACCCTTTCATATTTAGATATATACTATACTTACACAAGCAAATAATCAAAAAATTTAATGGTCTTTTTTAATATTAAAATTTTGTTAAAAAAACAAATTGAATACGTAAATTTGTGACAACTCAAAACAATTTTAAATGATGAAAAAAATTACTCTTTATTTAGTAATGTCCTTTTTGTTAGTAAGTGTTATTTCATTTGCACAAGGGACTGTTACAGGAACAATTAATGACAGCGATTTAGGAGGTCCTCTTTCAGGAGCAACAATTGTTGAAGATGGAACTGACAACGGGGCCATTGCAGATTTTGACGGAAACTTTTCTCTTGCCGTAGATGGTGCTAGTGGGAATGTTACGATTTCTTACTTGGGATATTCTTCTCAAACTATGTCCTATTCGCTTTCTAATGGAAGTGCAAATTTAGGTACAGTTTCTCTAGCTCCTGATGCTGATGCATTAGCTGAGGTATTGGTAGTAGGTTCTGGGATTATCGATTTAGCTGCAGGAAGAAAAACTCCCATAGCAGTATCAACAATTTCTGCTGAAGAAATTCAATTAAAAGGAGGAGGAAATTTAGATTTAACGGAATCTATGGCATTTACACCTTCTGCAACAGTTACAGGGAATAATGGATTTGGAGACTCTCAATTTTTCTTAAGAGGGTTTGACCAAACTAATATTGCTATATTGTTAAATGGACAACCTGTGAACAGTATGGAAGATGGTAAGGTTTATTGGTCTAACTGGGCGGGTATTGCAGATATTGCAACAACTGTTCAAATTCAAAGAGGTTTAGGTGCTTCTAAATTAGCGATTCCTTCTGTTGGTGGTACTACTAATATCGTAATGAAAGCTGCAGATAAAAAACAAGGTGGATTTGCTCGTTTTACAGGAGCAAATGACAGCTACTTTAAAGGAACTGTTGGATACGATTCTGGTAGAAATGAAAAAGGATGGGCTTTTTCTGTGTTACTAGATCATTGGCAAGCACACAGGAAATGGGCTAAAGGTACTTATGGTCAAGGACAAACTTATTACTTTGCTGTTGGATACAAACCAAACGAAAAACATAATTTCAACTTTTTAATAACAGGTGCTCCTCAATTACACGGAAATCAGTGGTCTCAATCTTTGGAGAGAATTGCAGCAGATCCAAAATTTAACCAACACTGGGGTTACCTTAATGAAGATGGAACCGATATTTCGTCTGAAAGACAAAATTTTTATCACAAACCAGTTACTAACTTAAACTGGGATTTTAATATCTCTGATAAAACTGAACTATCTACTGTAGCTTACGCATCATGGGGACGTGGTGGAGGAACAGGATCTAGAGGTAACGGTAGAATTAGAACTGAAGATCCAGATGGAGACGGCCCTTTATATGGGCAACTTGATTATCCTGCAATTGAAGAAGCTAACGCTTTAGTAGGTATTGGTGGGGATTATGGAGCTGAAAATGGAGCTGGTTATATTAGAAGAGCTTCTATGAATAACCATGCTTGGTATGGATTGTTATCCAACTTAACGCACGACTTTTCTGATAATTTTACAGCTAGTGCTGGTCTAGATGTAAGAACTTATACAGGAGATCATTTTAGACAAATCGCTGATTTTTATGGTTTATCAGGATGGACAAACGATAGTGGAGATAATTTACCAGATGATTACGTTGTAACTAATTCATACGACGCTACTCCATGGGCTGCGTTATTTGATTTTGCTCCAGAAGAAGATAGAATTGCTTACGATAATTCAGAAACAATAAATTATCAAGGTGTTTTTGGACAAGTAGAGTATGCAAACGATATGTTTTCTGTTTTTGCTCAAGGGGGTGTATCTAATCAGTCTTATGAAAGAGAAGATCGATATAAGCCTGCAAAATCTGAGAAAACAAGTAAAACAGGATACAATGTAAAAGGGGGAATTTCTTTAACTATGGCTGAAGGAAATACTATTTTCTTTAACGCTGGATATAACTCAAGACAACCTTATTTAGACAATATTTTTAATAGAAATACAGGTTTTATTACGGAACTGGTTTCACCTGCAGTAGAAAACGAAAACATCACCAGTTTTGAAGCGGGTTATCGATTTAAAATGAATAATTTTAGAGCAAATTTTAATGCCTATGTAACCAATTGGACCGATAGAACATTATCTAGTTTTGGACAAGATGATAATGGGACTCCAGACGATGATACAGATGATTTTGACACTACTACGCTACAACGAGGAATTACACAATATCATTCAGGTGCTGAATTAGACGTACGTTACAGAGCTACTGATTGGTTATCCTTCAAAGGTTTCATTTCTGCGGGTTCTTGGACCTATAAAGGTGAAGCTGTAGTTTCTACCTACAATGCAGAAACTAATGAACAAATAGGTGAAACAAGTACTGTTAACCGTGATGGAATAAAGGTATCGACTGCGCCACAATTTACTGCTGGTATGGGATTTGATGCAAAAATCATGTCTGGCTTAAGTATTGATGCTCGTATCAAGTACAGAGATAATCATTATGAATTTACTAATGAAAATACTTCAATAGAAGATTATACGGGTGCTCAGCTTGGAAGTTATGCCTTAACCAATGCTGGTATTACCTACAGATTTAGTCTAGGAAATAGTAACAAAATGACTTTTAGAGCGAATATGTTTAATGTATTCGATAAAGTTGCTATACAACAAACAGACAGATTCGGTTATTTTACAACTGGAGGAAGAACATTCAACGCCTCTATGCGCTACGAATTTTAGTAGGAAGCTTATATAAGTATTCAAAAAACGCTCTGATTTGTTCAGGGCGTTTTTTATGATTATATTTAAAATCCACATAATAAACTACTGATTTCCAAGAATAAGATCATTTTAATAGATTTAATTAATTATTCTTGTATTTTTAAATTCAATATTAATAAACAAAAAACACGATATTATGAATTCTACAAAAGCTAACTTAATAAATTCTGTATGTTTAATCGCAATTGGTCTATGGGGATTCTTAGAATACTACTTAGATGGTGATATACAAAAAACTGCACTCATCCCTGTAGGTTTTGGTGCTGCATTAATCCTTTGTTCTTCTGGGGTAAGAAAAGAAAATAAAGTAGTTGCTCACATAGCCGTTCTTTTAACACTATTAATCCTAATTGCTTTAGTCGGAATGAGATTACCTAAATCATTAAATCAAGGAGGCTTAGGGCTTTTAAGAGTTTTATTAATGATAGGAACTTCTACTTTTTCAATGGTTTATTTTGTAAAAAGTTTTATTGCAAATAGAAAAGCCAGAAAATAATTTAAATTCTATTTTCAAACACATAATGTAGTTTTGTGAAACAAAAGCCTTCGATTTTAATTGGAGGCTTTTTTAATAACTGAGATTATTTTTCTTTTACCAAATAAATGTAGACAGGAAAGTGATCGCTGTAACCTCCTGTATAGGATCCGCTAGCAAAACTACGATAGGGGTATCCCTTATATCTTCCATGAGCATTTACTAGGTATGTTTTATTATAAATTCCTGCTTGATAAAAACGATAACTTGAAAATTCTTTTTTCGTTAATTCAGTAGATATTATTATTTGATCAAACAGATTCCAACTATCTCTGTAAGCAAGCGACCCATAACCCTGTTTAGCTAAATCCTCCATTGGATTGTATAATTCTTTTATAGCTAGCTCGCTAGTTTTTCTTTTTGCATTTAGATGATCTTTTACACTTGGGTTTGTAGGATCGTCATTAAAATCACCCATAGTAATTATTTTAGCATAGGGATCATCACTAAAGATAGAATCAATAATTTGTCTATTTAATTTTGCGGCTTTAATCCTTTTTGACCTACTCCTTTTTTCGCCACCACTTCTGGAGGGCCAATGATTAACGATTAGGTGAATTTTTTCTCCGTCTAACATACCGCTGACAACCAATTGATCTCGCGTAAAAACTCTTTTTGACTTATCATTATCATCATAAATTAAAAGTTCTTTTGCTTTGTAATGAGTAGGCGTGAATAACTTTTTCTTATACAATAAGGCGACATCAATACCTCTTCTATCGGGTGAATCAAACTGAATAATTCCGTAATCTTGTTCAACTAAAGTTTCTTGGTTAACTAGATCTTCTAAAACTTTTCTGTTTTCAGTTTCACAAACTCCTATAATTGTGGGAGCGCTCCCTGAAACTTCAGCTCCAATCTCAGCCATGACCTTGGCCATGTTTTTTAATTTATCTTGATAGATTTCTTCTGTCCAATGATCTTTTCCATCTGGAGTTCTGTCATCATCATAGGTTAGGGGGTCATTTTCAGTATCAAATAAATTTTCAAGATTATAAAAGGCAACTGTATTGACCTTGTAGGCTTTTTTTTCTTGAGAAAAGACAGTAGTGATCGTTAAAATTAATACGATTAATAAGGATTTTTTAATTTTCGTTAAGTGCATTGATTAGAATTATTTATAGTCAAATTATTTATGTCATTGTCAAAAGTAAATAATTCAATGAAATAATGTAGTTTTGTAAGTAATTAATTATAAACTAATAACTAAATTTAGAATGAAAAAAATCATTTTCACTTTATGTGTAGTGTCATTAATGAGTTTTACTTTACTAGCTCAGGATGCTATCATAAAAGGAAGGGTGGTAGATACTAATTCAAGTGAGGCAATTCCAAGCGTAGAAATACGAATTTTATCCAGTGATTACAATACACAAACAGATGAAAAAGGAATGTTTCTTATTACAAGTAATACGCTCCCACAAGGAGAACAAATACTTGTCGTAAGTAAACTAAATTACATTACTCAAAGTATCCCTATTACCATCCAAAACGGAGAAATCATTAACCTAGATCCCATTATTATGGATATAGATTTAACCGAGTTAGAATCTCAGATTGGAGTAATCAATTTATCAGACAATGAACTAGATGGTGATCTTGGAGGAGCGGCTACAAATGTTTCAGGGCTTTTACAAGCGTCTAGAGATGTCTTTTTAAGCGCTGCTGCATTTGATTTTAGTGCCACTTTTTTTAGACCCCGTGGTTTAGACAATGCCAATGGTAAAGTTTTAATCAATGGGATTGAAATGAACAAACAATTTAATGGTCGTCCTCAATGGGGAGATTGGGGAGGTCTTAACGATGTTCAAAGGAATCGAGAATTTTCGATGGGATTAAAAGCTAATGATTATACTTTTGGTGATTTAGCAGGAACAACCAATATGGTAATGAGAGCCTCTAAATACAGGAAAAGTAGTCGAGTTTCTTATGCTGCTGCTAATAGAAGTTATACTGGAAGAATTATGGCATCTTATCATAGCGGTTTATCAAAAACCGGTTGGGCCTATTCATTTTTAGCTTCAAGGCGTTTTGGTAATGAAGGTTATATAGACGGTACTTTGTATGATGCAAATTCATTTTTTGCGTCTGTAGAGAAGAAAATAAATAACGCTCACAGCCTTAATTTTACCGCATTTTATACCCCAAATCGACGAGGTCGTTCAACTGCAATAACTCAGGAGGTAAAAGATCTTAAAGGGATTCAATACAATCCTAACTGGGGATATCAAGACGGA
>Ga0257121_1002684_pt1 | contig 12369 bp, 13 predicted proteins | sample SI106_100metaG_FD_190180 | JGI IMG/M metagenome (GOLD analysis project Ga0257121, IMG submission 190180) | Marine microbial communities from Saanich Inlet, British Columbia, Canada - SI106_100 | ecosystem: Environmental > Aquatic > Marine > Inlet | place: Canada: British Columbia | collected... | reverse complement strand
GCAGGTGGAATCACTTCATTTATGGAAATGCCAAACACGAGTCCTCAAGCTTTAACACAAGAATTATTAGAAGATAAATACAAAATTGCAGCAGAAACTTCAATTGCAAATTACTCTTTTTTTATGGGGGCTAGTAATGATAATTTGGAAGAAGTACTCAAAACTGACCCCAAAACAGTTGCGGCAATTAAAATTTTTATGGGTTCCTCAACTGGGAATATGTTGGTGGACAACAAAAATGTTTTAGAAGAAATTTTTTCTAAATCATCAATGTTAATTGCTGTGCATTGTGAAGATGAGGATACAATACAAGAAAATATTACAAAAGCTAAAGAGCAATATGGGGAAGAAGTTCCAATCTCAGAACACCCAAATATAAGAAGTGCTGAAGCATGTTTTAAATCTTCTTCAATGGCTGTAGAGCTTGCAAAAAAGCACAATACTAGGCTTCATGTTTTTCATCTATCAACAGAAAAAGAAATAGACCTTTTTGATAATTCTATTCCGCTAAAAGATAAAAACATTACGGCTGAGGTTTGCATACATCACCTTTGGTTTGATGAGAGTAAATATGCTAAAAAGGGAACTCTAATAAAATGGAATCCTGCCGTGAAAAAAGAAAGTGATAAAAATGCATTATTCCAAGCCCTTTTAGATGATAAATTGGATGTGATAGCAACTGATCATGCCCCTCATACTTTGGAAGAAAAATCCAACACTTATTTTAATGCACCATCAGGAGGACCACTTGTACAACACGCTTTGCCTGCAATGCTAGCTTTTGTTAATCAAGAAAAAATAAGCCTTGAAAAAGTAGTAGAAAAGATGTGTCATAATCCTGCTATTTGTTTTCAAGTTAAAAATAGAGGCTTTATTCGTGAAGGTTATTTTGCCGATTTAGTTTTGGTAAACCTGAACAAACCTTGGAAAGTTGCTAAAGAAAATATTTTATACAAATGTGGTTGGTCTCCTTTTGAGGGAGAAACCTTTAATGCACAAATTACCCATACTTTTGTGAATGGCCATATTGCCTATGAATATGGTAGTTTTGATGAAACGCAAAGAGGAATGCGACTTACATTTGATAGATAAAACAAAAAAAGGCATCCATATGGATGCCTTTTTTTAATTTCTCTGAATAAAAATTCTTATTCGTGACTGTGTCCTTCAGCACCATGATCATGCCCTTCATTAGACTCTTCAACAGCTTCTTCTGCAGCAGGAGCACAACAAGAATGGTCTTCTAAACAAGTACCACCTTCAACTTGGCAACCAACAGCTTCAGCTACTTCTTCAGTTGAAACATCTTCAACAGCAACATCCTCAGCAACTACTTCTTCAACAGCACAACATTCTTTTGCACAGTCAGCAGAACAAGCACCACCACATGCAGCAAATACAGATAGTGAACCTGCAACTAATAAATACATTAACTTTTTCATCTTAATATTTTGTTTGATTAATAATTTGCGCAAATATATAAAAAGAAAACCTAGGGAGTCTTTAATTTCTCTAAAAAAAGAATTTGCTTTTCGTGAATGTTTCCTTTAGTAAGACTACTCTTCAGTAACTTCCACTTCTTCAGAAGCAGTAGTGTCTTCAACTACTTCTTCAGCAGCTACCTCCTCAACAACAAATATCCCTTCAACAGCAGTTTCTTCAGTTGCAGCAGCATCATCAGTTCCACAATTACAAGCAGTAAAAACAAACATAGTTCCCGCTACTAATAAATACATTAATTTTTTCATCTTAAATATTTTTTTATTAATAATTAGGACAAATATACATAAAAAAGCAAGCAATTTACAATATCTTTGTTTTATGAAATTCAGTTTTTCAATATTAATTTGTTTATTATTTGCATGCACTACTCCAGAAGAAAAAATACCTGAAAATATTTTATCTGAAACTAAATTTGAACTTTTATTAAAAGAAATACATTTGGCTGAAGCCGCTTTTGAATTGAACAAATCAAAAGGAATTGAGCAGGCACAAAACACTTTAGCAAATAGTTATCGGAATATTTATACTGAAAAGGAAATCACAGAAGAAGAATTTAAATTAACTTTAGAGTATTACTCCAATCACCCTGAAAAGTTAGAAAAAATTTATACACACATTTTGGAACAACTAACCAAGGAAAGATCTATTTTAAATCAGCAATAAACCAAGTAGCATATTTTTTTATAGTAGCATCAATATCAGTAAATTGATATGAAATAGCTTGTTCAATTTTTGAAGTAGAATACGAACTATCAGTCATAGCACTATTTGCAGTTTCTTTTGTAAGTAATGGAGATTTTCCAGTAACTAAAGAACGCAACAATTCTAAACGCCAAGCAACTTCTTTTAAAAATGGAGTAACTTTAATAGTTGCTTTTGGCTTTTTTAATGCTAAAGCAATTCTATCAAAACAATCCTGATATTTTAGGTTTGCACCATTCACAATAAAGCGTTCATTCTTTACATCAGAAAATAAAAGAGCAACTAAAGAATTAGCAACATCTACAACATCTACATAACCCGTGCTTCCTGGGGTATAAAATTTTAAACCTGAATGTATCTTTTGAAAAATCTGAGAGCTCCCTTTACTCCAATCTCCAGGACCTAAAATTACAGATGGATTTACAATTACAACATCCAATCCTTCTTGGGCAGCCCTCCATACTTCTTGCTCTGCATAATATTTGCTAAGTGCATAATTACTATCTAATTTAGTATGTTTAAAATGACACTCTTCATCAACAATACCTTCAGTTGAATTACGCCCCAAAACAGCAATTGAACTTACAAATCCTACTTTTTTTACTCTTGAACTCAAAGCCACATTCATCACATTTGCAGTTCCTTCAATATTTACTTTTTTCAAAAGTTCAGCATCAGAAGATTGAAAAGAAATGACAGCAGCACAATGAATTAACTGTTCACAATCCTGCATTCCATCTGTTAAAGAGGGAATATCATTAACATCACCTACAACCCAATTTATCTTCTCAAATAAATCCTCAGCATTGTAATGTTTAAAAATATTTTCGCAAATAGATAAAGAAGAAGAATCTCTTTTAAGCGCTTTGAATTGTTCTCCCTTTTGAGATAATTCAAGTAAAATATGCGAACCTACAAGCCCAGTCCCTCCAGTAACAAATATCATAAGGCAAAGATAGGGGAATAGATTTTAGATATTAGATATTAGACATCAGATTTAGAATAATTGTCTATTTTTGACAAAAATTATAAGAAATGAATTTTGTAGAAGAATTAAAATGGAGAGGAATGATACACGATATCATGCCAGGAACGGAAGAGCAATTTGAAAAAGAAATGACTGCTGCCTATATTGGTTTTGATCCTACTGCTGATTCCCTACATATTGGAAGTTTAGTTCAGATTATGATTTTGGTGCATTTACAAAAATGCGGACACAAGCCTTTTGCCTTAGTTGGGGGTGCAACCGGAATGGTAGGTGATCCTTCAGGTAAAAGTAAGGAACGTAATTTGCTAGATGAAAAAACACTAAATCATAATTTAACATCTGTACAAAAACAATTGGAACAATTTTTGGATTTTGATTGTGGAGCAAATTCTGCAGAGGTGGTAAATAATTACGATTGGTTCAAAGAATTCAACTTCTTAGATTTTATCCGTGATGTTGGCAAACATATGTCTGTAAACTATATGATGGCAAAAGATTCGGTAAAAAGTAGGCTGGAAACGGGAATGAGTTTTACTGAATTTTCCTACCAATTGGTACAAGGTTATGATTTTTACTGGCTTTGGAAAAACAAAAATTGTAAAGTACAATTAGGTGGGTCTGACCAATGGGGGAACATAGTAACCGGAACTGAATTGGTAAGAAGAAAAGGAGAGGGGAAAGCATTTGCTGTAACTACTCCACTGATAAAAAAAGCAGATGGTGGAAAATTTGGTAAAACAGAAACGGGTAATGTCTGGCTAGATAAAGCAAAAACATCTCCTTACAAATTCTACCAGTTTTGGCTAAACTCATCAGATGAAGATGCTAAAAACTACATCAAAATTTTTACTCTTTTATCTCAAACAGAAATAGAAAAGTTGATTGCAGAACATGATGAAACTCCTCATTTGAGAATTTTACAGAAAGTAATTGCGGAGGAAGTAACTACAAGAGTACATAGTAAAGAAGATTTGGAAATGGCTATAAAAGCATCTAATATTTTATTCGGGAAATCAACTGCTAAAGACTTAAAAAGTTTGGATGAAGATACTTTCCTTTCTGTATTTGAAGGTGTACCTCAATTTGAAATGAGCAAAGCCGATTTAGCTTTAGGAATTTTGGATATAGTTGCAGAAAAAACTCAGATTTTTGCAAGTAAAGGAGAAGCAAGAAGAATGATAAAATCAAATGCCGTAAGCATTAACAAGGAAAAAATCACAGAAGATATTCAGCTTACAAAAAACGATTTATTGAACGGAAAATACATACTTGCACAAAAAGGAAAAAAGAACTACTTTTTAATTATTGTTAGAAAACTCTGATAAGAAAAGGCGATTTTCTTTAGAAAGATTTGTTAAATGATTAAAAAATGAAGATTTTTTAACACAAGAAGATATAGCAAATTACTTTTTGATTATTGTTAAAGGGGAGTTAACCTCAGATTATATTTTCTTTCTTTGATTATGTAAATAATCAATTGAATGTTTAAAAATAAATGAATTAAGAATGTAGGAAACCCTAGCCATTCTCTTATATTGTAGACCCCTGAATATTGATTTGTTAAAGGATATATAATTGTGAAACCTAGAATCCAAACCCAAAAAAATATAAAACTATTTAATAATATTTTATTCATCCTCATTTTTTCTTTATGAATAATATATATTAAAAAAGTTAACATAAAAAAAAGAATATAAAATTGGTGGTGACCAGATTTATAGAGAAGCACAATATTTGAATATGATAATAATAACATCAAATATTTGTCAAGATTAAATTTAAAATAACAAAAAAAACCTAAACCCCAAACTATTACAACTAGATAAACACTCAAAAAATCTAATGATTGAATATTGACAAATTGAAGTGGATGGTACTTACCATTAATAAATCTGAATATTGAAAATATTGAAGAATCTCTATTAATATTAAACATAAATCCATGCATTAAGTCTGTTCCCCAGAAATAATACCCGAGACATAGAAAAATAATTGTACCAAACAGGAATGAGAATAGAGCTTCTTTTTTAATTCTTTTCATACTAAGCACAAGAAATGGTAAAATTGATAAAGGGGTGTACTTTAAATTTATCCCTAAAGAAAAAAGAAATCCAGAAGTTTTCATATTATCATTAATTAAACTTAATACTGCTAATAATGTAACTGAAGAAACAAAAGTATCATTTGAACCATAAACAACACCAAAAATCCAAAATAAAGGATTTAATAATAGAATTCTATTTATTATTTTAACTCCTCCACTAAACAAGTAAATCTTGTGAACTGCTATAAAATAAGATAAAACAAATATCAGTTTAGGTAATTTAGGGTGTATAAAATTTGGAAGTGAAAAAAAATGAAAGACTACACCATAAGCATTATGTGGTTTTTCTCCACCAAATATTTTATCCCACTCTTTGACGTATGCAAAATAGTCGTGTTGGTTCTGAAAATAAAAAACTCCATATATAGCAACTACAAAAAGTAGATAAAACAATCTATTTTTGAGAATTGATGCTAAAATTTTCTTTTTAATATTTTCCAACTTACCTCTTTGATCAAACTCCTGAAAACTGAATTATTTCCTAACTTGTTTCAAAGCCTTAGCCAACTCATTGTGTCTTTGGCTTCCAAACATAATATTTAGTCCATTTTCCAGGAAAATTTTTACTCCTTTATTCCCGCTAACATTGTAGGCCTTTCCTTTAAATCCGAACTTAATTCCCCAGCCTCCATATTCTGTTAATGGAGAGTATTCCATTGCCTTGTGCTTTTCTATATCTTCTATTTTTACAATATGAGCTTTCAAATGAAAAGGAAAAAATTGATAATGCAAACCTTCTTTGCTTACTTTAATTCTTAACTCAAATAAATAAAAAATCAAGGGTAGGACAAGTCCAATTAACACATAGTTTATATTAATTTCATTATCATCAAAGGGGCCAAAAGACATAATTGGGAACGATAATAAAATTACCCACAACCACCATTGAGTAAATTTTTGGTTTTCTTCAAATATATATTTCATTATTGCATTAATTTTTGAGCCTTCATTATATTGCTAGTTGGCAATTGGCAAGCCTTGTTTTCACACACATAAATTATAGTTGTTCCTTGTACAAATTTTTCTTGCAACAATTCCATTTCACTACTTTCAAAACTACCTAATAATAATTTATTAGGCACATATTTTTTATTCAATTCCATTGCCTTAGCATGCGCATCTTTCCCGACAATTGCCACCTCATAAAAAGGGACAATTTCTTTTAGCATAAGAGTAGCATAGTTGGCATAACCTGAAGCATACTTTTCCATATCAGGCTTTACATTATTAGCCATAATAATTGCCTTTTGTTTGTAAATCCTATTGTCCAAAAGCGTTCCTAAATCATACAATACATTTGCCATTACAGAATTAGATGCAGGAATTACATTGTCATTAATTTCCATTTTTCGAGCTACTAATTCAGGATCCAACTTGGAAGTAAAATAAAACATCCCAGAATTCTTATCGTAAAAATTCTCTAAAGCATAAGCTACTAACTCATCAGCTTTAGCCAGCCAAACCTCATCAAAAGTTGCTTCATATAGGCGAATAAATGCCGAACTTACAATAGCATAATCCTCCAAATATGCATTGATGGTAGATCGGCCATCTTTATAAGAATGCCATAATTTTCCATCCTTTTGCATTTGAGTCTTGGCTAAGAAATTCGCGTTCTTTAATGCCACCTCCAAATGTTGTTTTTCGCCAAATGTCATATAAGAATCTACATATCCTTTTAGCATTAATCCATTCCAAGAGGTTAAGGACTTATCATCCAACCCTGGGCGAATGCGTTTATCTCTTTCTGCCATCAGAATTGATTTCCAATCTTTAATTTTTACATCTAATTCTGTAACTGAAATTTTATACTTTTTAGCAATCTGTTTTTTGGTTTTCTTCCTTAGCAATATATAATTTCCATGTTCCCAAAGTCCTTTACTGTTCACATTATAATAGTCCTTAAAAATGTCAAAATCCTCACGGATAAATAGTTTTAATTGGGTTTCATTCCACACATAAAACTTTCCTTCCTCCCCTTCACTATCTGCATCAAGGGCAGAATAAAATGCTCCATTTTCTGCCATTAACTCACTCTCAATAAAATCAAGCGTTTCAAAAACTACCTCTTTATATAATGGCTTTTTAAATTTCAGATACCCATCCGAATACAAACTTACAAGCTGTCCATTATCGTAAAGCATCTTTTCAAAATGGGGAGCTTTCCATAATTTATCAACTGAATAGCGTGCGAAACCTCCTCCAATCTGGTCATAAATTCCACCAAAAGCCATCTTGTCTAAAGTCAATTCAACATGATCCAATACCAATTTGTTGTCTGACAAATGTCCATATTTTAATAAAAAATGATAGGCATTTGGCATAGGAAATTTTGGTGCGCCATTAGTCCCTCCTTCCATATTATCAAAGCGCTCTGCCCAAGGGCTAACCATATTATTTAAATCTTTCCAAGCAAAATTAGCTTCTTCAGTATTTAAGCCAATATTCTCCACTTGCTGAATCCCTTTTGAAAGTCTATCTGCAAATTCAATAACTCTATTGGGTTCTGTTTTGTAAGCATTTGAAAGTCCTAAAATTTGCTTTTTCCAATCCTCTTTTCTGAAATAAGTGCCTCCCCAAAATGGCTTTCCGTTAGGAAGCGCTACACAATTAAGTGGCCAACCTCCTCTTTGATTCATTAACTGTACGGCAGTCATATATACTTGATCTACATCTGGGCGCTCTTCCCTATCCACTTTTATACAAATAAAATTATCATTCATAATTTTTGCCACCTCAGCATCCTCAAAACTTTCGTGTTCCATCACATGGCACCAATGGCAAGCGGAATACCCAATACTAATCAATAGTAACTTTCCCTCCGCTTTTGCTTTATCCAAAGTTTGCTCATTCCAAGGATGCCAATCCACAGGATTATGAGCATGTTGCAACAAATACGGGCTTGTTTCATGCACTAAAGCATTCGTGTGTTTATGTTGTTTCTCCACAATTTTTGTTTCTTGATGTTGGCTATTACAACTAAAGGTAAGGAGCAAACATATCACTACTAAATTAAAATACTTCATTGGCTATTTCTGAATGGTTATTGAGGAAGTTGTTATGATATTGCTCTTATTTCCTGCTCTATCTTTTACATAAATAGCATAATTTACTTGCTGACTAGTTGAGCTATTTGTTATTCCAGACCCATTAATTTTAATATTAAAATTACCTTCAATAGTAATAGTACTTCCACTTGGGCTAAGTTCTGGTATGCGAAATTTGTACTCTATACCATTTCTATTGTCTTCAACAAACAAGTTGTTTATATCAGGATTATTTTCTCCTAAATCACCATCACCATCAGTATAGGAAATAGTGATGATAATATCGTCTGTATATTCTTGAACAGTAGTGGGAGAGATGCTTATAAAATCAATAATAGGTGTGTCACTCATCACCTCCTCCTTTTCGCAAGAAAGAAGTAATACTCCAACTAGTATGTATATTAGTTTTCTCATTTATTGTACAGTAAACGACCACATGTTTTTGTACACAAATGAAGTCTGATTATTAGGATAAGTAGTGTTTGTTGGGTTATCGCCATCATTAATAGTATAACGCATAAAATAGGTTTTTCCACTTTGCAAAACAGCAGTATTAAAGGGTAATAACCACACCTTATTAGTTTGCTCAAAAGTTACAGCTGTAGCCGTAATTTCATTAGAAAAATCATCAGCATATTCAGAAAGGGAAAGTTGGTTTACTGACATATTTCCAGCATTAGTATGATCGTCATTTACTCTAAAAATAAAATTTACTTGTTCGTTTGCTGGCATTAAAAAGGGCATATAAAACTCTGCTCTATTTCCAGAATAAGTGCTATCATAAGTAGCGTTCATCACTGAATAAAATTTAACATTTGGCAAATTGTTAGGCTCATTAGGAATTGCTCCCGTAATGTCTTTTGCCCCCTCAAGAATCCAAGCTGTCACTGCATATAAATCAGCTGTTGGCAAGGAATTTCCTATATTATCCTGTGGCATTCTATCATTCGTATTTACAAAACAACAATTGGTTAAGCGTTCGTGCAAAACTGATAAAGCCGTATCCCCAGGGACAACTCTATAATTAAACTCCTCTGCTAGATTATTTTTGATAATAGGATGAAACACCAAGGTATTATATGACCTTTCTACTGTTCTAAAATCAGGCTCAAAAGTACCATCATGGCAACCCATCACATTACATGAAGGGCCTAAAACATCCCTATGCAATCTCACAAATGAAGTTGCAGAAACTGTATCAATAACCAAAGTAGTATCGCCATAATCAATCCCATCATAAGGATTAATTGGCAAGTTATCTTCCGTACAATTCATCAGCACAAACGACATTAAAAAAGAAAAAAATAAAAATTCCCTCATCTTAATAAAAACTTTCTGTTAGTACATTTCCATTTAACAGCCCTCCTGGAATGTCAGCATCAAAACCTAAAATATTGGCAATTGTAGGCACAATATCTATACTCTCTCCTTTCTCTTGAGAGAATACTTGATCCTGAACCACTACTCCATTTGGTCCTAAAACTAAAGCAAAAATCTCTCTACTCATTTCATCATTTGTATGATCCAAAGCTTGCCTTCCGTAAGCATCATACAAACCATTTCCTTCAGCATTTCTTCCATGCTCAGGCATAGCAATCAAAATAGTATCATTCGCCATTCCAGGAGTAGATTGTATGGTATCCCAAAGGTGAGCCAAAGCATAATCCGCCTTTTGCAAATTGCTTGCATATTCAGTAAAGTCAGCATGTGCTACATCCACCCCTTGCATATTTACCACCAATAATTCAGGATTAAATTCTTGAATTACTTTTTCAGCAAACTGTACTGTTCGCATATCATTATTATATAAACCTTGTCCAATATTCCATGGATCATCAAACTGTCCTGCAACTGCATCCATAAAGCATTGATTAATAAAACTTTCAATTTCTTTTTTGTCTGCTTCAGTATTTACAATACTATTAGCTGCCCCATTGTATTGAGAAGTAAAGTGAGCATCACAAAATCCTCTCAATGCTTTTATCTTTTCTTCTTCTGTATTATTATACACTCTTGAATTCCCAAGACTATCATATCCTTCCTGAGAAATAATTGATCCTGGCTGAATAAAATTTGCACCATAATCAGCTCCATATCCTTCATAAGACGAATAATTAAGATGTGCATAGGGACCTAAGGAATTAGATACCCACCAAGCATTTTTCGCACTCATCCCTGGGGAATTGTGTTTTCGGTACAACTCAAAAATAGTAGGATATTGAGGGTTGGTGTTTATATTCAAATTCTCACCAGTATACACACCCGTCATGGCAGTGGCATGCGCCCCATAATGCCCTGTTGGGCCGTATTTCATTCTGAACTCTTTGTACAAAGTTCCTTGTTCTTGTAAAGTAATCCCTGTGTTTGGAGGAACAAAATCAATTCCACTTATAATATCTGAAGAAATCCCTTCATTTCCTTTAAAGCTATAAGGCATTAAATTTCCGTCTACTTTATGTACTGATTCTAAATTCCGGACTCCACCTGCAAACAAGCAAAACACAACATGATTTACTTTTCTCGTCCCAGAAGCTGCAAATAATCTTCCGCTAGGTAATAAATAAGGTACTCCAATTGTAGCTGCAGTTCCTAAACCTAAATTTCTTATAAATTTTCTTCTTTCCATTAGTAATATCTGTATTCGTTAGCTGTCATTAAGGAAAAATAAATGAGCTCAGCAGTCAAAGTGTCATCCTTTAGAATCATATCGGCTACAAACCAAAGTTCGTACTCGTCCGGGGTTCTATTAAAGAGTTTTTTGTAAGAATTAGAAACAAAATTTTGAATAGTTATTTCTGAAGTTCTGTCAATTTGTGGAATTTGAATAGTAGATTCGTTTAAGAAATTTTTAATTACCATTTCCTCAATTAACTTCTTGTCGCCAAACGCTCTATACATAGTACTTAAATCTGCTAACTTATCGGTTGTAATTACGGTTCCAAAAATATCAGAATATGCAATAGAAATAAATTCAGTTGTACTCTTCAAATGATCTTTTGCAGCAGCATTTTGAGTGATATTTATATCATTTACATGGTAAATTACCTTCTTTTCTTTTTTACAAGAAACAATAATTAATATACTCAATAGAAAGATTATCTTTTTCATAAGCCAATAAATTCGTCAGTGGATAATATTCTTTTTTGCAATAACTTATAGTCATCAGAATTAATATAATCCAAACTATAATTTACACTTTCCTCAGAGGTAGGATTCCTAAATAAATACCTATTAAATAAAATATCAGTTTGCCCAGTATAATATTCGTCAGAAGCAAAAAAGATATTGATGAAATCATCCTTGCCATTTCCTGTGATAAAAAACAAAGTGGAATTATTGTCATTAACCATCAATTTTCCACTTTCTAATTCGACAGTTGTAGGATATCTTTGCATAAAAATTTGGAACATAGCGACTACAAAGTTTTCTGTTCCCATATTTATTTCATCAAAAAAAATGTTATTTACCATGCGTTCATACAATTCCGTATTGGTAATTGTTTCTGCATTTAACTCAGGTAAAGCCTGCTTAAGAACTGCCAACCTTTCAAATTCATAGGCAATATAAATACTATCAAAACCAGTAGAGTTCATAAGAAAGTACTTATACAAATAATACCTTTCGTTTATCATAGCGGTATCCACACCATTTAAAATATTGGCACTTTCCAGCTTGAATAAATTATTATAATATTCTTCTTTATTTAGAATTCCTTCAATAACTTCCTCTCTACTTTCTTGATTCAAGTTAGCTCCCCTTAGCATTTCAAAATTTGCATCAAACTCTATAGTAGTTGGTTCGCGACCAATTGTACTTATGTAAAGCTTATTTACATAGTTTTCAATTACGGTATTTTCAATAGTTGGGTCAATAGGATGAGTATTCCCATCCACAATAACCTGTTCCACTTTAGTACAGGAGACAATAGTAAGTATTAGAAATAAATAAAGTGGAATTCTCATAAATGTGTTGTATGGGATAAAAGTAGAGAAAAATAACTACTTCTACAAATAACCGATTTTAAC
>Ga0257121_1002683_pt1 | contig 12373 bp, 15 predicted proteins | sample SI106_100metaG_FD_190180 | JGI IMG/M metagenome (GOLD analysis project Ga0257121, IMG submission 190180) | Marine microbial communities from Saanich Inlet, British Columbia, Canada - SI106_100 | ecosystem: Environmental > Aquatic > Marine > Inlet | place: Canada: British Columbia | collected... | reverse complement strand
TTCGGTATCAGATACTTCTACATAGCAAGTGTATAATTCAATTAAGATTTTAGAATTTGTAGGTTTTAATTCAGATTGTTTTTTTAATTCTATTATTTTCTTCTCTATTTTTTCAATAGATTCAAAGCTAGGTACATTTTGCTTTAATTCAATACTTTTTTTAATTTTATTAAATAATCCCATAAAAATACATGAACATACTAGAAATTAAAAATGTTTATCAAATAAAAAAATTAATGGCCATTTGCAAAATCAGATACCATATTCTTATCTTTAGTTAGTCTGTTCATTGCAAAAAATGCACCTCCTACAATACCAGCTTGATAAAAAGTGTACAAAAATATACCAGAAGAAGTAGGATCAGATTTTGTAAAACTTAAAGCAAGAACTGTAACGAAAACAAATGTACTAGCAGAAGAAACAAATCTATTTAAAAATCCAGAATCCAAACCTACAATTCTTTTTGTTGCAGCGGCCATCAACATAATACTAGAAATTATAAGAAAAGTTGCACCTCCATTAGCCAAGACAAATGTATGTGCCCAAGTCAATAATCCATCTTCAAAAATGGATATATCAGGCATTACACTTCCACCATTAATTGCAAAATTTACAGAGCTAAACATACCACCAATTACAAAAAAGAATAAGAATATTTTTACAATTGATCTTTTTATTGGACTATGAATTTCAGATGGATTTATAGCTCGTTTAGTAATTTTTATCCCATAAAGGAATCCAACAGCCATGGCAGGTACAAACATCAAATTGATTAGAATTGGAGATTCTCGATTAATAGCATCAATTTGAGGATGAAAAATAAGGAATAGTAGTACAGCCAACAAAGCAGAGAAAGCAAATAAAATTAAACCAAGATATTTGTGCCCAGTAGATTCAGATTGACCATTCCAGTCGTACATTTTATTTAGTCATGAGAAAATGATTAAAGACAGAATCCGAAAATGATTTGCTCAAAGTATCAATTCTGTTTACCCTTTTTAATAGAAATTAAATAAAATAGTCATGAGTAAAGGATATCCAATTATTGGAATTGGCATAATTTCATTTATTTTTGGTATGATTTTTGATCTACAAGGACAATCAATAGTAGGACCAGAATCATCTTTCATGTATGCCAATCCAGATTGGATTACATATGGAATTCAAATAATGATTGGAGGGCTCATAATTATTGGAATTGGCAGTGTGTTGAAAATTTTAAAAAAATGATATAATCAAAATCCCGCAGCAATAGGATCAGTGGGTTTCATAATCTCTCTTAACAAAATAGTTGCAAAAGAACCACGAGATAAGGAAAATTCAACTTTATTTTTATCTGAAAAGTAATCAGAACAATGAATTGTAGCCTGTCTAAATCCCCCTTCACTACTTACTTCTTGCATTTCTTTAATGAAAAAATCTTTAGGAGTAATTTCTTCTTTAATTAAAATTTTAGAAATTTGATGATCAAATCTTGTTTTTTTGTAATATGAGTATCCAACAAAAGGTAATGCAAGATATTGTTCAATTCCATCTTTAAATTTACCAATAATACTTTTAGAATCAAAACATACATCACCAGATTGAGATTCAAATAAATTTTCACCATCTAAAAATGCAGCACTAAGAGATTGATTGAAAATAAACGACTGATATGCTTGAATGTAAAAGCGTCTCAAAGACAATGGAATTGCACGTATGGCACGAATTGAATCATCATGATCAATCATTTCTTTTAAAACAATTTTTTCAATATCCATTTGAGACGGAACTTGATCATAATATTTTTCATAATTTATTTTATCAGACAATTTCTCACGAATTTCAGTATTTTCTGCTGAATCATATGAGGAAGTAAAAGATAAAATCAAATCAACAGCCATATCAAAATCTCTTTGCAAAATAGCCTTACCAATTAAATGAGTTACAGGTCTTTTTGAACCAAATCTTTGATATCCATAAAAATTCAAAATACGTTCATGTTCAGTAAAAGAAGATAAGTCATCAGAACAATCAGAAATGTTGATTTTGAAATTATTACCAATCATGTCTTTTTTAGATAAGGGTTTTTTTGTAAATCCAATTTTATTAAGAGAATATTTTTCAGTAGAGAAATCTTCAATAGGTTTACCCTTATGAGGAGAACTAACAAATTGTTCAGTTATGGCTGATGCATCTTTCAAGCCTAATGATTTTAGACGAACACCTGTTTTTCGAAATATGCCAGATAATGCATGATTAGTATCAATTTTTTTCTTTTTTAATTTGTAAACTGCATAACCACTTGCATCAGTTATAGAATTTGTGACATGTTTAGAAATTAATTCAGAAACTTCAAAGTCCTCAGGACTAATTCTAATTTTACCACCAATGCCAGGAAATTTTGTAGTGTATAGAGAAATTCCTATTTGAGAATCAATATCAGGTATCACTCTATAATCACTGTAAGATATTTACTAATTGCAATATCTGAAGATTGTCCACCAAGTAAAATTTTGTATGTTCCAGGTAAAGCAGCATCTGAAGTAGAAATATCAACATGAACTGGAACAGGATTATCAGAATCTAATTCAAAAGTTTCAACAGAATCATGAATAAAATCAACTGTTAGAAAATCATGAGTTGTAGATATAACAGATGAAAGTTCTAAGTTTCCATTGTTAAATTGTGGAGATATTATAAAATGAAAATTAGCAGAATTACCAGGAGACAGTTTTACCATATCATTTTCAAGTTGAATTTCAAAAGGTAGTTGTACAGAAGTGTCTACAACACCTATTTTATTTTCAACCCATTCAGTAAACCAAATTTTGTCTCCAGATATTGCAAAATCAAAAATTTGTGCAACTCCACAATTATCTAAAACACGTACACCATTATCACAATCACCCCAGTTAGGATTTTTTGAAGGTATATGGTATTCTACAAGAGTTTGTGCTTTTGGATCCATTACAGAAATATTATTTGCAGTTTGTTCATTAAATACAAGTCCTCCCTGATTATTATTTTCAATCCAATAAGGTCTTGAAATTGGAGATTTAATGACTCCTGTTTGATTACCGAACGTCTCAAACATAGGTTCAGCCGTAATATATTGAATAAATTTTTCAGTAAAAGGTTCAAAACTAAAGAAGGATGAAGAAGTGGTATCAGCTATCCAAAGCAGACCATCATCAGAGAAAGCAACTCCATTAGGAGTTAGTAATTGTACAGGTAATGCATATGCACTAATGTAATCAATTAAAGGTAAAAATTGTTCACCAGAATTAGATACAGCATTACGATAATCATTTTGGTTAAATTTAACTAAAAATCCACCTTGCTGATATAACCAATTAGTATACCAAATGTCATCATTTGCATCTAACGCAAAGTCAGCAGTTACAGAATCATCAATGGCGGATGGAATACTAAGATAATTTACATCATCTTCGGAAGGATTAACATCTAAAATAGTTAATTTATTTCCTGTAAAATCATTAATAATAATTTGAGAGCCTTCAATAGTTAATTTTTGAGGTAAAGAGTCACCACCAGAAGTAGGATAAGATAATCTCTCATATTTTTCATCGATGGTTGAAAATTTCCAAATGGAATCATAGGTTTCATCAGTAAACCAAACTGAGCCATCAGGAGCATAATCAATTCCCCACATCATTGAACGACCACCATCAGGCCATGTTGGATTATCATATTCAGTAAAAGTTTCAGTACTTGGATCAAATTTTGCCAAATTGCCAGTATTAGTTTCAGTAAACCAAGCATTACCATCATAATCAGATACAATAGCTAATGGATTGGTACATTCAGTCGGAATCAAATATTCTGTAACATAATCTGTTGACTTGGCATCACTACCAAAACTACAAAAAGTAGTTCTTTGATCATCAGGAAAATTATCAGCAGGAGTTCCAGTTATGGTAACTTCAGGATCATCCACTGCAGCATAATCCACATCAGGATCATATCCAGTCATTGCAACAAGTACACCAGATGTTAACATAATTCCACCTAGAAAAGCAAATGCCAAATATCCCTTAGTCTGTTTTTTCATGAAGTTTTTTAAATAATACTGTTAATATCTTATTCCCAATAAATTACAATAATTTTAAATCACCAGTAATTTTATCAATTAAATTTTCAGGTGCAGGTCCAATTGAAACACAAGTAGTTGTACCAGGAGCTAATTGTGTATGTCCAGCATCAGAAACTTCAGACCAAGGAAGATTCAAATCAATAGCATGTCTTTTTACTTCTTGTAATTCTTTAATTCCTGAAACTTTCACAACCACTTTTTCCTGACCAGTCCACCATTCAGACCACCATTCAGGATGAGATTTTCTAACATGCTCAGCACCCAAAACACAAGCATGTCCTACTTGTGCAGCTATCTTACCTTTACCCATATCAAGATCAGTCCTAACTGCAATTACTTGTTTAATGTCACCCATGATATTAGCAGTAATAGGCACAATGAAAAACTTTGGAATTAAATAATTGACAAAGAACCAAAATCTATGTACTATGATGTAATAGTTGCAGGAGGAAGTGTTGCAGGATTATTATCTGCCAGAGAAATATCTTCAAAAGGATTTTCAGTATTAGTAATTGAAGAAGATTATGAAATAGGCACACCAGAACATTGTGGAGGGCTAGTAAGTATTGCAGGTTTAGAAAAATTAGGAATAATACCATTTAGAAAAACTTTTGATCATGTGATTGAATCTGCAAAAATAACATCACCAAATGGAAAAAGTTTTACAATTAATTCAAAAAAACAAAAAGTAATAGAAATCAGTAGAAGGGAATTAGATAAACAAATTGCATTTCAAGCTCAAAGAAACGGAGCAACAATTAAAGTTAAAACAAGTTTCCAAGAAATGACAGATACAGGAATTAGAACTAATGAAGGAAAAATAAATTGTAAAATTTTTGTTGACGCTAGAGGAGTATCATCATTAATACATAAAGATCGAACAGGTATTTTATCAGCAGCACAATATGAAATATATGCAAATTGGATAAAAAAAGGAAAAGTAGAAGTAATGTTTGATCAAAAAAAATATCCAGGGTTTTTTGCATGGATAATTCCATCTAATGAAGGAAAAGGGAAAGTAGGAGTAGCAGGAAAAGGAATTAATGTTTCAGAAACATTAAATGAAATTCTTAAAGAAAAAGGAGAATATTCAATAATTAGAAAAATATTTGCACCAATTTGGATAAAAGGCCCAATTGAGAAATTTATAGACGGTAAAACAGTAATTGTAGGTGATGCTGCAGGACAAGCAAAACCAACTACAGCAGGAGGAATATACACTAGTGGTATGGGAGGAGTTTATGCAGGACAAGCAATATCTAAATTTTTGAAAACAAATGAAATTTCAGATCTTCAAGATTATCAGAAAAAATGGAAAGAACAGTTTGGAAAAGAATTTGAAAAACAATTATTTGCAAGGAAAATATTAGAAAGGATAGACAATCAAACAATCAATAAATTATTTGAATCAATCACTCCAGAAATAACCAATGAGATTTCAGAAAAAGAGGATTTTGATTTTCATACAAGTTCAATCATTAAATTACTAGGGATCAAAGGTTCGTTAAAAACAGCTCAAGCACTAATGAGTGGAGAGTTCAAAAAAATATTTGGTTAAAAGAGACAAAAATTTTAAGGAAAGTATAAATGATGTTTACAGAAAATTTGAGCATGTCATCTACTATATCATTACCAACATGCAGTTGTTGTCATAGAGCAATTATGCCTAACGATAAATGTGTAAAATTCAATTGTCCTAATTGTGGAGTAGATCTTATTTGGAGATGTGAAAGTTGCAGAGAAGCCGCAAGAAATTATACTTGCTCTTCATGTAATTTCCTAGGACCATAAATAAAATGACAGATATTGTTTTAATAGCAAAAATTCTTCCAACAGGGATGGAAGTAGATTTGGATAAATTAGCACAAAATGTAAAAACAGCATTAAAGGATGGAATTACTTTGAAACGTCATGCAAAAGAACCATTAGCTTTTGGATTAGAATGTTTAAAGACAGAATTTGTATTAGAAGATAAAGAAGGACAGATGGATTCACTAGAAGATACAGTAAGAGCAGTTAATGGCGTTAGTGAATTTGAAGTACTTAGCATGAGCCGTAATTAACATAACAGGGAATAAGTGATTTTTTGGTCCGCAAAGAAGAGCCTTTGCAAATGAGAATTGGTGAAGCTAAACAGAGGGATGTAGGTAAAAAACGTGCCAGAGTAGGTCCAAAGGCAATGGATTTCTTAAAAGCTGAACCAGGAGATATTGTAGAAATAATGGGATCAAGAACAAGTTGTGCAATTATTTGGCCAGTAGATGAAGACGAAAAATTTCCAGACATAATCAGAATAGATGGACAAACAAGAAAAAATGTAGGAGGAACTCTAAATGACATTATTAAAATTAGAAAAGTATCATCAAAAATTGCAAAAACAATTACATTAACACCTGTTAATGATATTGTAACAATAGATAAAGAATTTACAGATTTTGTAAAAAATAGACTTAAAGGATTACCAATTACACATGGAGATGAAATTTCTGTGATGATTTTAGGAAATTCCATGGATTTTAAAATTACAAAAACAATTCCAAAAGGAGTAATCAAAATAGATAAGACAACAGAATTGAATATTTCATTAGAAACATCAATTGACAGAAAAGTTAGAGTAACATATGAAGAAGTTGGAGGATTAAAAGAAAAAACTAAAGCAATGAGAGAAATTGTAGAATTACCATTACGACATCCAGAATTATTTGCAAGGTTAGGTGTTGAATCACATAGTGGAATTTTACTTTATGGACCACCAGGATGTGGTAAAACATTACTTGCAAAAGTTATGGCAAGTGAATCAGAAGCTAACATGTATCCCATTAATGGTCCAGAAATTATGAATAAATATTATGGAGAAACAGAAGCTAAACTAAGAGATATTTTCAAAGAAGCGAAAGATAATTCTCCAAGTATAATTTTCATTGATGAAATTGATGCAATTGCACCAAAAAGAGAAGAGGTGTATGGAGATGTTGAAAAAAGAGTAGTTGCACAGTTATTGGCATTAATGGATGGATTAACAGATAGAGGAAATGTCATAGTATTAGGCGCAACCAATAGACCAGATAGCGTAGATCCAGCTCTTAGAAGACCAGGTAGATTTGACAGAGAATTTGAAATTACAGTACCTAATGAAGATGAAAGATATGAAATTTTACAAATCCATACACGAGGAATGCCAATTAACGAAGATATAGATCTAAAAGAATTGTCATCAGAATTGCATGGATACACAGGTGCTGACATTAAATCATTATGTAGAGAAGCTGCAATGAAATCAATTCGAAGATATCTACCAGAAATTGATCTTGAGACTGAAAAAATATCTTCAGAAGTATTACAATCAATGCAAATTAAATTAATTGATTTTTACGATGCAATGCACGAAGTAGTTCCCACTGCAATGAGAGAATTCTATGTAGAAAGACCAAAAGTATGGTGGTACGATGTAGGAGGATTAGCCAATGTCAAAAAAAGTTTGACTGACAACATAATCACGGCAATAAAAGAACCAAGTAAATTTGCAAAAATGGGTATTAGACCTCCCAAAGGATCTTTACTGTATGGACCACCAGGATGTGGTAAAACATTACTTGCAAGAGCTGTTGCTACAGAAACAGGTGCAAACATGATTTTAGTTAGAGGTCCAGAGATTCTTTCAAAATGGGTTGGAGAGTCAGAAAAAGCAGTAAGAGAAATATTTAGAAAAGCAAAAGCATCATCACCATGTGTAGTGATTTTTGATGAACTAGATGCACTTGCAAAATTAAAATCTAGCGAAGGAGGTGTAGGAGAAACAATTCTAAGTCAATTATTAACAGAGATAGAAGAAGGAGTATCTGCACGAGTTGTAGTGATTGGCATTACAAACAGACCAGATATTATAGATAATTCATTATTACGAACTGGTAGATTAGATCTTGTTCTTTATGTCTCACCTCCGGATGAAAAAGGAAGACTTGAAATTATTAAAATTCTAACAAAAAAAATGCCATTATCAAATGATGTAAAATTACAAGAAATTGCAATTACAACACAGAATTACACAGGTGCGGATTTAGCAGCATTATGTAGGGAAGCAGCAGTAAATGCAATGAGAAATAAATCATCAAAAATTACCAATCATGATTTTGCAACGAGTTTGAAACAAATAAAGCCATCAATGACCAAAGAAGTGGATCAATGGTATAACACCATAAGAAAAAGTATATCTAATGTAGTACCCAAGACAGGAGATAAAGCATTTTACGGTTAATCATGACAAGTCCATTAAGAAACATAATATATGAAAAAATTAAAGATGTGAATTCACTAACAGATGTTGAACTTCACAAAAGTTTAACAAAAGATGGTTTAAATTTACCAGAAGATAAATTTAACAAATTACTTTTAGATTTAGAGATTTTAGGGTTAATCAAAGTAGCATGGTTTACAAAAGATGAACGAAGAATCGAAATAATAGTAATTGAAAAAAAAGAAGACCCAATTGAAACACAAAATAAAGAAATAATGGAAAAAGATTATGAAGCAAGTTTTCCAGGATTAGATAAATAATTAGGAAAATAATTAAACTAAAGGAAAATGAAATGCTGCATCTAATGCAACAGCTACAAAAATTATTGTCAAGTAAGGAGCAGTTACCTTATAGGCCTTCCAAGCAAATTCAGACGTAGGAGTTTTTGTTAATTTATAATGATATACAAGCATCAAACCACCAGATACAGACGCAATAATTGCATAAACAATTCCCAATCCATCTGGAATCAATATCAATATCAAAGAATAAGGAATTAAAATCAAAGTATTTCCCAAAATAAATTTAGAGGTTTTTTGCATTCCAATTACAACAGGTAACATTGGAACTTCAGCTTGTGCATACTCATCTTTAATTTTCATTGCAAGACACCAAAAGTGAGAAGGAGTCCACACAAATACTAAAAAGCCAACTAAGAATCCTAACAAATCCATACTACCAGTTGCAGCTGCCCATCCAGCCCAAGCTGCAGCACTACCTGCAATTCCACCGATTACAATATTAGAAGTATTTCTACGTTTTAGCCAAACTGTATAAATTATCACATAAGAAAATATTCCTACTGCAATAAAAAATGCAGATATTGCATTAAGTGCAAAGAATCCATAAATTACAGAAACACAACTTACAATTAATCCATATAACAAAACATTGGATGCATTCATTCGTCCAGAAGGGATAGGTCTGGAACTAGTTCTACTCATTTTAGGATCAATGTCTCTATCATAATAGTGGTTTAATGCACTAGAACCAGCAGATGCCAAAGATCCTGCAACTATAATATGCAAATAATCTAAATATTCAAGTTGAGGAGTCCCAGAAACCAATTTACTTGCAGCATACATTGATGTAACTGCAGTAATTACTAAAAGAACAATAATTCGAGGTTTTGATATTTCTATTATTTCACTAATTCCCAATTTACTCTACCCAGTTACAAAGTGGTTTTATTCCTTGTTGTAGATCCATTATATTTCAAAAGGAATAAGTATCTCACTCTTACCAGCTTATTTTAATGAGTAATTGGGACTTATTAATGCCAGGCATGGGCCTTACAGGAGTAGGGTTAGCAGGTCTCATTTTATCATATGCAGGCATTGCCCACACATTCATCGATGGTATGCATGCATTAACAGGTCTAACGATGTTTATAGGATTAATTTTCACAGCAGCAGGAATTCTGGATGGAGGTATTTCAACAAGTAACAGAGCCAAGATTACAACTGTAATAATTGTAGCAATATCACTTGGATTTGGAATGTATGCATTAGTTACAATGAATACTTCAGACTTTACACTAACAGTAGTACTAATTTTACTAGCAGTTGCACTTCCAGCCTTAGCAATAGGATACATCGCAATGAAAAAACCAGGAAGTTTAAAACCAATTGGTTTAGTCTTAGGATTAGCAGTAGCTAGTGCAATGGTCATTTGGATTACAGCAGGATCAATGAATCAAGGAGAAGCAGAATTAGCTGAAGAAATAATAGATGAAGAAGCAATGGAAGGAGTAGCATCTGGACCAATTTTTGCAATTGAAATTCTTAAAGATTCAGCACAAGAAGGAAATCCAGATTATAGTCCAGACAGAGCAATTGTAACACAAGGACATACAGTTGAATGGACTAATGCAGATGTTGCACCACATACAGTTACCAGTGCATCAGATTACGGAGAAACATTTGATTCTAGTTTAATCAATGCAGGAGAAATATTTACTTTAGATACAACTAATTTAGAAATTGGAGAATACGAATACTTGTGTATAGTTCATCCATGGATGATTGCAACATTAGTTATAGAAGCACCAAAAGAAGCAACTAAAATTGTCATTCCAGAAGGAGCGGCAATTCCAGAGGATGATAAAATTTTCTATGATCCAGAAACAATCAATATTTTAACTGGAACAACGGTTGAATGGATAAACGAAGATGCAGCTATGCATACAGCAACATCAGGTAGTCCAACTAATGGAGCTGATGGAGTGTTTGATTCAGAAATACTAAACATTGGAGATACGTATCAATTCACATTTACAGATGTAGGGAATTATGATTATTATTGTATCTTACATCCATGGATGATTGGAATCGTTAATGTAGAATAGATTTGCAGAAAATTATTCTTTCAAAATTACAGAAAAAAAGTCTCTTAGACCATACTCACAAAGAAGACCCAAACGAATCATGTGCAATTTTATACGGAAATAAAAATGGAGAAGAAAACACAGTAAAAGAAATTTGGTTAACGGAAAATATTGATTCATCTCCAGTAGAATTCACATTATCACCAGAACAAACTTGGGAAATGGATAAAAAAAGTAAAGAATTGAATTTAGAAATTATTGGAATTTTTCACTCACATCCAAAAAGTGAGGCATATCCATCTAGTATAGATAAAAAATATATGAAAATTAACCAAAACCAGTATGTTTGGGTTATTTATTCAGGAATCAATAAAAATTTTAGAGCATTCATTCTTGAATCAGAAATTCCAATTGAAGAAAAATGATGTACGTTATAATGTAATCATATAGAATTATCTTTTGGATTAAATATCCCCTTTTTCACTAATAAATATGGAAATTCACGTATACGACACTTATGTCAAAGCAGCAGACGGTCACACTATGCACTTTGATGTAATTACTGGTGAAAAAGATCATTCTAAAGCCATTGAATTTGGCAAAGAATGGTTAAAAGAAGTAGGGGAAGGTGAAGCAGAAATGACAACAAATGAATGTACATTCTGCCACTCACAAACTTGTCCACAACCTGTAGAAGATGCAATTAAGGCAAAAGGTTATTTCATTCAAAAGATGGAAGGCTGTCCTTAAACATTTTTCTTTTTTTTTAAAAATATTTTTTTAGATGAAAATAGGATATAATTTCATGAGTGAACAATATTCAAAAGGCACAATTGAAGGAGATAAAAAAACAAAGTGGATTTGTGGATGTTTTCTAACTACAGATAATTATTTTAAATTTTGTAGGACACATAATCAAACTTTACAAAGAGCAATTCAAGCTCAGATCGATGAATTAGATATGACTTTAATTATTGAATAAAATAATTATATTGCAAGTATTGCGACAAAGGCAGATACAAAGACAATTGCTATTGTATTAAGTAATTTAATTACAGTGTTAAGTGCAGGTCCGGCTGTATCCTTGTAAGGATCTCCAATAATATCACCGACAACTGCAACTTTATGAACTTCAGAACCTTTTTCACCATTCATTTCAACTAACTTCTTTGCATTATCCCATGCACCACCAGTGTTTGCCAAGTGGTATGCAAGTAAGATACCAGTAACTACAGCTCCCATTAACAGTCCAGCTACTGCAGTTGGACCCAATAAAATACCAAGAATGATAGGAGAAACGATTGCTACAAGTGCAGGTTTCCAAATTTCTTTAATTGAAGCTACAGTTGCAATATCTACACATTTAGCATAATCAGGTTTTGAAGTTCCAGCAAGAATGCCAGAATCAGCTTTGAATTGGCGTCTAACCTCATCTACCATTTTACCGGCAGCTCTAGACACACCATTAATTAATTGACCAGTAATAATAAATGGAATCAATCCACCAATTAATAATCCAACAATGATTGCTGGATTTGTTAAACTATAATCTAAATCTAATACACCTGCAAATACATGTGCAGCTTCAAATTGAAATGCCTGAATCATAGCTAATGCAGCTAATGCAGCACTCGCAATTGCAAATCCCTTAGTAACA
>Ga0257121_1002677_pt1 | contig 12400 bp, 10 predicted proteins | sample SI106_100metaG_FD_190180 | JGI IMG/M metagenome (GOLD analysis project Ga0257121, IMG submission 190180) | Marine microbial communities from Saanich Inlet, British Columbia, Canada - SI106_100 | ecosystem: Environmental > Aquatic > Marine > Inlet | place: Canada: British Columbia | collected... | reverse complement strand
ATGAAAGCTACTATGATGAAGGTTTCTGATCCGATTATTTTTGGACATGCAGTATCTGTGTTCTTTGCTGATTTAATAGAAAAACATCAATTGATACTTAATGATTTAGGAGTCGATTTTAGAAATGGTTTTGGTGATTTAGTAGATAAATTACAAAATCTACCATCTGAAAAAAGAGTAGAAATAGAGAGAGACATAAATGATACTTTCGAAAATAATGCAAACTTGGCAATGGTAGATTCTGATAAGGGAATTACTAATCTTCATGTTCCTTCTGATGTGATAATTGACGCATCTATGCCTGCTATGATCAGGACTTCTGGGAAAATGTGGAACAGAGATAATAAAACGGAAGATACGAAAGCAATTATTCCTGATAGTTCGTACGCATCTATTTATAGTGCTACTATTGATTTTTGTAAACAAAATGGAGCGTTTGATCCAACTAATATGGGAACTGTTCCAAATGTTGGACTGATGGCTCAGAAAGCAGAAGAATATGGATCTCATGATAAGACTTTTGAGATTCAAACTGCTGGTGTGGTAAGGGTTATGGATACTACAGGAGATATTCTTATTGAACATAATGTTGAAGAAGGAGATATTTGGAGAATGTGCCAAACAAAAGATGATCCAATTAAGAATTGGGTAAAATTGGCAGTTAATAGAGCAAAAGCAACAGATTGGCCAACTGTATTTTGGTTAGACGAAAACAGAGCTCATGATGCAGAAATCATAAATAAAGTAAATAGGTACTTACAAGATCATGATACGAGTGGTTTGAATATTAAAATCTTACCTCCTTATCAAGCGACTCTTTTTACTTTGGATAGAGTTAAAAAAGGAGAAAATACTATTTCGGTTACAGGAAATGTGCTTAGAGATTATCTCACAGATTTATTTCCGATTTTAGAACTAGGAACTTCAGCAAAAATGTTGTCGATTGTACCACTTATGAATGGTGGAGGTTTATTTGAAACAGGAGCCGGAGGATCAGCTCCAAAGCATGTGCAACAATTTACTTCTGAAGGACATTTAAGATGGGATTCATTAGGGGAATTTTTAGCTCTAAAAGAATCGTTAGAACATCTTTCTGAAGTTAACAATAATCAAAAAGCAAAAGTTTTAGCAATAACTTTAGAAAAAGCAACTGAAGTTTTGCTTATGAATGGGAAATCTCCACTTCGAAAAGTAGGACAGTTAGATAACAGAGGTTCTCATTTTTACTTAGCTATGTATTGGGCTAGAGAGTTGTCAAATCAGACTGAAGATAAGTCATTACAATCTATTTTTGAAAATGTATCAGATACAATGGAAACTCATGAAGAAAAAATTGTTGCAGAGATAAATGAGTCTCAAGGCAATAATGAAGATATAAACGGATATTATTTTCCTGATGAAGAGTTAGTTAATAATGTGATGAGACCAAGTGCAACACTAAATACTATTATAGATAATTTGCAGTATGATTCTTGATTGAATTTTAACTATCTGTTGGATTATGAAACTTCTCAATTAGATAGTTCTTAAGTTGTTTTTCAGATAAATCAATTTCTATATTTCCATCAGAAGTGGAGGATATTTTTCCGTTTTCCTCCGAAACAATAAGTGTTATTGCATCTGAATGTTCGCTCATACCAACAGCTGATCTGTGTCTCATTCCTAATTCTCCAGGGAAATCATCATCATTACTAACAGGTAATATGCATCTCGCTGCTACTATTCTATTGTTTCTTATTATTACAGCTCCATCATGCAGAGGAGAATTCTTATAAAAGATACTTTCTAAAAGAGGAAAAGTAATTTTTGAATCTATCTGCACGGCAGATTCTGTGATGTAATTTAGGTCATCAGTTAAAGTAAGTACAATAATAGCTCCAGTTTTGCTTTTCTGAAAAGAGGTGCATGCTTTTATAATAGCGTCAATATTAATATTTTTTTCATTTTTAGTATTAAATATTTTTAATAGTTTCTGATTTTTTATAATCTTTCCTTTTCCTATTTGGCTTAGGTATTTTCTAATCTCTTGTTGAAAAAGGATGACGATAACAATAAAAGTAATACTAATAAATCCTCCTAAAATTTGAGTAATATATCTCATTCTTAGTAGATCTACAATTTGGAAAGTAAAATAGATGGCAATTAGCCCAAAAAATATATTTATGCCAGGAGTTCCTTTCGCTAGTCTGTATAATCGGAAAAGTAAGTATCCTACCAAGGTAAGATCAATTAAATCCATGAAAGATATATCGTAACTTGCAATCGTAAAAATGGGTTCCCAGATAATGTCCATTAATTATTTGTTTTGTGCGAAATTAACAATTTTTATACACTCAACAGCTTCTTTTATGTCATGAACTCTTAAAATGTCAGTTCCTTTAGTAAGTGCTATAGTATTTATAACAGACGTTCCGTTAAGAGCCTGATTTGCATCAGTATCTAATAATTTGTAAATCATACTCTTTCTGCTAACTCCTACCAAAATAGGATATTCTAAACATTTAAATTTCTCCAAATTATTCAAAATTTCATAATTATTTTCTAGAGTTTTTCCAAATCCAAACCCCGGGTCAATTATCAAATTATTAATACCTAAGTCGTGAAGTGTTTCAATTTTTTGTTGAAAATAATTAATAATCTCTTCAACTACATTGTTATAAGTTGGATTTTCTTGCATATTTTTTGGAGTTCCAAGCATGTGCATAATAATGTAGGGAACCTTATATTTTGCAATAACAGAGAACATCTTATTGTCTAAATCTCCAGATGAAATATCATTGATAATATCTGCTCCATTGTTAATACTTTCTTCTGCAACATTAGCTCGGTATGTATCAACAGAAATGAGTACATTAGGAAAATGTTTTTTTATTTCTATTAGAGATGGAATGATTTTATTTAGTTCTTCATCTTCTGAAATTTCATCCGAACCTGGCCTAGATGATTGAGCTCCTATATCAATAATATTAGCTCCTTCATTGATCATCTTTTTGGTTTGGATTAATATTTTCTCAGTACTATTGTATTTTCCTCCGTCATAAAATGAGTTAGAAGTAAGGTTTAATATTCCCATTACTTTGCTTGTTGAAAAGTATAATTTATTCTGTTTTCTGTTCATTTTTATTACTTATAAAAAGATGTATATTTCGGCTTTATAATATAAATATATATATGGAAAAAACTATATTCGAATACGATTCAATAATAAAGAAATGTGAGGACATTTTTGCTAAAAAAATGAAAGATTATGGATCTGCTTGGAGAATTTTAAGAATCAGTTCATTAACAGATCAGATTTTTATAAAAGCTCAACGAATTAGAAGTATTGAAGACAAGGGTTTGCAAAAAGTGGAGGAGGGGGTTGTACCTGAATTTATTGGTATTGTAAATTATTCTATTATTGGATTGATTCAATTGGAACTGGGTGTAGCTGAACAGGCAGAAGAAATACAATATGATCAAGTAATGAATTTGTTTGATAAATATGCTCTTGAAGCAAAACAGTTGATGTTGGATAAAAATCATGATTATGGAGAAGCTTGGAGAGATATGAGGGGTAGCTCTTTGACAGATTTAATTTTGCAAAAATTATTAAGAGTAAAACAAATTGAAGATAATGACCGTTCTACATTAATTTCCGAAGGAATTGATGCAAACTATTTAGATATGTTAAATTATGCAGTATTTGCATTAATAAAACTTAATTAATATGAATAAAACAAGTAATAGATTTTTTAAAATGCTTTCTTATGTGGTAAACTCTTTAATATTTATATGGTTTTTAAGGATTCTTATATCTGCATTGTTTATTTTATCTGCTTTTGCAAAGATGTACCCATCACCGGAAATTGGTGTGATAAAGTTTTTTGAAAATAAGCAAATAATTGACGGATTAGGATTTAATGAAATTTTCTCTCAATATCTTTCGAGATCTATTATTGCTTTTGAGATTTTTATTGCAATTTCCATTTTGCAATCTAATTATCTTAAAAGGATAATATTACCTATTTCTATTTTATTATTATTGATATTTTCTTCTCATTTAACTTACTCTATTTTTCTAGGAGATGATGGAAACTGTGGATGTTTTGGAGAATTACTTCCAATGACACCTATTCAGGCTCTTATTAAGAATATTATCACAATAGCTATACTTGGTTTCTTATATAAAGCAACCGATAAAAATTTAAACTCAAGCTTTAAGAATGTTATAATTATTTTACTTTCTTCTATGTTGTTTATGTTTATATATGTGCCATTAAAAAGTAGAACATCTGATTCAGAGCAGGTTATTTATGAGCAAAAGGTATCTGCATATTCAAAGTATGTTGAAGGAATTGATGAAGGAGAAAAGTTGTTATGTTTTTTTGTTCCTGGATGTGAACATTGTCAGATAGCTGCAAAGCAGATAACAGATTTGAGTAAAGAGGTTCAAAATTTTCCTGATGTAGTCATTGTTTTTATGGATGAGGAAAGGGATAAAATACCTGATTTCTTTGAGACTGCAGGAAGTGATTATAATTATCAGATTATGGATATTTATACTTTTATGGAGGCATTTTGGTATGATGATAATGATACTCCAGGTGTAGTATATCTAAATAATGGAAATGTATTACAGTTTTATCAAGGGTCTAAAGAATCTGGAAGTGAAATTATTTTCAAACCTGAAGAATTAAAAAAAATATTAGAAAATAGATAAATCATATTGTGATAAAATACATTCTGAAAAAACTATTTTATGGAGGTTTTGTACTCTGGGGAGTGTTAACTTTAGTTTTCTTCTTATTTCAGGTTATGCCAGGTGATCCTGCACGGATGATGCTCTCCCAAAGAGAAAATTCGGAGCAACTTCAATTATTAAAACAAAAGTATGGTTTCGACAAACCAATTATGCATCAGTATTTCTATTATTTAAATGATGTTTCTCCTATTTCCTTTCATGATGATAATGAAGAAAGTTATACTTATTTATCTGAAGAAAAATATAATGATGTAGATATTCTGAAAATCCAATCTACTAATATTGTTTTAAAGACTCCTTATCTTAGAGAATCCTTTGCAAAAAGAGGAAAACCAGTTAACTCCATTTTATTAGAAACATTCCCTGTTACTTTGGTTTTGGCTTTTACCTCTATAGTTTTTGCTATAATCTTAGGAATCGTATTAGGTATAGTGTCCGCATTAAAGAAAAATTCAATATTAGATAAGTCTATTTTATTTTTCTCAGTCTTAGGTATGTCGATTCCATCATTTTTCTCATCAATTATTGTAGCATGGTTTTTTGCATATTTATTACATGAATACACCGGATTAAATATGACGGGAAGTTTGTATGAAGTTGATGATTATGGTAGGGGTCAGTATATGAATCTGAACAATCTTATTTTACCAGCCTTTACTTTAGGTATTCGTCCTTTGTCAGTCATCATTCAGTTAAGTAGAAATTCTATGTTAGAGGTTTTAGATATGGACTATATTAGAACTGCAACCGCAAAAGGCTTAAGTAAATTTATAGTAGTTTTTAAACATGCACTCCGAAATGCATTAAACCCTGTTGTTACTGTTGTTTCTGGTTGGTTTGCATCACTTTTGGCAGGAGCTGTATTTGTAGAATATATTTTTGCTTGGAATGGAATAGGAAAAGAAATTGTTGATGCTTTAAATAGCTTAGATATGCCAGTAGTAATGGGTTCTGTAATGATTATTGCTACAGTATTTGTACTAATAAATATTTTAGTGGATGTTCTTTATGCAATAATTGATCCACGTATCAGATTAAATTAAAAAGAAATGAGAAAAAATATAGTAGCTGGAAATTGGAAAATGAACCTAAAAAGAGATGAGGGTTTAGATCTTATAAATGATGTGATAAACTTACTTCCTTCAGATAATAAAGTAGAGGTTGTGTTTGCTCCATCTTTTATTCATTTGTATAAAGTAAATAAAATGTGCTTAAATTTAGATAAAGTAAATACTGCTTCTCAAAATGTAAGTAAAGAAGAAAGAGGTGCTTTTACTGGAGAAATTTCTGCAGAGATAATTAGATCTGCAAATGTAAAATATACTATTATAGGTCATTCTGAAAGAAGAGAATATTTTAAGGAGACAAATGAAGATTTAAAACAAAAAGTGGATGTTTCTTTAGAAAATAATCTGGAAGTAATATTTTGTTGTGGTGAGAGTTTAGATCAAAGAGAAGAGGAAGTTCATTTCAATTGGCTTAAAATCCAGATATCGGAGAGTTTGTTTCATCTTTCCTCAGATGATTTCCGTAAAATTATTATTGCCTACGAGCCTATTTGGGCTATTGGTACAGGAGTAACAGCTTCATCTGATCAGGCGGAAGAAATTCATAAATTTATTAGAGAAATTATTGCTCAGAAGTATGGAGATGAGATTGCAAATAATACTTCAATTTTATATGGAGGAAGCTGTAACCCGACCAATGCAAGAGATATATTCTCGAAAGATAATATTGACGGAGGTCTTATTGGAGGAGCTTCTTTAAATGCAGAAAGTTTTGTTGAAATTATAAAATCATTTTAATGAATAATTTAGAGTTGTCATTTCCTTTTCTAGATAAGGGGTGTTTTGTAGATGTAGGATTAAATGAAATAACTAGAGAAAATCTGAGAGGTTAAATTAGAAGTTTATTTCTCGTAAAAATAAGAATAAATGAAATTTATTACATTTCACAAACTAAGGAGACACTTCATTCTAGGAGTATTTTTAATATTTTCATTTTCCTCTTTTTCTCAAAAAACAACTTCTTTTTCTGAAGAAACTAACACCTTCTTATCTGAGTTAGACATCTTTCTTAGTCAAACAAAAAATGACGAATTAAAACAGATTTCAAAGAAAATATCAAAGAGTTTTGATAAAGGAGAGATATCCTCTCCCAACCAGAAGAGTATTAGAAACATCTCTAACCTGATGTTAGATAAGAAGATGAAGGCTACTCCTTATTTTAGAGATTTTTTAAGTGTTGTGATTCAGTTGAAAGATGATGAAATAAATAAATCAAAACTTTCAGATTGGCTTACTGTTTCTGAAAATATTGTTCTAAATTTTTCTTCTCGTCAATTATTAAAATATTGTGAATTCTCTTCTTCTTTTTTGTCTGCAAAAACACTCAGGAATAGTAAGTCAGTTAAGTGGCATGCCGATTGCAATACTTTTTATTTTAAAGATAATAATGGAGTTCCATATGTTCATTTTATTTCTGAAATTGATTTGAGTTGTAGTAATAGAAGTGGTTCTTTTCAGATTTCTGATACGAAAGGAAAATATTGGATTCAGAACAATAAATTTGAAGGAATTGGAGGTAGGGTTGATTGGAAAGATAGGGGGTGGTCTTCAGATTCTGTTTATGCGAATTTATCAATTTTTTCCATTGATGTAAAAGAATCTCAGTTTAAGGCAGATTCAGTTCACTTTTATAATAATAAATCATTTTCTTTTCCTGTAATTGGAGAGTTTTTAAATAAAGCTGTTTCAGGAAGTTCTGCAGAACATTATCCTGTTTTTAAATCATATAAAAAAGATATTGTACTTTATAATATTTTGCCAGATGTAGATTATAAAGGAGGATATACTTTAAGAGGAAAAGATTTTATTGCAGATGGAATAGGCGACGCTTCTGCTAGAATAATTATTAATAAAAATGGAAAGAAAATTTTAGTTGCAAATTCCGCTCGTTTTAGCATTAAAAAGAATATTATTTACTCAGAGTCAGCTGCTATTAAATTGTATTTTGATGAGGATTCTATGTATCATCCTTCCTTACAATTCACGTACAGTCAATCTGAAAGAAAACTAAAACTTTATAGAGATAAAAAAGGAGTTTCTGGAGCTCCAATTTATAATAGTTATCATCAATTAACAATAGATGCAGAATTGATAGAATGGCAAATAGATGAAGAGAATATCTTACTTGGTTCATTGCCATCAACTTCTGTTTCAAATGTAAATTTTGAATCTATTGCATCCTATAATGATGAGTTGTATCATTCGTTAAGAGGTATTGATAAAGTAAATCCATTAATGAGAGTTAGTAATTTTGTAAAGAGTTCTGGAACTACTAATTTTTCATCTGCAGAATTTGCTGATTATGCAGGATATCCATTACATCAGATTGAGCCATATTTAATGAATTTATCAAATAAAGGATTTTTGTTTTATGATGTATATACAAATAGAGCTGAAGTACAAGAGAAACTGTATAATTACATAAATTCCAGACTTCAACTTGCGGATTATGATGTTATTCGTTTTAAGTCAGAAGTTACAGATATTTTAGGTGATAATATGATTGTACATTCAAGATTAAATATATCTACAAAAGATCTAAATATTAATGGAGTAGAATCTATTGATTTGAGTAATACTCGGCAGGTTTATATTAAACCATATAATAGAAATATTAAGGTGAAAAAGAATAGAGATTTTGATTTTTCTGGAAGAGTTTCTGTAGGTAATGAAAGGTTTGTTTTATATGGGAAAGATTTTAATTTTAAGTATGATGATTTTAGAATTGACTTGAAACAAATTGATTCTGTGCAACTTTCAGTGCCTATAGAACCTTATCAGTTTGATAAATATGGAGAGAAAAGATTAGTAAGAATACAAACAGTTATTCAATCAGTTACAGGTGATTTAAGAATTGATGAGCCAACAAATAAATCTGGAATCAGAAAAGATAGTTTTCCACAATTCCCAATTTTTAAGAGTTTTGATGATTCTTATGCATATTACGACAAACCATCAATTTTTGGAGGAGTGTATAATCGAGAAAATTTCTCTTTTCATTTAGACACTTTTGAGATTGATAGTTTGGAAAGTTTTGATGGTAAAGGACTAAGATTTCCTGGTACTTTTGAATCTGCAAATATATTTCCAATATTTCAGGATACTCTTACTATGATGAGAGATTATTCTTTAGGGTTTAAAACTATAACCCCTAGTGAAGGGTATGAAATGTATGGTGGGAGATCTAAGTATTTTAACGAGATATCTCTGAGTAACGAAGGTCTTACAGGAAGCGGTAATTTTGAATATTTAAATTCAAGAACAAAATCTAAAGAGATTTATTTCTTTCCAGATTCTACTGCATTATTTACACAGGATTTCTTGCTAACTAAAGTAGAAATTGGAATTGAATTTCCACAAGTTGATAACACGGAAGCTTTTGGACTTTATCAGCCTTATAACGACATATACAAAGTAAGTAAGATGCAAACAGCATTTAATTTTTATAATAATCTGGCTAGTTTTGATGGGAATGTTGTATTAAGACCTACAGGATTAACAGGAGAAGGAGCTATGTCGTTAGAAAATTTAGAAATGGCGTCAGAATTGTTTTCTTATAATGCAAATTGGTTTGCGGCAGATACTGCTAATTTAACAGGATTTACCGAGCAAAAAGAAATTTCTTTTAAGGCTAATAATTTAAAAACACATATTGATTTAAAGGATAGAACTGGTGATTTCTTTTCTAATGGAGAAGGATCTAGCCTAGAACTTCTAGCAAATCAATATATTTGTTATGTTGATAAATTTCATTGGGGTATGGATGAAGAATTATTAACATTAGGAGATTTAGATGAAAATTTAATAGGATCAAAATTTGTGTCTATACACCCTAAACAAGATTCTCTTTCCTTTATTGCCAAAACATCTACTTTTAATATAAAAGATAATATCATAAGTGTACAAGGAGTAAACGAGATATTGGTCGCAGACGCTGCTATTTATCCTTCTAATGAAGGTTTTGTTGTAGAGAAAAATGCGTTCATTCCTACCATTACATCTTCCAGAATTTTAGCAAATACTGCTACAAAATATCATGAATTTACTAATGCAAGCGTGAATATTAATGGAGGTAATAAATACACCGCTAGCGGAGATTATACTTATAAAGATGTAAATGGAAAGGATAAATTTATTTTCTTTAATGAAATTTCTGTAAACGAAGCAGATTCTACTATTGCTGTTGGAGCAGTTGGGAATAATGAAGTTTTTAATATTGGATCCAAGTTTATTTTTAAAGGAGATGTGAATTTAGGTGCATCAAATAGGTTATTAACTTTTGATGGATTCTTTAAAATAGACAATAAATGTGATCTCATTTCAGAAGAATGGGTAGGATTTAAATCAGAGATAAATCCAAAACTAATCAAGTTTAAACTGGATACTTTACTAAGAAATGATGAAGGAGATAAGTTGTCATCAGGAATCCTGATGAACTTGGAGTCTCCTCATATGTACACTTCATTTTTAAGTCTGAAAGAAAGACCAATTGATGTTGAAATAATTTCTGCAAATACGTATTTGAGTTATGATAAAAAAACTTCATCTTTTGTGATACAAGGTGAAGATTTTCTGTCTAACATCTTTACAATAAATGAAAATACTTGCAAGTCAAATGCAGAAGGGGTGATTGATTTAAATATGGATTTTGGTCAGCTAAAGATGAAGAGTATTGGTTTTGTTAATAGAGATGAAGAAAACAATAAAACGGAGCTACGTATGTTCTTAATCTTAGATTTTATGTTCAATAAGGACGCTCTTTCATTAATGGCAGAGGACATCTTTGAATCATCTTCAGGAATCGGTTTTCTTTTTGAAGAATTCTATAGTAAAACTCTTGCCAGAATAGTTGGAAAAGCAAGATCTGAGGAATTAATAATGGATGTTGAAGCATTGGATGAATTTAAAGATCTCCCGAAAGAACTTGATAAAACAATAACTTTTACGGATATTACTTTAGTGTGGAGCGACAAACATCAAGCATATATAAGTAAGGGTAAGATTGGTGTAGGTAATATTTACCAAAATCAATTAAATACAGTAATGGATGGATGGGTAAGGTTAAGTAAAAAAGATGGTATGGATGTGTTAACTATATTATTAAAGACTGAGCTTGGTAATATTTATTTCTTTGAATATGAGAACAATGTAATGAGATCTTATAGGAGACAATCTAAACCAGGTCCAAATGACTTTAACAATTTACTAATTGATATGAAACCTAAAAAAAGAAGAGCAGAAGAAGGTAAAGGAGAACCTCCTTACATATTTAGGTGTTGTTATGATGAGGAAAGAATGGAGGACTTTGAAAGGGAAATGAGAAAAATAGATTAATTGTTATATTCGCAAACTTAGAATGTTAAATACAGAACATATATTATTTTTAATTTTAGCCTATTTTACAGGTTCTTTCCCATCAGCAGTTTGGGTAGGAAGAACTTTTTACAATAAAGATGTAAGAGAGTATGGAAGTGGAAATGCAGGAGCTACAAATACTTTCAGAGTCTTAGGAAAAGGGGCTGGTATTCCTGTATTGTTGATGGATATTTTTAAAGGTTGGATATCTGTAAATTATATTTATTTTATTACAGATGGATGTAATCCGTTCATAGAAACAGTAACTTCTTCTCAGTTTGAAATTCAACTTGCTCTAGGGATTGCTGCAGTTATTGGTCATTTATTTCCAATCTATTCTGGTTTCAGAGGAGGAAAAGGAATTGCAACTCTTTTAGGTTTGTTAATTGGATTGAATCCAATAGCTGCAATTGCCTCAATTGTAGTTTTTCTAATTGTATTTTTAATTAGCAAATATGTTTCCTTAGGTTCTATTTTAGCTTCTCTTGCATTTCCTTTTGTAGTTTTTATTATTTTAGATGAAAAAGATGTAAATGCATCTTTAGAACTGTTCTCAGTTTTTGTTCCAATTCTTACGTTAATAACTCATCAAAAAAATATTGAAAGATTGATTAGAGGTGAAGAGAATAAAGTTAAATTTGATAAAAAATAAATTATTATGGAATACACACCAGAATTCTCCTCAAACAAAAATAAGACAAATATAAAAACTAAATCATTAATTTTATTAAATGATAATTTTAACGATTTTGATTATGTAATTGATTGTTTAGTTTTGGTTTGTAATTTAACTCCTCTTCAATCTGAACAATTAGCGTATATTGCTCACTATAAAGGAAGGAGTATAATTAAGAGTGGTTCTTTTTTAGACATGATTAATTTTAAGAAAGATTTAACAATTTACGGACTAGAACTAGAGATAGAATAATTTTAAATTCTTCCTACTTTCTCTAAAGGATATTTGTTTTCTATAGATATATTTGCAAAAATTTTGGCTCTGTAGCTTAATTGGATAGAGCACCTGACTACGGATCAGGAGGTTGGGGGTTCGACTCCCTCCAGAGTCACTTTTTGTTTTCTTAATTCCATTACTTTAACCTAGTAAATTATTGTGAATAGAATTACCAGACCTTTTGGGTGTAAGAAATTAAAAATTAGATGTTAACAACCTTTCTAAAGCAATAATAATCTGAAACAGAAGAATCCGTTTTAATCTTAATTTTGTATTAATCCT
>Ga0257121_1002673_pt1 | contig 12404 bp, 11 predicted proteins | sample SI106_100metaG_FD_190180 | JGI IMG/M metagenome (GOLD analysis project Ga0257121, IMG submission 190180) | Marine microbial communities from Saanich Inlet, British Columbia, Canada - SI106_100 | ecosystem: Environmental > Aquatic > Marine > Inlet | place: Canada: British Columbia | collected... | reverse complement strand
CATCGTTACGCGCGCGGAAGTTGCGGTTGAATGATGTAACGATACTGTTGGGAATACCCAACTCGATATCGTCGCGTTGCCATTGACCAATACATGGGCCACATGCGTTTGTCAAAACTGTAGCGCCGACTTCGTTAAGCGAGTCAAGCAAACCATCGCGCTTGATGGTTGCATGCACTTGTTCAGAGCCAGGGCTGATGAATAAGTTGGCGCTCATCTTAGTGTTGTGAGCGGTCGCTTGTTTGGCGATATCGGCGGCGCGATAAATGTCTTCGTATGAAGAGTTGGTGCATGAACCGATTAACGCGGCGCGCACTTTGACAGGGTAACCTTCGCTTTCACAGTCGGCGGCCATTTCAGAAATAGGGTGTGCCAAGTCAGGAGTATGCGGGCCAACCAAATGCGGCTCGAGTGTACTCAAATCAATTTCATAAACTTCATCGTATTCGCAATTTTCATCGGCGGTTAATAAATCTAGATTATCGTTAGCGAGTTGCGCGAGGTCGGCGCGGTTAGTCGCGCGTAAGTAATCACCCATACGCTGGTCGTAAGGGAATACCGAACAAGTTGCGCCAAGCTCGGCACCCATGTTACAAACCGTTGCCTTACCCGTGCAAGAAAGTGATTCGCAACCCTCGCCAAAATATTCGATGATGCGGTTGGTGCCGCCTTTAACAGTCAGCATGCCAAGCAATTTGAGGATGACATCTTTCGGCGCAGTCCAACCATTTAGTTTGCCAGTAAGTTTTATGCCAACTATATTTGGCTGCAACACCTCCCAGGCAAAGTCGGCCATTACATCAACTGCATCTGCGCCGCCGACGCCGATCGCGCACATGCCTAGTCCGCCGGCGTTAGGTGTGTGCGAATCAGTGCCAACCATCAAGCCGCCCGGGAAGGCGTAATTTTCAAGCACCGTTTGGTGGATTATGCCCGCGCCTGGTTTCCAGAAACCGAGGTTGTAACGGTTCGCCACGTCTGACAAAAAAGTGTAAACCTCGCGGTTTTCTTCATTAGCCAATGTCAAATCTTTATCAGCGCCAACGTGCCCGCGAATTAAGTGGTCGCAATGCACAGTAGTCGGGACGGCCGCCTCGTTCTTTCCGGCCATCATGAACTGGAGTAAAGCCATTTGCGCGGTTGCATCTTGCAGCGCTACACGATCAGGGCGTAGATTAAGGTAAGCCTTGCCGCGCTCGAGATTTTGGGTGGCCACATCGTCGATGTGGCCAAATATAATCTTTTCGGCTAGCGGAAGGGCGCGGTCGTTAGCCGCGCGCACTGCTGAAATGTTGGAGCGCATCTGCGCGTATGTTGCAGATACAAATTCAAGTGAAGATTCGATGTTTGCCATGGTTGTGCTATGCTTTTAGCGGCGCATATTTTAGCCAATTCTATGAAGCTCGTAACCCCATTCGTCGCATTGTGTGCGCTGCTCGGCAGCTGCGCTAGCGCACCATCAACATTACCGCTTAATATTGTGGTGATAAAAGCGCCCTCATGAAGTAGTGGCGATCTTGTGGTCACAAGAATTAATGCCATCGCCGCTGCGGAAAACATTTCCGTCAACATTAGCGTGCAAATCGCCGACGGTCTCGAGCCGCCAGCCATGTATTTAGGCAGTCCAACTGTATTAATTAATGGGATTGATTTAGAGCCTTCCGCGCGGACGTTAACCAAATACCGTTTTGGCTGACGCTCGTACGTTGGCTCTGATGCGCCTGGGGTCCTAGGTGATGAATTAATTCGTGTACAATTGCGGCAATTCGCAGATATGCGGTAAACTAGAGGAGTGCAGTTTTTCGCAATAATATTAAGCTTGGCCGCCTTTTTGAGCGGTCATACTCTGGCACCAGCCTGGGTTGCTTACGCCGATGACGCTTCCATCGCCTACCAAGGGCGCTGGGATGACACTCAAGCCAATACTCCGTGGTGCGGATGGCAGGGGTCGTCAATATCTATGAACTTTGACGGCACCGCGATTGCGATGGGCGTAATTGTGGAAAACGATAGCGAGTGGTTCAAGGTGATTATTGACGGCGATATTTTTAATGCTAAGGAGGTTGAGGTATCTAGTAATAATCACTGGCAGGCGGTCATTTTGGCTCATGGGCTGACGGCGGGCGCGCACCATATTGAAGTTGTAAAAGAGACTAGCAATAACAAGCACATGACCTTCTTGGGCTTCGCTGGTATTGACGGCATCGGCCCGCTTGCTCCACCGTTGCCGCATAGTCGGCGCATCGCTTTTTACGGTGATTCTAATTTGGCGGGCAATTCTTTAGAGCACGAAGAAAATAATGGTCAACTTAGCTATCGTGGCTGCACGAATACTTTCGCGGGTATTACCGCACGACGCTTTGACGCCGCTTATCAAAATTGTTCAATCAGTGGCGCGACGATTTCTTCTCTGAACAGTTGGTATGACAGAGTTAATCCGAGTGACGGAAACACCCAGTGGGACTTTAGTAATTGGGTGCCCGATGTGGTGGTCATTAACATTGGCGCTAACGACATTTATAATTATTCTGAATCAAGAATACGTACTCGCTATAACAACTTGCTCGATGACATGCGCGTCACTTACCCTAACGCACATATTGTCATGGCGAACGGCCGTGGCTGGGATAAAGATGAGCCCGCCGACTACATAGAGAACGTCGTTGCTCAACGCAATGATCCAAACATGTCAGCCGTAATATTTCCGTGGGTGTTTGAGCAATGGCATGGCTGCGAGACCGATCACAGCGGCATGGCCGATATTGTCAGTGAGCATATTGCGACAGTGATGGGCTGGACAGCTTTACCGACGGATGTGATGACAGGCTTTGGCCGTGGTGGCAATGTTGCCAATGGCAGTTTCGAAGAGTCAGCGCCATTCGGTGGATTCGGCTGGCGCTATGGCGTAAACAAACCAGGAGTGCACCGTTTGTATGCGCCAACAATCGCACAAGATGGCGAGTATTTTGTGGGTGTTGCAAATGGTGAGTCGATTCAGCAACCCAATCCTTGTCAGCCAGGTCAAACGGTGACCGTTAATTTGTGGTTACGCTCGCGATATGCAACAGGTTCAGCCGCAGCAGACATAACCTTAGATTTTCGTAACCAAGAAATGTATACGGCGCCACTGTCGTCCAACTCATTCACACTGCCCTTATCGACAACCTGGACAAACCACACCGTGACGGCTGTTGCACCCGTTGGCGGCGACCCGATATTCCATACACGCTTGACAATTGCGCCGAATGGTCAAAGCGAGGTCGCAATCGATAACGTGACTATGACCATTAATTAGCCCGATACGCAATAGAATGCGTCATTAATGCCTTGGCCGTTATGGCTTGTAATTAAATAAATCGGCTAACTGATATTTAGCGTTTAGCGCGGTGTTTAGCGCGTCACGCACAATGCGCATCGTGTTTCCAGTCAGCTTGCGGCCCTTGCAGGCACGTTTCACCATCTTGTGCGTCATCGAAACCGCTGACGCTTTCACCAAATCGTTAGGCTTAAGGCTATGTTCGGCTAAAATAGCAGCTACTGGCTGCTCGCCCATGTCGCGTGATTCAGCCATTTAACTACGACTCTTCATCGGCCACAGCACCGTGCGCTGTGGCTGCTTCAACCAGTCGCGCATTGTTTGCTCGGACGCCTTCAATTGTCGCCACCGTGCGCCGAGAATCATCTGCGATACCGCTTGCTGGCTAACTTGCATATCAACTGCCACATTCGCCTGACGCTTATGCTTACGGTATGAACGCACCGCCGCTAAGCGTGTTGCGGTGAAATTCAGCACGATGGTACGGTGTAAATCAGCGATCGAATTCGCCATCGCGACCTCATCAGCAGATTTGGAAGGCAGCTCGGCTTGCAACACCTGATACTTCTTCATTTTGTGCAATACCTTTAACGCCTTCTCGCGAATGGCGTCGTTTTGCCCAGCTGCACCAGCAGGAGGAGCTGAGACGAGCGAGTGCTGTAATGGAGCTGGCCACGCGGCTTCTTGCAGCGCCGCCGCGACATCGAAGCAAGCGGTCGATTCGTCAAGAATCACTGTGCCACTAAGGCCGTCGGCATTTATAACAACCGGCGCGCCTAGTATTTCGCCGAAACGTGCGCTTACCTCATCAATTCTGGCACCAAATGCCTGGTTGAGGTCGAACTTGGATTTCTTTCCAAGACCAAAAGCGAGTCCGTAGCGTTGAGCGGTAGCCATTCTTCCCTTATGCTAAAAAGTTGCACGCCTTGTTTCCACAAGTTACACTACTTTCATGAGAAAACTTACAAATACTTTATTAATCTGTGCGGCACTCGTCGGATTTATGTCTTGTTCGGCCGAAGCTCCCTCCAAAGCAGGTGTTGCTGAAGCCGCTTCAGCAGACTCTGTAGTTTGCTGCGGTGGCAATTGCGACGCACCTGCAGGATACTGTTGTGGCGATGGCACCTGTGGCGGCAACCATGCCGAGTTACCGCAAGTAGCTAAAAACTAAACTAGCCTAGAAGGTGAAGGATAGTGCGAAAGCAGCGGCGTAGCTGTTTTCGCCGACTGCACCAGAGAAGTCAAGGTGCATTACGCCGAATGGCGAAAATCCGAAGCCGGCAGTGGCCATGTTGGCATAGTTGTCTTCGAGGTCAATGATGTAGCCAGCGCGCAGCTGCGCCCATTTCCAGGAAGTCTCGGCGCCTAAACGTAGAAACTGTGAATCATCCGAAGTTATTTCTTGGAATCGAGTTGTAGAGGTTAGGTCTAGATCTGCGGCTAAGGTAATTGCGCCCTTGGCGTACGCGACTCCTGCGCTCAGCGCAGGAGTCATTTCGTAGTTATATAAACCGGACAAGCCACTGAAGGTGCCACCCATTAAGTTGCGTGCGGTCATTCCGAGGCGCACGTTATCGTCGATCATGGTGGCTGCTCCGATATCGATATTGAAATTATCGTCGGCGAAGCGGTCTCCACTATCGATTTCACCGTCAAGGTCTAGTGAATTATCGGCAGCTGCAACGACGTCTAAGACTTCGACGTTTTGAATTTTTGGTGTGATTCCGAAAGAGTAAGTGCGCTCGCCAATTTCGAACTCTTTAGCCATGGCTAAGCCAATCTCGGTGCGGAAAGAAGCGAGCAATACGGCCTCAGAGTTCAGCCCTGGGAAAGTGCCATCTATGATGCCCGCAGCATCGCCGGGGTCAACGTTCATAAAACCATTTGCTTCGACAGTAGTGCTGATGACGAGCGCCGCGTTGAAAGAATCGGTTGGAATGGCGACAGTAAGTCCACTGCCGGCGCCGACGCTGAAGTGTTTATCACTGAGAGCGTTAAGACTGTCGGCTAGATTGCCCAGTTCGACCAGGGTGCCGCCGCCGCCACTAAGGCTATCGAATGCGGTGTTAAACTCGTCGATAGCGTCCATAAGGTTGTTGCGATCACTAAGCGATAATCCGACGTTTGGCACAACAATACCCCAATCTTCGTCGGTGTCGGCGCTGTAATTCGTTAGTAGCGCAGGATTGCTAAATCCAGCAGTTAAGTAATCAGCACTTGCCACGGAGGTGCCGCCCATGCCCAATTCTCGCGGCGAATATGACTGTGAGGTGGCCATAGAGGTGAGAAAAAGAGCTGCGCAAGTAATAAAGAGAGGCTTAATCATGAAGATATCCTATCTAAACCGATGCTCTAATCCCACGATATAGTGTATGATTTCGACTCTGAAGCCCCAAAGCTTAACAATCAATGAAAACCGCACTAATTACAGGAATCTCTGGCCAAGATGGTTCATATCTAGCTGAGCACCTACTCGACCTTGGTTACAGGGTGGTAGGCATGATGCGTCGTTCAGCGACACCGTCCACCGGGAGATTCGCGTCGATTGAAGACAAGATAGAGCTTGTCGCCGGTGACTTACTCGACCAATCTTCTTTAATGAGGGTGCTCAGCGATTGTCAACCAGATGAGGTTTACAATTTGGCGGCACAAAGTTTTGTGCACTCGTCATTCACCGAGCCGATTCATACTGGCGAAGTTACTGGTTTGGGTGTTACTCGCTTGCTTGAAGCTATTCGTATCTGTGCACCGAAGGCGCGTTTCTATCAAGCGTCGTCGTCCGAGATGTTCGGCGATGTGTTTGAGACTCCGCAAACGGAGGCGACACCGTTTCACCCACGCTCTCCTTATGGGGTGGCAAAAGTTTATGGCCACTGGGCGACGATTAACTATCGAGAAAGCTACGACATGTATGCTTGTTCGGGGATTTTGTTTAACCACGAATCGCCGCGCCGCGGTCTAGAATTCGTAACACGTAAAATCACCGATCATGTAGCAGCGATTGTTTGTGGCGAAAAAGATGGTATTGCTTTGGGCAACCTTGACGCGCGCCGCGACTGGGGATTTGCTGGCGATTACATTAAGGCGATGCATTTAATGTTGCAGCAAGATGTCGCAGACGATTATGTAATTTCTACCAACGAAACACATTCGGTACGCGAGTTCTGCGAAATTGCGTTTGGCAATGTCGGCCTAGATTATAACGATTTCGTTTCTATTGACCCACGCTACTACCGTCCTGCAGAAGTCGAACTACTACTTGGCGATTACACCAAAGCTAAAGAAAAACTCGGATGGGAACCAGAGGTTTCGTTCGCCGAGTTGGTCGGAATGATGGTCGATAGCGATTTGCAACGACGTTTAGATGCGGGCGCTGAAGTTAAGCGCGGCAACCTTCCCAAGTCAATGGCCTAATAAATAGTGGCTACAATTTACGTTACAGGTGCCGACGGGTTTGTCGGCGGATGGTTGCGTAAAGCTATTGAGCGACGCGGAGACTCTTGGGCAGCGCTTGTTTGCCCGGGGCGCGAAAGTTTGTTGCCCGCCGGTTGCGATTTTGTCAACTTAGATCTGGCGAATGAACAAACCGCAGATTTAAGTTCGTTGCCGGCGCCTAGCGGGTTGATTCATTTGGCGGCGATCTCATCACCACCGATTTGTGAGGAGAATCCAGAATTAGCGCAAGCAGTTAACGTTGAAGGCCCTCGCAGGTTATATAAAACTATTTTTGACAAGTGGCCCGAATGTCCGATTGTGCACGTATCTTCAGGCCATGTTTATAAACCAGCGGCACACAATTTAAGCGAAGGCGAAGAATTGGTGCCAGTTAATGTTTACGGCCGCACTAAGTTAGATGGCGAAACGGTGGCGCGTGAGTTTCAGGCGGCAGGGTATAAAATTACGGTAGTACGGCCGTTTAATCACACGGGCGCCGGGCAGCTACCGACGTTTGCTTTGCCAAGCTTTGCCATGCGTTTAGCTAAGCTCGAAGCCGATGGCGGCGGCGAGCTGGCGGTCGGTTGGCTTGGGGGGGTGCGTGATTTTTTGCACGTCGCTGATGTGGCCGACACTTATTTGGAGATATTAGCTCATGCTGGAGAAGTTGACTTAGTTAACGTTTGCTCGGGCAAAGGACAAGTTATTGGCGAGCTACTTGACGGCCTGCTGCTTCACTTCGGCGACAACGTGAGGGTGGTGTGCGATGATTTGCGAATGCGCGGGGACGCTGACGCTAGCCGGCTAGTTGGCGATATCTCACGTTTAGAAAAACTACTTGGTGCAGTGCCGCAGATAGATGTAAGATTTTTACTTAACGAATTAGTCAGCGATGCGCGCGCTCGCGTAGCTGCTGGCGAAAGTTTGTCAGACGCATAACAAATGAAAGCAGCCATCGTTCATGATTTCGTTCGCCACGGCGGCGCAGAGAAAGTGTTAGAAGACATGCACTTGCTGTGGCCAGAGGCATCGATTTACACATTGCATGATGAACGAAATGGCCGGTACTCGGACTGGGATATTCAATCGTCTTGTTTGCAAAAGATAGTGCCGGCTTCGAAATATCGCTGGCCGTTTCCGCTATATCCTTCATTAATTGATGGTATGCCAAAGCGCATTAACTGGGACGTCGATATTTTAGTGTCGTCCTCCGTTTCTTATTCTAAGAACGTGGTGGCGCCTGCCGGCATTCCTCATTTGTGCTACATTCACCGGCCAGCGATGTTTGCTTATGACCGCCGCGACATGTTTTTATCGGGTTACCCTAAAATCTTGCACCCGTTGTTAAATGTTTTTTGCAATCGATTCCAAAAGTGGGATCAAAAACATGCTACAAATCCAGACGCGTTTATCGCGAACTCGCAGTATATAGCTGATTATGTAAAGCAGTTTTATGGGGTAGAAGCAAAAGTAGTTTACCCGGGGGTAGACATCCAGCCATTTATTGCGGCGGGGCTTGCCGCAGTCCCTGGCGATTATTATTTCTGCGCAGTGCGACTTGAGGGATATAAGCGCGTTGATTTAATTATTGAAGCGTGTAATAAGCTGCAGATCAAACTAAAGATTGCCGGTAGTGGCCCGATGCGCGATGCGCTAGAAAAGATTGCCGGCCCGACAATCGAGTTCCTAGGCTTCGTTGACGACGAAGACATGCCAGGACTTTACGCAAACTCTAAAGGGTTTTTGTTCCCATCCGAAGAAGATTTCGGCATTGCGCCAGTAGAAGCATTGGCAGCGGGGCGTCCGGTGGTGGCTTTGAAAAAGGGCGGCACTCAAGAGACCGTGCAGCATGGCGTGACCGGCGCGCACTTTAGCGAGCAAACCTTAGACGACATTATGGGCGCGCTGAAGCTGGCCGAAGAAACGGCGTGGGATACCGCAGTTATTAGGCAGTCGTCGCAGCAATATTCAAACGAGGTCTTCAGACAAAAGATACTCGAGGCTGCCGAAGAAGTCATTGCTTCTAAGAAGTGATTGCGCGAAGGGTATGTTGCCGGCGGGGCCCATTGCTTTGGCCGCTTGTTTAAGTTTGCCGAGCACCTGAGTAGGGGTGGCGCCGCGCGCCGCCATCAGGTCAGCGTAGCCACGTAGCCACTCACTGAATTGGCGCGGAGTACGGCGCGGAGTATTATTGGCGAACTCGTCGAATATCCAGGGGTTGTTTAGTGCACCGCGCCCAATCATTACTCCGGCACATCCTGTTTCATCAAGCATTTTTTGGATGGATTCGCTATCGGTGGCATCACCATTTCCATGCACCGGGATACTTACTGAATTCACCGCCCGCGTGATGCGCGACCAGTCAGCAGCGTCGGTGTAGCGATCAGTTTTTAGGCGGCCGTGAATAATTATTAAATCAGCGCCAGCGGCTTCGATTTGCTTACATAAGTCTTCGACATTGGAATCGTGATCGATGCCCGAACGAATTTTTGCACTTACCGGAATATCGACAGCGGCTTTACTGTTGCGCACGATATCCGCGATCAAGTTCGGAGTTGCAAGTAGCGCTGAGCCAGCACCATGCTTGAAGACGCGCGGCGCAGGGCATCCGAAGTTGTAATCGACGAAGTCGGCACCAGCTTCAGCGGCACGGCGGGCGCTTTCGACTAAAATTTCGACATCGTTACCCATCAGCTGAATGCCGGTCTTGGTGCGGGCCGGCTTATCTCCAAGCAATTCTTGAAGTTGGATGAGCGGTGTGGGCAATTGCGACACCCGTACAAACTCAGTGGTGGTCATTGCCACGCTGCCCGGCGAGTTGCAATCGACAATTAAATGCCGAAAGCTACGGTCGGTGATTCCTTCCATGGGCGCGAGTGAGATGGCGGGTTCGGTCATCGTTGTGGCTTATTTTATCGGCGCGGTTACAATCCTTGTCCGTTAACGCTGACTATGACTAACAAATTCTCCGAATTAGGCCTTTCAAAAGAACTGCTCCGTGCGGTTAAAGACCAAGGCTACACCAAAGCTACCCCGATTCAATCACGCGCCATCCCATTAGTGCTTGACGGGATTGATGTATTGGCAGGCGCCCAAACCGGCACTGGCAAAACTGCCGGCTTTACTTTGCCGCTGTTGCAGAACTTACAAAAGAGAGCAAGCGGTGGCGGCAAACGTCATATACGTGCATTAGTGTTGGTGCCGACACGCGAATTAGCGGCGCAGGTCGAAGAAAGCATTGCTAATTACGGGCGCTATCTCGATTTCAAGTCGATGGTCATTTTCGGTGGCGTAAATATTAATCCGCAATTTAAGAAGTTGCGCGCTGGTGTCGATATTGTGGTGGCCACTCCAGGGCGTTTGATGGATCATATGTCGCAAGGCACTATTAAGCTCGACCGAGTTGAAACATTAATTTTAGATGAAGCCGATAGAATGCTTGATATGGGCTTTATCCGCGACATTCGCCGCATTGTGAATGCGGTGCCTACTAGTCGTCAGACCTTGCTATTTTCTGCGACCTTCTCGCACGAGATTCGTGAACTAGCTAAAGACTTCATGGTTTATCCCGAAGAAATTCAAGTGGCAAAACGTAACGAAACTGCTGCGAAGGTAACTCAGGTGATTCACCCAGTTGATAAGGCGCGTAAGCGCGAATTACTGGCACACTTAATTAAAGAAGATAATTGGTATCAGGCATTGGTGTTTACACGCACCAAGCATGGCGCAAATCGTTTGGCCTTACAGTTGTCCAAGGCCGGCATTCCGTCTTCGGCGATTCATGGCAATAAATCTCAGGCGGCGCGCACTCGAGCATTGAAAGAGTTTAAGCAGGGTAAAATGCAAGTGTTAGTGGCTACCGACATTGCGGCGCGCGGGTTAGATATCGAACAACTTCCGCACGTAGTTAATTACGAATTACCGAATGTGCCAGAAGATTATGTGCATCGCATAGGGCGCACTGGTCGCGCAGGCGAATCAGGGCATGCGGTTTCCTTGGTTTGTGTTGACGAAACTAAATTATTGCACGACATAGAAAAGCTGCTCGGCTACCCACTTAAACGTGAAATCGTGCATGGTTTTAAGCCCGATGAAAATATTCGCGCCAAGCCAAGTGTTCAGCAAAAGAAACGAGCGCGTCGTAACAAGAAAAGCGGTGGTAACACTGCGCCAAAGCGTCGTAGATTAAAAAATAGCGGACGCACTCGCTGATATGATGTGGCTATGTCGGCCACTAACTTAACAGGGAAAGTCATTCTCATTACCGGAGCCTCGCGTGGTATTGGCGCAGGGCTCGCTCAAGATTTTCATTCACTAGGCGCTAAATTGGCGTTGTGTGCCAGAAGCGAGATCCCTTTGCACGGTAGCAGTGATGTGATGACAGCGCAATTTGATATTAGCGACCGACAGGCGATGTTTGATTTTGTGTCGCAGGCCAATGATCAGTTTGGCGCGATAGATTTGTTGGTAAACAATGCGGGCATGCTTGAACCGGTAGTGGCGTTACGCGACTTAACCGATGAAGATTTACAGCGTCACTTCGCGGTGAATGTATTTGGCGTGTTGTATGGAAGCCAGGCCTATGCGCAACATGTGCGCGAGCGTGAAGGCGGTGGGGTGTTGATTAACATTAGCTCCGGTGCAGCTTGGGGCGGTTACGCCGGATGGGGCGCCTACTGTATGGGCAAGGCCGCCGTCGATCGTTTGAGCGAAACACTAGCGCTTGAAGAATCAGCAAACGGCTTGCGAGTCCATGCGGTGGCCCCAGGGATTGTCGATACCGATATGCAGGTTCTCATCCGTTCAGCAGATGAAGAGGTCTTCCCGACCGTTGAAAAGTTCAAAGAGTTTAAGCAGACTGATGCTTTTAATACGCTAGGGTTTGTGGCGGAGCATATAAGAGGACTGGCGTTTGATGATAAGTACGCTCACGACGACGTGGTGGTGCGCATACCAGCAGAAAAAGGTTGATTTTACGGCGGAAACCGCGGGAAATGGGTATATTGGCGGTAGTGTAGTATTACACCCCTTCCCCAAAACACCTTCCCCAAAACACCTTCCCCATGAAATATTTTCTACTTACTTTTCTAATCGCGCTAACGGCAACCGTTTCTTCTAACGCGCAAACTTTACAGATCGATCCAATGCACGTCGGTGGCACCGCCACTTTTAAAGTGCAAAATGGCTCGCCACGCGCTCCAATGATAATCTGTTATTCCATGAATGGTAGCGGTCCGTTTAGTACAGGCAACGGCATTACTTTTGATTTAAGTATGCCAATTCAAAGCTTGATCCCTTTCTCGCTAGATGCAGCGGGTAGCGGTACTTTAGGCCCATTCCCAGTACCAAGCGCGGCTGCGGTTGGCATGCAAGTTTGGTTTCAAGGAGTGCATTTAGATATCTGGGCGACCCCTGCTATTACTACTACTAATATGGTGCCGATTACGGTGCAGAATACCCCTAGCGTTTTAGCGTCTTGGGGGCATGACTCTGAGAGCCAGGTCTCGGACACTCCCACCACTGGTGACTTTACTCAAATCTCAGCGGGGGAATATCACTCGGTCGCCTTGAAGTTAGACGGTAGTTTAGTGTCTTGGGGTCGTGACTTAGATGGGCAAGTTTCGAACACTCCAACCGCCTATACCTTCGCTCA
>Ga0257121_1002671_pt1 | contig 12411 bp, 12 predicted proteins | sample SI106_100metaG_FD_190180 | JGI IMG/M metagenome (GOLD analysis project Ga0257121, IMG submission 190180) | Marine microbial communities from Saanich Inlet, British Columbia, Canada - SI106_100 | ecosystem: Environmental > Aquatic > Marine > Inlet | place: Canada: British Columbia | collected... | reverse complement strand
GGAAGGGGTGCTGGTAATGTAAAGACTGAACTTTTAGCAATTGAGATTTCTGATTTACGAAATACCAAGCTTAATATTAAACCTCTTATTTCTCTTGCTACTAAGAGATTTAAACCTTTAAAAGATAAGTACTGTTGGGGAACTAATCCATTTTATTATCTTTCAGGAAAAAATAGTGTTCATCCTACATATGTTCAGGAAATGATGACAGATCCTAGATATAAGGAAGAGGATATTATCTCTGTCATTGAGCATTTAGGCTCAAAAGGAGGAAATAAATATTCAAAAAATATCTTAGGTGAGTCTCGTAATTATTATTCTCAATCTCCCAAAGGAAATTGGTCTCCTGTTGAATTATTTTATGATAGAGAGGTTATGTTAATCGGTTCAGGTCCTGAGGCTTCTATCCATAAGAGAGCAATTGAGGCATATATAACAGACAAAAAACCACTAGTAATGGCTCTTAACGCTCAGTCACTAATTACCAATGATTTAATTGATGTACGAATAGCTTGCCACCCTTTGCGTCTATTAACAGATTTTGAAAAGCTAATTAATTTATCTAAGCCTTTGATAACTCCTTTATCTTCCCTTCCAGATAATGTTTTAGACACTGACAAGATTATAAATATACTTGACTATGGACTTGGCGTTCAAAATAATAAAAATATATATAATGAAAATTTCTGTATCTTGACTAGTCCACTTGTTCTAAGCTATGCTCTTGCAGTGGCAAGTAGTGGTAAAGCTAAAAGGATTCTCTTAGCAGGTTTTGATGGATACAGCGCTGATGACCCACGTCGCATTGAAAATGATCTCATTTTTCAAGTTCATAAAGATACTGATTTGGCAGTCAACTTGTTGTCAGTCACCCCCACCTTATATAATATTGAGTCAACATCTATTTATGCTCTTTAAATGAAAACTGTTGTCATTATTCCTGCGCGTTATAAATCTTCTCGTTTCCCAGGAAAGCCGCTAACTCCAATTTTAGGAAAACCAATGATACTTTGGGTGGCAGAGATATGCGCCCAGGCTTTACCAATTGAATCTGTATACATTGCAACTGATAACTCAAGAATTAAAGAGGTAGTAGAGGGGGCTGGTTTTAATGTGGTAATGACTAGCGAAAAAGCCCTTACCGGAACAGATCGTGTTGCAGATGCAGCAAATCAAATAGATGCAGATATATATATAAATGTTCAAGGTGACGAACCTCTTCTTGATCCTAATGATATTTTGTCAATTATAGATGTAAAAAAGAAATACCCAAATGAAGTTATTAATGGTTATTGTAAGATTGGTGATAATGAAAATCCTGAAAGTTTAAATATTCCTAAGGTTGTTTTTAATGAGAGCAATCAAATGATATATATGTCACGCCAATTGATACCAGGAACGAAGTCGAAACTAATCAAACCCCAGAACTACTTTAAACAAGTTTGTATTTATGCATTTAATAAGAAAGAATTATCAGATTTTGTAAATTTTGGAAGAAAAGGCACAGTTGAATCTTATGAGGATATAGAAATTCTTAGATTTTTAGATATTGGATCAAAAATACGAGTTGTTGAGACTAAGAGCTCTAGTTTAGCAGTTGATATACCGAAAGATGTTAAAAAAGTTGAAGAAGCAATATTAAAAAAAATAAATGATTAATAATGTAAAGTCAATAATATTTGACTGTGATGGGGTCATATTAAACTCCAATCAAGTTAAGAAGGAGGCATATTACAGAGTTGCATTATCTTATTATGGTGACAGGCTTGCAAATTTATTGATTGAATATCTTGAGAAAAATACAGGCAATCCTCGAGAGCATTTTTTTACACATTTTATAAATAATATAGTCCCTTCTGGGACTTTAGGTCCAAGTGCTGAAGAACTAGTTTTAGAAGTTGGTGAAGAAATACATAAAGGATTAATGGAATGCGAAATTTCTCACTCTCTTTTTGATCTCCGAGAAAATACTCCTGATTTAAAATGGCTAGTTGTTTCAGGTGGCGTTCAAAATGAGTTAAGAGATGTATTTTTTAAAAGATCACTTTTGAATTTATTTGATGGTGGGATTTATGGTGGCCCAATGACAAAAGATGAAATTCTAAATTCTTTAATAAAAGAGAATAATCTAGAATTTCCTGTCCTCTTTCTAGGCGATAGTAAATATGACTACGAAGTGGCGAATAGAGCCAACATAGATTTTTTATTTGTCAGTGAATGGTCAGATTTTAAGGAATGGCGAAACTACTGTAATAAAAATAAAATATTATCTATTAAATCACTGTGCGATTTAATATAGATATTACAGAATTATTTTTAAACTTTTAATATCTACTTTTTTAGTAATACTAATATTTTTTATATTCTTCAAATAGTATAGTAATTGACCTCTAACTTTGAGATTTTGGTTTGAAAATATTGACTCCTTTTCCTTTCAATCCTTAGTTAAACGTCTATGTTTTCTTTTTAATACTGAGAAAACAGAGGAGTTGAGCCATTTCTTGCATCTATGTGTCTTAACTCTACTCTTATATTTGTCATTTTTTGATTAGTTTATTATTTAGTTTTATGAGTTATAAAATTTACATGAATGACCGTAACAGCATAATGTTTTGTCTGGTATAACATTATTATAAAAAAAATATAAAGTAGTAATAAATGATTAAAAAATGTCTTTTCCCTGCGGCTGGTTATGGAACCCGTTTTTTACCTGCTACCAAATCTGTCCCCAAAGAAATGCTTCCAATACTAACTAAGCCTCTATTGCAATATGGAGTGGAAGAGGCACTTTCTGCAGGCATAACTAATATGGCAGTTGTTACAGGTAGAGGCAAGAGAGCGATTGAGGATCACTTTGATAATGCATTTGAGCTTGAAACACAGTTAAGTGGCACTTCAAAAGAGTACTACCTAAAAGAAATCAAGGAGATAATTAAGAAATCTACGTTTACCTATGTCCGTCAGAAAAAAATGCTCGGATTAGGTCACGCTATCCTTACAGGTGAGCCTCTTATTGGAGAAGAGCCTTTTGCTGTAGTTTTGGCAGATGACTTCTGTGATTGCGATGAAAATGGAGTTATTTCACAATTGATTGAAATATATGACCAATATAAATGCTCAGTTGTAGCCATAGAAGAGGTGCCAATGGACCAAACCAGAAAATATGGAATTATTGCGGGCAATCTAGTTGAGAATTCAAATAATACTTATCAAGTTACAGAAATGATTGAAAAACCTGATGAAAAGAATGCACCGAGTAATATGGCAATTATTGGTCGCTATATTCTAACTCCTGATATTTTTCATATTCTTAAAAATATCAGGCCAGTTAAGAGTGGAGAGCTGCAAATCACCGAAGCTCTTAATATTCAAGCAAAACAAGGTAAAGTTATTGCATACAAATTCAAAGGAAAGCGTTTTGATTGTGGAAGCATTAAAGGTTATATAGAGGCAACGAACTTCCTCGCTTGCAAAAAAGGAATTATTTAATTATAGGGTCTACTAAGTCGTCTATTAATTCTGTTAATTTATCCAAGCTAATAATATATTATTATTGTATTTGAAGGTTTTTTATAGATTACAAAGATTATTACAAATCCAGAAAACATCACTCATTCAGCTATCTAATATAGTTCATCTATAATAAACAAACCTTATTAATTTGAAAATATGACTTCAATCTATTAATTGTAGTATTTTCTGTTTTTATGTTTTTTAAATATATCAATTAACGATGCTCTATAATTAAACAAAATTTAAGAAACTATGATGAATAACAAAATAGACTTCAGCAATAAAACTATTCTTATTACAGGTGGTGCAGGTTTTATAGGTAGTAATGTTGCCTTTTATTTTCAGGAAAACTTCCCAAAATCAAAAATTGTTGTTTTTGACTGTTTTAGAAGCAATGAAACTTTTCATAATGGAAATTTGAAAAGCTTTGGTCATTACAAAAATTTGATCGGCTTTAGAGGCGATATTATCTGTGGAAACATTAATAATAAAGATGATTTAGCTTTATTGAATGACTATAAATTTGATTTCATCTTTCATCATGCTGCAATTTCAGACACGCGGGTATACGATCAAGAAATTATAATGAAAACGAATGTAAATTCATTTTATGACTTATTGAACATTGCAAAAAAAGATCAATCTGTAATGGTTTATGCAAGTTCAGCAGCAACTTATGGCAGTCTACCTTCCCCACAAACTGTAGGCAAAGAGTGCCCTGAGAACCCTTATGGGTATAGTAAGCACATTATGGATCAGATTGCAATTCAATATTCAATTGAAAATCCAGATTTAACAATAGTCGGATTAAGGTTTTTTAATGTCTACGGGCCAAGAGAATATTACAAAGCTAATACATCGTCTATGGTAATACAACTTGGCCATCAAATTTTAGACGGTAAGGCACCAAGGTTATTTGAAAATTCTTCTCAAATATTACGAGACTTTATTTATATTAATGATGCAGTGCAAGCCAATATCAAAGCTTGTACTCCTAAGAGAAATGGTACGTATAACGTAGGTACAGGAATTCCAAGAAATTTTCAAGAAATTGCTAACATTTTGCAAAAAGAATTAAAAACTGAATTAGGTACAGAATATTTTCCTAATCCACATAGTCATAGTGGATACCAAATGCACACTCAAGCAAATATTATTTCTTCTAATAAAAACTTGGGTTTTGAGCCAAAGTTTTCTTTAGAAGATGGCATTAAAGAGTATATTCCTGAAATTAAGCGTCTACATGGTACTGAAAATTTATGATTTCCTTAAAACATGCTAATCCTAAAATTTTAGTTATTGGTGACCTAATGATTGATCACTATCTTTGGGGGTCATGCGAACGCATATCTCCAGAGGCTCCTGTTCCAGTGATTAATATTGGTAGTGAAAACAAAGTATTGGGTGGTGCTGGAAACGTAATTAATAATCTTTATTCACTAGGAGCAGCTGTTGATATTATTAGTGTAATTGGAGAATGTGAAGCTTCAAAAGAGCTAAAAGATTTACTATCAGCTATTAATGTTGATACTCAATATTTAATTACTCAAAAAGATCGAGTTACAAGTAAAAAAAGTAGAGTTATTGCAGCACAACAACAAGTTGCTCGATATGACCGTGAAAGTACTGAAGAGATTAATAATAAATCACAAATATCTATTCTCAAAGTCTTTAAAAAGATTATTAATAATTATGATGTTATTCTCCTATCGGATTATGGCAAAGGTGTTTTAACTTTTAATCTAACTCAATCATTTATTACTATTGCCAATGAAAACGGAAAGAAGCTATTAGTAGATCCAAAAGGCTTAGATTATTCAAAATATAAAGATGCTTATCTATTAACTCCTAATAAAAAAGAGGCTAGTGAAGCAACAAATATTGTGATTAAAGATACGGAAAGTCTGACTCGGGCTTTACTGAGCCTCAAAGAGCAATGTAATTTGGCATATTCACTTATTACCTTAAGTGAAGAAGGCGTGGCTATTTTTGATAGAGAATTACGAATACACCCCACTCGTACTCGAGAAGTATTTGACGTGACTGGAGCTGGAGACACCGTACTTGCCTCTTTAGGCTATGCATTATCTTGCAATAATGATATTGATGAGGCTGTCAAATTTGCTAATCTAGCATCAGGCGTTGTAATTGGAAAAATTGGCTCAGCAACAGCAACACTTAATGAAATTATTAAATATGAGTCAAGCCTTAACAAGTCATCTAGTGATGAATACATCAAAACCTGGGATGAAATATCTTCTATTGTTAGAGAACTAAAAAATAAAGATAGAAAAATTATATTTACTAATGGCTGTTTTGATATTTTGCATATTGGGCATGTGAAATACCTAGAAAAAACCAAAAGTTTTGGTGATATATTAATTTTAGGTCTTAATTCTGATGAGTCAGTGCGTCGACTTAAAGGGATAAATCGACCAATAAACTCTCAAGATGAGCGCGCGTATATTCTTGCCTCACTTGAGGTGATAGATTATGTAGTAATATTTGATGATGATACACCTATTGATTTAATTGCGCTCATACAGCCAGATATTTTGGTTAAAGGTAGTGATTATGAAGGCAAAGAAGTCATCGGACAAGATATTGCCAAAGAATTAAAACTTGTAAATCTCGTTAACGGCAAAAGTACCACTAAAATAATCGAAAGGATAAAAAAAAATGAAGGATATTATTGAAAATGAATTTGATGAACATATAAAAGTTGCAAACTCACTTAATAATTTAACTGACGATCTTGCCGCTGCAGCTCAACTATGTATTGACTCTATCAGGAATGGTGGTAAGATTTTATTATTTGGTAATGGTGGTAGCGCCGCAGATGCACAACATATTGCTGCCGAACTAATTGGTAGATACAAAACTGATCGTAAAAGCTTGCCTGCCATTGCTCTTTCTACTGATACCTCTGCACTTACCTCAATTGCTAATGACTATGGTTATGATAATGTATTTAAAAGGCAAATTGAAGGCATAGCAAACAAGGGAGATGTGGCTATTGGGATCAGTACTAGTGGAAATAGTAGTAATGTAATTAATGCTCTCAAACTAGCATTAGAATTAAACTGTAAAACAATTGGCTTTAGTGGTCAAGTTGTCGGAGAAATGAAAGATATTTGTGACATTAATCTGGCAGTCCCATCTGAAGATACACCACGCATTCAAGAAATGCATATCGTTATTGGCCATACAATTTGCCACTTAATTGACCGAGAATTCTAATTAAGGCTTTTAACTGCATTCAAAACATCTGAAGCTTTAATTAGTTTCATGCAATTTTGATGCTCAAGAGGACAGGTACGCTTCATACATGGCTGACACTCTAGGCTCTTTTTGACAATTAAGCTCTTTTCATTCAACCATTGAGAAGTCTCATTGTCATTAGTGGGACCAAAAATCGCCACTGTTGGCACTTGAAAAACAGCCGCTATATGCATTGGGCCACTGTCACCAGTAATAAATAAATCAAGACTAGAAATTTGATCAATTAGTTCAGTTATAGTAGTTTTTGCCGTTAGATTTTGATAATTATTAACATTTTTTTCAATTAAGTATTTTTCAATATCTGCCGCAAAACCTATTTCTCCAGGACCGCCAAAAATAACAATATCGTACTCGCTAGATAAAGCAAAAGCAACATTTGCAAATTCTTTTGAAGTCCAACGCTTAGCGCTTCCATAAGACGCTCCAGGATTAATTCCTAATAATTTATTATTATCATTCTTGCTTTTCTTTATATTATGTAATATTAATTTGCCTGCAATAGTATTGGTATTAAGACTATCATTAATAAAATTATTATATTTCTCAACTTGATGCATCTTGTTATATTTTCTTTTATCAAATTGAAACTTAGCTTTGGCAGCTACACTAAATTTTAAAAATTTAGATCGGATGGAACCTCTAAAAGAAAAAAAGAAATCAAACTCCCCAAGAATTTTTCCATTTGAATATAAATTACTATATTTTTTATCTAGAACTATTGCCTTAATAACTTTTGGATGATTTTTAAGAGCATCAACTGCAACATATGAGCCAATTAAAGTAATTTGTGAGTCATCAAAAAAATTTGTCAAATTTTCAATAGCAGGTGTTGCCATTACCGTATCACCTAACCAAGTAGGGAGTTCAATGAGAATTCTCATTAAACTAATTTAAAATGTTTTTTACTTAAATCCAATTTTAAATATTTCTCAAGCTTTATCATTATTTGATGTTTTTTTTGTTTTTTTGTTAGTTTATAACGTGCATCTGTTTGAAATAAGCCTTTATCATTTTTAAGCCAATCCCTTATAATTTTTGGATGCGTACCTTTAAACTCCTTAATAATGGATTGATCCATTTGAGTATAGTCAATCTTCACTGGTGTTGTACCCCAGTACTTTTGTACTTTGCTAGTCTTAAGATTCATCTGATCCTCACTCCGAACCCAGCCATAGTGATAACAAGAAGCTCCAGTATGTTTTGCTCTTGGATATCTGCCTCTCTTATTCGAATCTAAAATCAGCCAAAAAAGACCGTCAGGGGCATAAGATCGCAAAGAATTTTTTATAATTCTAGCTTCAGATCGATACCACCCGGGAGAATCAAGATAACTATTTGAATTTCCATAAAAATGATAAAAATCAAAAACTAACGCTTCAACATTATCATCATTTAAATAGTTTGCCATTGATTCTTTAATTTTGGCTAGCTCACTCTCATGATAAACTTCATCGCACTCAATATAAAAAGCCCAATCACCTATACAATTGAACTGTGAAATCATTTTTTGCTGTCCATAAACATAACCATGTTCTGTCATTTTTTCATTCCATTGAGATTCGATTATCCGAATTTTTGGACTTTCAATTGACTTAATAAGCAACAAAGTATCATCTTCACTCTTGCCAACATTTATTACAAACTCGTCAACAATAGGAAGGATAGATTGGATAGATTGTAAAAAAGGGTAACCTAATATTTGACCATTTTTTATAAAAGTAAAGGCACTGACTATCATAATTTATTTTTAAATAATAAAAAAACTTAATTTACTAACGACTTTTACACATATCGATCAATACCATTGAGACATCTTGAAATATTGTTATTTATTGTATGATTTAAAATTTCATCATTAACAATATTATGACTTCTTTCTTTATGATGAAGGTGATATTGAATTCCGGAAAATTTCAATTGTTGCTTCTTAATGCCGATATTAAATAATCTTTGCACAAATTCACTATCCTCTTTTCCCCAGGTAGTAATTTCTTCATTAAAGCCATTAACTTTAAAAATTTCATCTTTAAACATAGAAAAATTACATCCTCTAATTCGATTAATATTTTGATTTTTATAGAAACTAATTATTTTTGAAATGAAAGGGATTCTAAGCATATTTAATTTATTTTTTGCATCTTTTGAAAAAAAAGAGGGTTTTTTAAAAATACCCTCTTTAAAAATATTTTTAGTAAAATCTGATTGCAATAAAACTCTACTTCCTTGAATATAAATCTCTTTTCTAGCAAGCTTTTTGTGATCTTTAACAAAATCTTGGTGTAGAACTGTATCTCCATCAATCATTATGATATATTCAAATTTTGCTTTAGCAATAGCTCGATTTCTTGAGTGTGAAAGTCTACAATCATTATCCTCTTGCCATGAATGAATTATAGGAATTGAAAGTATTTCAGAATATTTCTTTATTGTCTTAGCTGTAGATTCACCACTTCCATCATCGGCAATAATAATTTCATCTGGAAGCATTGATTGAGATACAACACTTGATAAAACTAAAGCTAATGCTTCATGCCAATTATATGTGCAAATAATTAAACTACAATTCATAATGTGTAGTTATTAGTTAAAATATAAAAGAATTATAAGCCATTAATTTTTGTTTATCCTCTATATGAAAAATCAAACACAATGTTCTGAAGATTCTAATTTTACTGACTATATGAAAGTTACTGTTCAAATAGTGAATAATTTTTTCAATAGTAACCTAAATAGTAAATTATTACTTAATATTGAAGCTCGTATTGGACTAGCTTCCAAAGAATTAAAACCTTCAGGTGAAAGACTCAAAAGAATAGAGGCTTTACTATTCTTTTTACCTTTTATTTTAATAGGATATTGCTGGTCTATAGGAGATTGGAAAAGAACTAGTAAAAGTTTAGAAAAATTCGAAATTATTAAACATCTTTTTAGCTTTAGATTAATGTTTTCAAGATTTTTAGTATTTAAAGCGGTTAAAAACATATGAAGATTTCAGTTTATATTATTGCCTTTAATGAAGCAGAAAAAATACGTGACTGCATAAATAGTGTTTTATGGGCCGATGAAATTATAGTAGCTGACTCAAATAGTACTGATGGAACAACTGAAATAGCTGAAGAACTTGGAGCAAAGGTCATACATATACCCTTTATAGGCTATGGTGACTTAAGAAATAAAGCTATAAAAGAATGTAATGGAGACTGGATTTTTAGTCTTGATTCTGATGAGAGATGCACAATTGAAGTTCGTGATGAAATTATTAACTTAATTGACAACCCTCCCTTAGATATTTATTGGGTTCCTAGAAAAAATTTTTTTATGGGGAGATGGATTAAACACTCTGGGTGGTACCCAAACTTTCGACAGCCACAGCTATTTAAAAATGGAAAAATGAGCTACACTATGGAGTCAGTTCATGAAGGATATATTAGTCATAGTGATAAAGAAATTGGAGCAATAAATAATGTTATTTGGCAATTTCCGTTCAAGAATACTGAGGAGGTAATACATAAAGCAAATCGTTACTCAACTCTTGGAGTTATAAAATTACAAGAAAAAGGACTGAAAGGTACTGTTTTTAAAGCATTTTTGCATGGATTTTGGGCTTTTATTAAACACTACATATTTAAACTTGGTTTCTTAGATGGTGGTCCAGGATTTGTAATTGCATTTGGTAATTTTGAAGGTACTTTTTATAGATATATCAAATTAATGGAATCACAAAAAAAATGGAAAACCCCTAGTAAAAAACCAATTGATACTTCAAGTAAGTGATTTTGCCAGTAATTTTATTGGTAGAAAGTGTCGCTGAATTATAGCTACACTCTAGAGTCTTATGCCCAAAGACAAGACTCATAGACAAAAAATGGCATAAAAAAAACCTCTTGAAATTATTAAAACTCAAAATGAAAATTATCTTTCGTTATATTCCGTTTCAATTGTAATAGGAATATTATCTCTTTTATTTTCAAGCCAATCTCCTACCTCTTTAGAAATAGTTGCAGGATCAATATTATCTAAACAATCGCTATTGCCATGTTTATCATCACAACCCGCTTTACCACATGCTACGCATGGCATATTTGCTTGAAAAATTGTAACATTACCGTATGTTTGCATAGGTCTATCTTGCGTTGCTGATAACCTCAACTGATTTGACCAGGGCGACCACATTCTCAAATTAGTTGGACCAAATATTGCAAAAATACGCTTATTTTGAGATGCAGCAATATGCATATTTAATGTATCCATTCCAATATATCCTAGAGATAATTTACTCAAAGCAAAAAATTCTTCAAGTGTAGTTTCTCCAATGAAATCAAATATATTAGTTAATGATGGTAATTGTTTTTTTATGCCTATATCTATAGCTTCTTTGCCTCCAGTAATTATAATTGGCACGCCTAATTTACTTAAGTTAGACAATAAGATATTCCTCAAATTTTGAGGATAAATTTTATAGTTATACTGTGTTGATGCATGAAATATAAAAAAATCATTAATTTTTAGAGCTTCTAGCTTTTTATTAATAATAAAAGTAGCCTCCCTAGAGGCTTCTATTTCGTGATGAATATTATTAAAATTAATGTTTAAAAAATTTAAAGGCTGAAGATTATTAAGAAGTATATGTCTAGAATTTTCAAAATAGTAGTAATGGGTTAGAAAAAATTTTTTCCACCAAGACTTATAACCCTCAAATTCTATAGCACTAATTGATTTTTTGCCTGCCATTAATGCATAAAAAACACTTCGATCACTAGATGTAAGATTGATACTTAAATCATATTTTTTAAAAATTTTTAAAGTAATTTGTTTTTCTTGCCTCCATCTATTAAGATGCTTCTCATTATATGAAAAAGTATGGATATTTTGTATGAAAGGAATAAGCCTTGCAATAGAGTTAGTGTCATCGTTGATAAGCAAATCAATCTTAGGAGAATCGTATTCTTCGTAAAGCGCCTTTATTAAAGAAGAGCTTAATAAAACATCTCCATTAGATCTTTGTATTATTACTAGTATTTTTCTAGGTTTTTTCAAAATCTTTATATAAAAATGAACTGAAAAAAATGTACATTAATGTTGTAAAGTGTCCCAAAAGATATGCGTCACTCAACATTATAATTAAAAATAATAATGGTAAAGCCAGCCCAACATCCTTAATAAATTTATTTTTAACATCAAAAGAAAATTTAATTTGGTAATAAAAAATCGATAAAAAACTAATTAAGCCAATCAAACCTAATTGCATTAATATTAAGACATACATGTTATGTGGATTCGTTGTATTTGGTAGCTCAGGGGTATTTATTTGATTCACTTTTTTATACTCAGATACAAAATCTCCTGTACCTACGCCAATTATTGGATTTTTTGCAATAACTTCCCAAGAATTAATTGCAAAAACAACCCTTAGGCCTACATTAGTTAACTTATTAGTATCATAAATTTGAATATCATTCATCGCATCATTAACCCTATGATGAAATAGACTACTTGTTTGGTAAGCAGTAAAGAAAATACTTGGAATAACTACAAGGATTACCCCTATTGCTTTTAATTTACTAGAATGAAACCACTGAAAAATTAAAATGCATAGAACTGCAAAAAACATAACTT